>Ga0209138_1000818_pt1 | contig 28510 bp, 20 predicted proteins | sample SaaInl3SG_22_DNA_FD_184645 | JGI IMG/M metagenome (GOLD analysis project Ga0209138, IMG submission 184645) | Marine microbial communities from expanding oxygen minimum zones in the Saanich Inlet - ESP_153SG_22_DNA (SPAdes) (version 2) | ecosystem: Environmental > Aquatic > Marine > Intertidal...
CCTCAGCAGTGAGGTTGGCTTTGAGCGTTGCGCCTCTCCAAAGGATTGAGAAGGTGAGGCCCTTCCACTGTGCCGGAAGCTTTGGTGTGAAGTGCAGCTCCTCGTCGCGAATCTTCATGCCGCCGAAACCCTGCACTACAGACATCCATGTTCCTGCCATCGAAGTGATGTGCAACCCTTCGTGAACCTCGCGGTTGTAATCGTCGATGTCCAAACGAGAGGTACGCAAATACATTTCGTAGGCTTTCTCTGGGTAATCTATCTGCGCGGCCAAGATTGCGTGCACACAAGGGCTCAACGAGCTCTCATGAACGGTCTTTGGCTCATAGAAATCGAAATTGCGCTTTACTTCTTCTTCCTCGTAGAGGTGGTTCAAGAAGTAGTAGCCCTGCAATACGTCCGCCTGCTTGATGAAGATCGAACGCAAGATGCGGTCCCAGCTCCAATGTTGGTTGATCGGGCGCTCGTCCAGGCTGAGGTCGTCGGCAGTGAGCTGCTCCTTGTCTAAGAAGCCGTCCTGCTGCAATACCACGCCTAATTTCTCGCTCTTCGGGTAGTACATCTTGGCGATGATATCACTCCACTTGGCGAATTCTGTATCTGCGTTCAGCGCAGTCTTGCTGGTAATAGCGCTTAGCGCGTCCGCAGCATTTTCTTTCAGCCAATGGTAGGCTTCCAACGTCCACTCCAACGTCCACGCCGCCATGCGGTTGGTGTACCAGTTGTTGTTGATGTTGTTTTCGTACTCGTTCGGCCCAGTCACACCGAGCATTACATAGGCTTCTTTTTCCTGTGACCAATTCACACGCTGCGACCAGAATCGGCTAATACCTAGAAGGACCTCAAATCCCCCTTCGGCTAGATAGCCCCAATCTTGTGTGTGACGTATGTAATCAAACACGCCATAAGCGATGGCTGCATTGCGGTGGATTTCCTCGAAAGTGATCTCCCACTCGTTGTGACATTCTTCGCCGTTCATCGTCACCATCGGGTACAATGCTGCGCCATCAGTAAAACCAAGTTTGCCTGCATTTTCAATGGCCTTATCCAGCTGCTTGTAACGGTACAAACACAAGTTCTTCGCCACCTCCGGCTGCGCCGTTGCGAGGTAGAAAGGCAAACAGTATGCTTCGGTATCCCAGTAGGTAGAACCGCCGTATTTCTCACCGGTAAACCCTTTAGGACCGATGTTCAATCTATCGTCCACACCTGTGAAGGTCTGGTTCATGTGAAAGATGTTGAAACGGATGCCCTGCTGTGCTTCCGCGTCGCCGTCAATTTCAATATCGGAGGTTATCCATTTGTTGTGCCAGGCAGCTACGTGCTCACTACGTAATGCCTCATAGCCTTGGGCTGCTGCCGCCGTAGCGCTCGCTGCTGCCTTAGCGTCCAAGCTTGCCACGTCGTGGTTCATGCTGGATAAAACCGCTGCAAATTTTTCAAGTTTCAAGGTTTGACCCTGAGCGACTTTATAGGAGGCGCACTCGCTGACGAACATGTGCTTCGCATCTGTACTCATACCCCAGTCTTGCGGCGCTCCGTCCAACGATAGGCTGTTGCGCATGGCCACTCTTACCTCAAAACCGGTCTTTTTGGTCTTGGCGTGTACATAGCTTGCGCCCGCTTCTTGACCTTGAGTTACAGGCTCCCAAAACTTCTCGTCGTAGTTGCTGTCCTCGTTTTCCACATCAAAATCTAGGTACGAGCACAATTCAATCTTGCCTGAGAAATTCTTTGGAGTAACGCTGTAGGAAATGGTTCCAATCTCGTCTTGAACGATGCTTACGAAACGCTCGGCTTCAACAGCTACGATTTTGCCTGAAGGAAGGGTTGCTTCGAAAGAGCGCTTGAGCAATCCGCTTTGCATGTCGAGCTCGCGGTAGAATGACGCTACTTCAGTAGCGGTATTAAGGTCCAATTCCTCTCCATCAACCCTCACCTGAATGCCGATCCAATTACAAGAGTTCAATACTTTGGCGAAGTACTCCGGGTACCCGTTTTTCCACCAACCTACTCTAGTTTTATCCGGGTAATACACCCCAGCGATGTAGGAGCCTTGAAGACTTTCACCAGTGTAAGTCTCTTCGAAATTGGCACGTTGACCCATACGACCATTGCCGATGGAGAACAAACTTTCGCTTTTAGGATGGTTATTGGGATCCCAGCGACGCTCGATGATTTTCCAAGGATGAACCTCGGTGTATTTATTGAACATTTGACCTAGCGGTTACACGTTAAAACGTGCTACTAGCTCTTCAGGAGTCGTATCGCCTAATGCGGTAAAGTGTACATCTGCCCCTTCTAAAGTTTCTGGGGCTCCTATTCCCACACAGCTCATTCCTCCTGTCTTGGCCGCCTGAACGCCAGCGATAGAATCTTCGAAAACGATGCATTCCTCTGGGTTGAGGCCAAGTGCAGCAGCACCTTTCAAAAATACCTCAGGGTGTGGTTTGCCGTTTATCACATTATTCCCATCAATTATCGCGTCGAAAAGGGTCTTTAGGCCCATTTTATCCAAAATCATGGGAGCATTTTTCGATGCGCTTCCTAAAGCGATCTTAATCCCTTGGGCATGAGCCTGCTCGAGGAATGCCACGGCGCCGGGCAATCCATCGGCTGCAGAGAGCTCTTGGACTAATTCCAGGTACCACTCGTTTTTCTCCACCATTAAGGCTTCAAATTCATCTGCGGTTACGGAGGCTCCTGTCCACTCGACAATCTTCTTCAATGAGTCTACGCGACTTACACCTTTCAACTCTTCGTTTTGAGCTTCAGTGAAATCGCCGCCGAGTTTCTGCGCACAACGCCGCCATGCCTGAAAATGAAAAACGGCGGTATCTACAATAACGCCGTCTAGATCAAAAAGGAATCCTTTTATCATGATTGTGCTTGATAGACCTCAAGAACCTTGAGGTATTCTACATGGTATTTGATCAAACCATCTACAGGTTTGCGCATAATCTGACCCATGTTCATGCCGCGTTCCGCCAAAACATCTTCCAAGAGTTCGTGGAAAATCGCACCTACAGAACCTACAAAGTGAATGGGCGCCTCACGACAGTTTTCAAAGCAGGCAATGTGGATGTCAGCGAACTTGGCAAAACCTTCACGGACAATCATTTTTACATAAGGATTCTCCACGTGCTTTCCTGCAAAACGGCTGAACGAGGCGAGGTATACGTTCGCATTTGGCTTGTTATATACGCTGGTGATGATTTCGTCCTTATCTAATTGGTAAGTCAAATAGAAATCTTCGGCCATCTCAGCGGGAAGGCGCTTGTACAAGAAATCAGAAACCAAGCGCTTGCCGATAAAGCTTGCGCTTCCTTCATCTCCCAACACATAAGCCAAGGCGGGAACTTCTTCACTCACAGATTGCCCATCAAAGTAACAGCTGTTTGAGCCTGTTCCTAGGATACAAGTAATAGCGGGTACTCCTGTGTACGTGGAGTAGGCACTGGCCACCAAATCATGGTCAACATTGATCTTGGCCTCAGGCATAATGCGCTGAAGCCCGTCTTTAATGATGTCCTTTAAGCTTTCGCTTGAGGCGCCGGCACCGTAGAAGTAAACATAATCTACGCTGTTTTTGATACTGCGAACCACAGCATTACTACCCAATTCTTCTTCGATGAAGGGAGCAGAGTGAAAGTATGGATTGAAACCCATGGTAGAGAAGCGTACGTGCTCCCTACCGTCGGGGTTTAATGCCACCCAATCACATTTGGTAGAACCGCTTTCAGCAATTAGTATCATAGCGTATATAGGTAAAGCCGCGCCATCAAGGCGCGGCTTTTATAAAATAATCTTAAGCGAGACGCTCAACCAAATTGGCCAAACGTGCAGAGTATCCTGCTTCGTTGTCGTACCAACCCAGCACTTTAACTAAGTTTCCTTTTGCTGAGGTTACATCTGCGTCAAAAATACAACTGTGCTTATCACCAACTATATCTGAGCTTACAATTGGATCTTCAGTGTACATAAGGATGCCTTTTAATGGACCTTCAGCAGCTTCTTTCATTGCAGCGTTAACCTCCTCTGCGGTTACCTCGCGCTTCAGCTGAACCGTTAGGTCAGTAGCGGAACCGGTGATGGTAGGAACACGCATGGCATATCCGTCTAGTTTTCCTTTCAACTGTGGCAATACCAAAGCAACTGCTTTCGCTGCACCTGTTGATGTAGGGATCATGTTTACGGCTGCTGCACGAGCACGACGCTTGTCAGAGTGTGGAGCATCTTGGATACGCTGGTCAGAGGTATAAGCGTGGATTGTACACATGAAACCGCTCACGATTCCGAATTTCTCATCCAATACTTTCGCCATTGGAGACAAACAGTTTGTTGTACAAGAAGCGTTACTTACCATAGTATCGTCAGCAGTCAATTCGCCGTCGTTTACTCCCAAAACTATTGTTTTGATATCGCCTGATGCTGGAGCACTTAGCGCTACTTTTTTAGCACCGGCTTTGATATGCTTACCCATGCCTTCTGCATCGCGGAAGAAACCTGTAGATTCAATAACTACGTCGATACCTAACTCTGCCCATGGTAAAGTTTCAGGATCGCGTTGAGCGTATACAGTAATCTCTTTACCGTTAACGATCAAACTGTTTTCAGTATGTTCTACGGTTCCGTTGAAACGACCGTGTGCACTATCGTACTTCAATAGGTGCGCAAGCATATCCACTGCAGTCAAGTCGTTGATGGCAACAATCTCTACTTTATCGCTTTCGATAAGATTGCGGAACGTTAAGCGTCCGATACGGCCAAAGCCGTTAATGGCAATTTTTGTGCTCATAATAGTTGTTTGTGTTATGTGGCTAGAATTTTAGCAATGGTTAGCATTTCTTCGTCCAATTCGGTGGCTTTAGAAATGGCGTCCTCTAATGAGGTGAAAACGACTTTTTGATTGATCATACCTGCCATGACTTTTTGTTTACCTTCCAGCAACCCGTTTACGGCATAATGACCCAAGACTGAGGCCAATACACGGTCATTCGTCGATGGAGATCCTCCTCGCTGTGTGTGCCCTAAGGTGGTCACTTTCACATCCATTTCGGGGAATTCGTTGCGAATAGCATTGGCGATTTCGAAAATATCTCCAAGGTGGTTACCTTCGGCAACCATGATGATGTTCGAGGTTTTCTTCGAGGCTTGTGCTGACTTTAAGTCCGAAAATAGCTCTTCATAAGTCGCTTTCTTCTCCGGCAAAATAATGCTTAGAGCACCTGTCGCTAAACCAGTAGAAGCGGCAATGTAACCTGTATCGCGACCCATTACTTCCACAAGGAACAGTCGATTGTGCGAAGAAGCCGTATCCCGGATTTTATCAACGCTTTCAATGACGGTATTGGTGGCAGTGTCGTAACCGATGGTAAAATCGGTTCCAAAAAGGTCATTATCAATCGTCCCAGGGACGCCAATGACCTTAATGCCGTGTTCATCGGCCAACTTGAGTGCTCCTGTGAAAGATCCATCTCCACCAATGACTACTAGAGCGTCGATATCTCGATCTTTTAAATTTTGGGCTGCTTTGGCACGGCCTTCTGGCGTTCTGAACTCTTGTGAACGAGCACTTTTAAGGAAAGTACCCCCTTGCGCCAGGATATGCTTAACGCTTGCGGTGTTCAGTTCGACAAGGTCATTTTCGATCATCCCCTCGTACCCGCGGTACACGCCATAGACGCGTCGACCGTGGTACAATGCAGTTCTAGTTACCGCACGAATAGCCGCATTCATTCCGGGAGCATCACCCCCAGAAGTAAGTACCGCGATATTTTTAATCTCTTGAGACATTCTGCAAATGTAATAACTAAGTGTAAAAGTTACACTTATTAATTAATTAGCTTTATATTTAAAGGCCCCGGATTTTACCTAAATACAGAATTGAACCGCCTATGCCTCAACAAATTGAATTTGCCCCCAACATAAGCGTTGACTGTGTCATCTTCGGATTTGATGGAGAAAACCTCAATGTTTTGCTAATCGAAGAGAAGGATATTGGTCAAGGCTTACTGCGTAAACGATTGCCCGGAGATTTAATTCTTAGTGGTGAAGGTTTAGATGCGGCTGCGGACCGAGTATTATGGGAATTGGCCAGTCTACAAAACGTAACCATGAGGCAATTTCACACTTTTGGGGAGCCGGATCGTGTAAACGACCCAAAGGATAAAAAGTGGTTGGAATTATATCGTAAAAATCCTGACGAGCGAGTTATCACCGTAGCGTATTATGCGTTGGTTAAAATGGCAGATTTTAGCCCAAATCCTGCTTCCTTTGCAGGCGAGGCGCTATGGCAGGACATCCAAGAGGTTCCGGAATTAGCTTTTGATCACAACGAGATTGTAGAGGTGGCCCTTTGGAAATTGCAGCGTCATTTTGAGTTGAACAAGAGCGGCTACGAATTATTACCGCCGAAGTTCACGCTGAATCAGTTGCAACAGTTGCACGAGGCGATCACACAAGAAGAATTGGACAAGAGAAACTTCCGTAAAAAAGTCGTTCGCGAAAAACTCGTGGAGGCGACCGATGAGAAGCAAGAAGGCGTCCTTCACAAACCGGCCCGTTTGTATAGAATTAAAAAATCTAAACAGGATTAAGGGCTATTTCTTGTGTTTCGGGTTAAAAAGTGGGCGGATTTCGATAACACGTCTACGAACGCTCCTTCGATAGAATTAGGTTAAAGTGTACTTTTGACTTTATAACCTTTTACACAAGCCATCAAATGAAGATTGTTTCAAGATTTTTGACGATCTGCCTAGCTGTTTTGAGCGGTTCTGTCGCCCTGGCACAACAGGTAAGTGGTACTGTCTTTGACGAGTACAACGAGCCATTGCCATCGGTTGCCATAACTGTTGAAAACGGCGGAGGCACAATGACTGACTTTAACGGTCAGTACAACCTCTCTTTGGGGAACGGCACGTATAACATTACCTATTCATTTGTAGGGTACGAGTCGGCGACCAAATCAGTAAACGTAAATGGCAACAAAGTGGTCAATGTGACCCTTAAACCTTCCAAGACCCAGCTTGATGAAGTAGTGGTTGTTGGATACGGTGTTGCACGTAAGAGAGACTTGACCGGTTCGGTAGTCTCTTTAAAGACGAAAGAATTAACGGATATTCCAACCCCCTCGTTTGAGAATGCCATTCAAGGTAAGGCCGCGGGTGTGCAGGTCATCACAGGATCTGGTATTGCCGGTTCCGGTTCGATGGTTCGTGTGCGCGGTGTGGCCTCGATTTCGGCAGGTGGTGATCCACTATATGTGGTAGACGGTATCCCCATTACCCAAGATTACTTCTTGAATGGTAATCGCGGTGGTTTCAATACGAATCCATTGGCAACGATTAACCCAAACGATATTGAATCTGTGGAGATCCTGAAGGATGCAGCAGCTACCGGTATCTACGGATCACGTGGTTCGAACGGGGTAGTGCTGATCACTACGAAGAGAGGAAAGAGCAATAAATTAACCTATAATTTTTCTTCTCGTATTGGCGCAAGTGGCCCTACGGCATTGCCGAATATGATGAACAAGGACGAGTACCTTCAGATGTATGAAGAGGCTTGGGTAAACGACGGCAATGTCGGCGTACCACAACTTCCGGGTAACCGTGTAAGCTGGGCAGAAGCTCAAGCTTTTGAAGGAACGGATTGGGTGCAAGAGACCATTCGCACAGGAATTAAGCAGGGGTATGATTTCTCTGCTTCCAAAGGATTTAACGGAGGGAACTTCTACGCTGGCTTGAGTTATTCAGATAACCACAGCTACCTCCAGGGGAACTCGTATGAGCGTATTTCCGGACGATTTAATGTGGACTACAACCTTGCGAGCAACCTTAAACTAGGCCTTAGTACATCAATATCGCGTGGAGCGAATAATCGTATTGACGCTGCTTGGTCCGGAGGTTTTGGTGAAGCCATGTCTCGTGCCCTTCCTATTTATCCTATTTACTACGCGGAAGACGAATACGACGATAACGGAAACGTTGTGGCACGTGCGGGTGATTACTGGTTGAAAGGTGGCGTAAGCTTGAACCCAGTAGCGCAACGCGACTTGAAAGATTGGACGGCCATTGAGGACCGCACCATCAACAACTTGACATTGGATTACAAGTTAAGCGATGCATGGACCTTGCGCGGTCAAGGCGCTTTTGATTACATGCATTTTGAGGATCACATTTGGGAAAAACCAGGATATGATCCAACGTATAAGGATTCAGAAGGCAACTTGCTGGGCCGTGCGAACATGTATACGTACAATGTGTCAAACGCTTCTGGTAATGCTACGGCCAATTATATTAAAGACCTAGGTGAGGATCACCACTTCAACTGGTTGATCGGTTCGGAGTACCAGTACAACCGAATCATTCGTTGGGACGGCTATTACGACAGTGAAGCCACGGGCCAAATCCGTGAGACTGGCCAATGGGTGAACGATCCGCGCAGTTACATGGAGGAATATGCTTTTGCCTCTGCCTTTACCCGTTTGAACTACAACTACCAAGGCAAGTACTACGCAGAAGCGTTGATCCGTCGTGACGGTTCTTCAAAGTTTGGACCGAACAATAAGTATGGTAACTTCCCAGCAGCTTCTGTAGGTTGGATCATCTCTGAAGAAGATTTCATGGCGAATTTGCCACACGTGAACTACTTGAAGTTGAAGACATCAGTAGGTAAGAATGGTAACTCTGCCATTCCATCGTACCAGTGGTTCGGATACTACAATGTGGCTAACAACGGATATGCGGGACAAACCTACCGTTACCCGGTCATTCGTGAAAACGCTAACCTTCGCTGGGAAACTTCTACTACCTATGATGTAGGATTGGAATACGGTTTCTTCCAAGACCGTATCTCAGGGGAATTGGCTTGGTATCGCAAGGAAACCAACGACATGTTGTTGAACGTAACGCTTCAGGGTTCAACCGGATTTGGTTCTTGGTGGGATAACGTAGGTAGCGTATACAATACGGGTGTGGAGTTCGCAATCAAGTCTAGAAACATTGTCACGGACAACTTTACTTGGACCACGGACTTCAACGTGGCGCGCAACTACAATGAAATCACTTCGATCGGCAGCTATTCTCCGGACGCAGTAAGTGGAGGAACGAACGATACGCGTGTAGTAGTGGGAATGCCTATTGGTACGAACTACCTCGTGCGCTTTAGCCACGTCGACCCAACCAATGGTTTGCCGGTATACCTGACTAAGGACGGTGAAGAAACCTACACTTGGGACCTCCAAGATCGTGTGGCTGTAGGGAATGTGATGCCAGATGCCATCGGAGGTTTGACCAACACATTCAATTACAAAAACCTTGAATTTAGCTTCTTATGGGTGTTCACCATCGGTGGGGATATCTACGACAGCTCTTCGAAGCGTCAGATGGGTGTTGTAACGGATTGGAACATGCGTACAGATTTGTTCGACCGTTGGCAGCAGCCAGGAGATCAAGCGACCTATCCTCGTTTGAGCCGTGATTACCGTACTTACGGCGCGAATACAGAATGGATCAATACCAACCTTTGGTTGCACGACGGAACATATGCTCGTTTGCGCAACGTGAAGTTGACCTATACAGTGCCAAAAGAGAAGTTGAAGTCTGTCAAGGGCATGAGCATCAACGTGACCGGTACGAACTTGATTACCTTGACAGAGTTCATCGGATTGGATCCTGAAATCGCTCGTGATTTCGAGAATGCCACTGACCGTAACATGTCTCCGAACATCACCTACTTGACCCCTCCCCAGGAGAAGACGTTCAACGTAGGAGTTAATATTAACTTTTAATCTCCCGTATCATGAAAAAGATAGCAGCATTTTTAGCCATAGCAGCACTTGCGATCGGGACTTCTTCTTGTGAGAAGATCTTGGATTTCCAAGCAAATACAGATAGCCAAATCCCTGCAGATTCAGCTATTCTCACGATCAGCGACGCGCAAGAATTGTTGGTCAGTGTATACGACGTCGCCGCCAATACCTACGGTGGATGGATGCAAAACATTCCAGAGGTTATGGCGGATAACGTAGCAGATCCGCTGGGATTAAATGGGGAGTACGCACAGATTTGGCGTTGGACTTCGTCGTTCTTTAACGGATCATTTGGCGGTCAATACCGCGATGCCTATATCGCGATTTACCGCGCCAACACGTTGTTGGAAGAGGTAGCGGATCTCGAAGGCGCAACACCGGATGCGGTACAACGTATTTCGGCAGAGGCCAAATTCATCCGTGCCATTTCACACTTCCATGTGGTGCGTATTTGGGCCATGCCTTATGGATATACTTCAGATAATAGCCACTTGGGTATTCCTCTGAAGATTAGTGCAGACCAAACGCCTCAGATGCGTGCGACTGTGGCGGATGTATATGCCTCTATCGTTCAAGACCTCTTGGATGCAGAAGCGGATCTTCCTGTAGAAAACGGCATCTTCGCCAACCAGATGGCCGCGAAGGCGATGTTGGCTAAGGTGTACCTAGAAATGGGTGAATTTGCCGATGCCAAGGCCAAAGCTGGTGAGGTGATCAATTCTGGCAACTACATGCTAGAACAGGATTTGACCAAGCGTTTCAGCGACCACCAAAACGACAATTTGCCGGCTGAATTCGTCTTCACTTTGGTGAGCACGAACGAAAGCACGGCGACGGATACCATCGTAGATGAGCGCGGCACGGGCTATGTATGGCACTACCGTTCGGACGATCCAAATGCTAACCCGGCATTGAAATCAAGCCAGGACATGTACGTGGCAGCGACCAGCGATACCAGCGATCTCCGCGGTCAGTTGTGGTACGAGGCGCGCAATGTGGGTTCTCCAGATGAGTTCTACGTGGTGAGCAAGTTCAACTCGAGCTTCCTCGACGCGCCACTGCTGCACTTGACTGAGATGTATTTGATCTACGCAGAGTGTAATGTTCGTTTGAACGGCGACTCTGACGACAGTGGTTTGGCCTTGATCAACGCCTTGCGTCAACGCGCAGGTTTAACAGATTTGAGCAGCCTTACGTTGAACGATGTGATGCGCGAGCGTCGCTTGGAGATGGCTTTTGAGGGGGACCGATTATTCCAGCTCAAGCGCCAAGGTGTTCAAGGAGAAATTCAAAAGATCCGTGGTGTGGATTGGGATTGTCCAGGAATGATCCTCCAATTCCCGAACTTTGAGGGAACCGCCCAAGGGTTTGTGTATAATGAAGAAGGAGGCTGCAACTAAGCAGTATAGGCATATGAAAACAAAGATTCTAACCATTACCACAGCAGCGCTTCTCGCCCTTGGGGCGTGTAAGCCAGAAGTTGGACCCATTGGCCCAGCGTACGAAGCTGGAGCAGGAATTATCGGCACGTGGGAACTCACGGGCGCGGATCAAACCGACCTTAGCTTGCCTGTACCAGAAACCCGTGATATCAGCGGTTTCTACACTGGAAGCACGAATAAATGGGTGGTCCAATTCAACGATGATAGCACCTACACAGTGAACTCTGCAGGCCCGGGCTTCAACGTATTTGGCACCTCGGGTACATGGCGCTATAACTCGCCACAGTACCCGTCAGAACTACATTTGACGGAAGACACGGTGACCACCGTTCTTCCACTAGGCAACATGCCGCGTACCATCGATCAAAACGTTGTGTTCGTGTACGATCGCGCTCGTTGTGATAAGCCTAGCGTTTCGTACAAATTGACATTCACTCGTAAATAAGCCCACAATGAAAAAGAGTATCACCCTATTTGCATTGACTTTGGGCGTCGTAGCGAACGCTCAGATTTCCACTGTGCCAGATGAAAACATCGACCCAGCGGATTCTTTGGAAATCATTTTCGATCCTGCCGGTTTGGACCTAACGGATGAGCCACAAGATTTATTGAAGCAAGCCATTGATGCTGGCGAAGATGTGTACTTATGGACTTGGAAACCTGGAGAACACCCAGACGGTCACCCGCTCGTGAACGGTACGGGTTCTGCCCCTTGGAAAAACTCCAACGAAGCATTGAAATTCACGCCGAACGCCAACGGTACCTTCTCTTTCAAGATGGTCCCAACCCTTTGGTATGAGGTAGATGCTGCGACCGTATACAGCGAGGACATTCACTTTTTGGTGAAAGCTAAAGACGGCGGTGGTTACGGCGACCCTGATGTAAAATCACCGGATCAAGTGATCAACATCGATCCACCAGCCACCGAGCGCAATCCATTCTACCACTTCCCGAACAAGGTGATGGCAGATGATATTGTGACCTTGCGTTACGAGAATTGGAGAGAGGACAAAGCCAGCATGCAAAACCTCGCAGAGGACGATTGTTATGTATATGCCAAGGTGATTTTCACCGACGGTACCTTCAGCCAGATTGAGAACACCTTCAACGTGGGCACCAACCCAAAATTGAAGATGAACTACATCGGCGAGGGCAACTTTGAGATGCTGATCGTTCCTTCTGAATTCTTCACAGTACCAGCCAATAAGACGATTGATTACCTTGAATTCATTGCCATGAAGAAGGTGTTTGCCACCGGCGCGGATCGCGTGACCGAGGCGGTAAACGTCCTTATCGAATGCCAATAATTCTGGGAACGTCGTAACTTATAAACCCGGCCTTGCGCCGGGTTTTTTGAACACACTCGAAAACTAAAAGATATGCAACAAAAACCTAGACTCAGTTTTTGGCAAATCTGGAATATGAGCTTTGGCTTCTTGGGGATCCAATTCGGTTACGCCCTCCAAAGCGGTTTCATGACTCGCGTATTTGAAACCTTAGGTGCCGATGAACACAGACTGCCTCTACTTTGGTTGGCTGCACCTCTGACTGGACTCATTGTCCAGCCCATAATTGGCCAGATGAGCGATAATACCTGGCATCCTCGCTGGGGCCGTCGTCGTCCGTTCTTTTTAATTGGAGCTATTCTTGCTTCCATTACGTTGTTCTTCATTCCTCATAGCGGAGTACTTTGGATGGCTGCAGGTGGGTTATGGATACTCGATGCGTCAATGAACATTTCCATGGAGCCGTTCCGCGCCTTAGTCGCGGATAAACTCCCGGACAGCCAGCGCTCTTTTGGTTTCGTGGTACAGACGCTCATCATCGGGATCAGTACTTGGATTGCCTCTAACCTTCCCCTGTTTGTTTCGAAACTCGGGGTGAGCAATGAGGCCGATCCGGGTGTAGTCCCAATGTCGGTTCAAGTGGCCTTTGCTGTTGGCGCTATGGTTTTCATCCTGTCCATTTTGTACACGGTATTTACCACTGACGAATACCCGCCGGAAGACCTCGAAGCTTTTCGTGCAGAACGCGCGGAGAAAGCAGGCTTGTTAAACACACTCAAGGAAGTAGTCAAAAACATCTCTGAAATGCCGCTGACCATGCGCAAATTAGGGGTGGTCCAATTCTTTTCTTGGTTCGCCTTTTTCACCATGTGGTCTATGGCTAACCCGGGTCTCACCGACCACGTCTTCGACGCTCCTAAACCTGAAGCCATCGAGTATGCCACGAGCACGCCGGAGGCCATTGAAGTCTATAAGTTGGCCGACAAGGCCTTCAACGATGCTTCCAACCAAGTGGGCTCTTATATGGGCTACTACGGGTTGAGCTCCATGGCCTTTGCCTTGCTGCTCACCTTATGGACCTCACGCCGTCGCATCAACCGCAAGTATGTGCATATGGCCTCGCTTTTCGCCGGTGCCTATGGATTCTTCAATATGTATTTCGCCAACGAACCGTCCGACCTTGGCCTGAGTTTCGTGCTCATCGGCTTCAGCTGGGGATCCATCCTCTCTATGCCGTACGCCATGTTGAGCTCGGCCATCGATCCGAATCGCATGGGCGTGTACATGGGAATCTTCAATATGTTTATCGTGCTCCCACAAATCGTGGCGGCCTTCGCGATCACCCCGTTGTACAAGAACATATTCGGTGATGCGCCTATTAACGCAATGCTTTTGGCGGGTTCCGCACTTGTGCTGGCCGCTCTTGCCAACTTGCTCATTACCAACAGAAAGGTCATGACCTACGTGCCGGAAGGCGAAGCATAACCCCAATAAAAAAGGCGCCCGCAGGGCGCCTTTTTTATGATTAAATGGCTCGTTTTTTCCGAAATTCCCGTGGTGAACATCCCTTGATTTTCAGGAAGGCTCGGTTGAAGGAAGAGCTGGAGTTAAACCCACTTTCTGCGGCTACTTCTGTCATGGCTTTGTTGGTGTTGATCAACAAGTTTGAGGCGACGGTGGTGCGCAATTGCATGAGGTAATCCACAAAGGTCAGGCCCGAGGTCTGACGGAACCATCGGCTGAAGCTCTGCTCGGTCATGCTGGCCACATCGGCGATCTCACTGAGGGTGATGGTGCCTTGGTAGTGGTCTTGAATGTATTTGGAAACGCGCTCCATACGTTGGCTGATTTTCTGGCTCATCACATTGGAGTAAGCGCTGTTGGTGGAGACGGTGTTGAATTCCGGTCGCTCGGCAATCATGGCCATGAGGCTGAAGAAGGCGCCGATGCTTCGGAGCGGGTCATTGCCGACGATGGTTTCGAAGGCGTAGTGTTCTTTGTCGTTGAGTATGCCTAAATCAATGCCGAAGCTCATGGCTTTGAAGAGGCGTCGAAGGGCGGAACTTTCTTTGAAGGAATTGAGCCACTCTTGAGTGAATTGGAGGCCCCAACATTCCTTTTCCATAACTACATCTTCCTCGTCTGTGCTGACGAAGTTGTGGGGGAGATAAGGGCCTAGTAGGAAGGCCATTCCAGGGCGAAACTCTACGGTTTTGTTGCCGATGAAGGCGATGCCTTCGCCTTTAACGATGTAGGTGATTTCAATTTCAGGGTGGTAGTGCCAATAGTCGTCGAAAATGCTCTGCTTAAGGACATAGCTGTTGTAACTACGGTCCTTTTCTGCAATGCGGATATTTTCAATGGTGGCTTTCACGCTACAAAAGTTCTAATATTTGGGCTTCCCAAGGGGCATATTCATTCTCCTCCTGCTCCCGCTCGTTGGTGTAGGTTCGCCGCTCGTCAGAAGCGTTGATGACTAACCGCCAGATACCTTGTTCTGAGGTGATCCAGAGTACGTACCAACCGTCTTTTGGAACTTTTTGTTGGACTTGAGTTTTACCGCGGAGCTTTCGGGAAGCGCCCAATTCTTGACACAAATCTAATAAATCCCCGCCTAATTTGTCAAAATCAGGGAAATCTCCTTCAAACCCAGGCATATCCTCGCGAATGGCGCCATGATCTTTGTGACCACTAAGGCCTAATTCCGTTCCGTAGTACAGCACAGGAATACCACGCATGGCATACAAAAGGGTCAATGCGCTTTTGAGTTTGGCGGTGTCTTGGCCAAATTGGCCCAAAAACCTTCCATCATCATGGTTGTCCAAAAAGATGATTAGGTCCTCCGGATGCTCGTATAAATAGTCGCTCACCAAGCGGTAATACACTTCTCCCGCGCCGGTATTCCAACCAAATTGCTCATGCTCCACGGCACTGTACATCTTGTGAATGGCCCGCCACATGGTAAAGTCCGTTACTGCATCATTAAGCGAAAAATGCCCCTCGTACATCTTGTTCGGAGCGAAGTAGGCTTGTGAAGCTTCGCTGTAGGACCAGGTCTCACCAAAGATGAAGATATTGGGGTAGAGGCGCTTGAGTAATTGGTTCATCTTCCGCAAAAACATCCGGTCCGAAAACGCGTAGGTATCGCATCGCAAGGCATCCACCTCAAACATTTCGATGTACCACAATGTCGAATAACGCAAGTACGATGCGGTCAATGGATGGTGTTGGTCGAGGTCCGGCATCGCCCCCGCAAACCACCCGTGCTCAAAGGCCTGTTTATCCTGCGCCAGGGCATGTGGATCGGCCAGGGCTGAAAACCTAAAATTCGAATAGGGAATACTGCCGTCTGGATTGAAATGTACCATGCCGGAATCGGGCAACTGGCGGTGTAAATAATGCTCGACACCCCAATGATTGTACACGATGTCCATGATGTGCTTCATCTCCCTTTGATGAAGTTCGGTGGCCAATTCCTTTAGTGCCTCATCCCCACCATACCTTGGGTCAACGCGATAATGATCCGTGATGGCATACCCGTGGTAGCTGTCCCGCGCCATGTCGTTTTCCAACACTGGGTTGATCCAAAGTGCCGTAGCGCCTAAACTTTGAATATAATCGAGCCCCATTTGAATGCCCCGCAAATCACCGCCGTGACGGGCATAAGGCTCGTTACGATCTACGCCGCGCTCGCGCATTCCCGGCACATCATCGTTTGACGGATCGCCGTTGTGGAACCTGTCAGGGGTAATCAAATACACCAAATCCTGATCGCTCAAACCCTGCGGCTCGTGGCCACTGCGCTCAAGGAGCGGAAAGAAAAAGTCCTTGGGCCCGATGGAAATATTGAAACCATCCTCCTTAAAACCCGACCGGATCCACAGCTTGACTAGTGAATAGCCGTCGCCGTAATGTGTGGTTTGGAGTACCTTGCCCGCCGGTTTCTCAACCTCCGCGGCCCATTTCATCAGGCCTTCACCCTGCAGCAAAATCTCCACCGTATCCAAGGGGTGATCAACCCACCAGTTCGGAGGGTCCATGCGTCGGACTTCTTGCCCTTTAATGGTTGAAAAGGGCATGACGCTGAATAGCGTTAAAAGGGTGAAAACTGCGTATTTCTTCATTTCATGCGGAATAATGCAATAATATGGTTAAAAACCGATAGAATCAGGCCGTTACGCTCAAGACCTATGGCTTAAATTTGAAAGGTACAGCGTACACTAATTACTAACCAAAGTCATTTTTCATGAAAAAACTTTACGCAATTGCAGCTGCTTTATGCTTCGGTGTAGCAGCATTTGCACAGAACCACAGCGTTACGTTTCAGGTAGACCTAGGGTCAACTGCAGCGAACTCAAACGGTGTGCACGTAGCTGGTTCTTTCCAGAGCTGGTCGCCAAGCACAACGTCTTTGTCACAGGTGGGTTCTACTTCCGTTTACTCGGTAACCGTATCGGTTCCTGCTGGTCAACTTGAGTACAAGTTTGTCAACGGTAACCAATGGGGCGATGACGAAAGTGTTCCTTCTTCAGTTAATGTAGGTACTAACGGTAACGGTAACCGTTGGGCGGTGATCTCTCAAGACACTACTCTTCCTGCGGTATTGTTTGCGGGTGCAGCTCCTGCTGGACAAAAAGCGATCCAATTCAAAGTAGATTATTCGCTACAAACCTTGAGCGCTGATTCAGCTCACGTTGCAGGTAACTTCCAAGGTTGGGATCCAGCGAAATCACAAATGGTGAACTTCGATGGGGTACACCGTTACATCGCTTACGTAAACAAAACTGATTCTGTTTACTTCAAGTTCTTGAACGGTAATGGATGGAGTGCAGTAGAGTCTGTGCCATCTGCTTGTCAAGCATCAAATGCGGGTATCAGCCAAGGCGATAACCGTTACTACACAGATACTGTTAGTGGTATCTACGAGGTTTGTTACAACATGTGTGGACCATGTATGGTTCTTCCAACGTACGACATCACAGTAAACGTTGATGTTAGTTCAATCGCAGCTTGTGGCACTGTTGATTCAGTTTCTTTGGCTGGTCCTATCAACGGATGGGGTGGTGAGACTATGTCTGATCCTGATGGTGATGGTATCTGGTCTATCACTTACTTCGATGTTGATTCAGGTGATTTCACTTTCAAAGCGCGCTACCACGAAAACGGAAACACCAACTGGGAAGGTGGTGGTAACAAGGTTATCTCTGTAAGTTCTGATTCTATCGTTGCAACGCGTTGTTTCGGAAACGATACGTACGGTGCTTGTCCTTCAGTACCTGCTACAGCTGATGTGACGTTCATCGTTGACTTCACTCAAGCTTCGTTCACTCCGGCAGATACTATCTACCTAATGGGGAACTTTACTCAGTGGGATGCCAATGCAATCGCAATGACTCCGCACACTACTGCTGGTCAATACATCGCGACTGTGCCTAGTTTCTGTCCAGGTACGATGGAGTACCGTTTCTCTAACGGCGATCCAACCGATGTGAGTAACCACGAGCCTGTAGATTCTGCATGTGGTGTTGATAATGGTGTAGGTTCATACAACCGTTTCTTTGCTCGTACAGGTTCTGCGGATACCTTGCGTCACACGTACGGTACTTGTTCATTCGTTGGTTTGGAAGAAGGTGCCCTAGATTTCGTTTCTGTTCGTCCTAACCCAATGACTGAGAGCACAACAATCGGTCTAGGTTTGAATGACCTTTACACTGTACGTGTAATGGACATCACTGGTCGCGTAGTCGCTGGATTCGACAACGTACAAGGCGATGTAGAACTCGTTCGCAATAACATGTTGAGCGGTTTATACTTCGTTAATGTTGCCAACAGCAAAGGTGATGTGAAAATTATGAAGGTAGTTGTAGAGTAATCTGCAAATTCTCTATAAAACAAAGCCCCCGGTGTATCCGCACCGGGGGCTTTTCGTTGTTTTAATTTTGGCCTTACGCGCGTGCAACCAAGCCGTGCTCGACGGCAAATCTGACCAAACCAGCCGTGTTCACCATGCCCAATTTGTTGAGGATGTTTTGGCGGTGGTTATCAATGGTTCGTTTCGAAAGGAAGAGTTCCTTGGCGATTTGATCATTGGTTAATTGGTCACAAATCATTCCAACAATTTCTTTTTCGCGCTTGCTGAGCTTTGCCACACCGGGGTGCTCTTTACCAATATTCAGAAGATTTTTACCTAAAATACACTTCTCAATCAACGCATTGGCTAAGTGCTCGGTGAAGAATAATCCTCCCTTGGCAATGGTAGAAATGGCGTGGACTAATGATTTTGCATCTATGGTCTTTAGTACATAACCCCTCGCGCCTGCTTTGAGCATTTCTTGCGCATTTTCGGGACTATTGGCACTGGAGAGTGTAAGTACACGAAGTTGCGGGTAGTCTGATAGAATTTGACGACATAAGGTAGCGCCGTCAATATCGCTGAGTTCATAATCAATGATGATCAAATCGTAATCCGCTGCTCTTAGCATATACTTAGCTTCCGCACTGGTATTAGCTTCGGTAATGCTGAAGTTTATATCCGCAAAATCCCCTTTCTCCAACATGGTTTTGATACCATTTCGGACTATGGGTTGATCATCGATGATGAGAATCCTGATGTAGGATGGATCCATGGTGTTGTGTGTAAGCGTGAGCGAAAGATACTAATTCCTAGTATTTGAAAGCTATGGCCCCCAATTTTCTCAAAACCTCCCTTTCTTGACCTTTTTCGCGGTTATACCTTATTAACAGGGATTGTTAATTAAATTATTGCCTATATTCGCAGAAACTTTTTGGACTGCAAAAGGGGGGCTTCGGGCCCCTCTTTTATTGAATACCACTCATGGATCAGCACAAAATTGAAGAAATCGCACTAGTGGCTACGAAAGCAAACGACGCCTTTTTGGTGGACGTTGAGCTCAAGCCCAATAATGTGATCGTGGTGTATGCCGATGCTGATACAGGATTGTCCATCGATCAGATCAAAATGATCAATCGCAAGATTGAAGCGGAATTGGACCGAGATGAGGAAGATTTCAATCTGACCGTGAGTAGCCCTGATTTGAACAAGCCGCTCAAAATTTGGCGCCAGTACAAAAAGAATGTTGGACGCACATTGAAGGTGAAATTCCAGGACCGTCAAGTCGAGGGAGATTTGGTAGAGGTAAGTGAGGAGGACATCACGTTGAGCATCCCAGGAAAAAAGAAAAAAGATCCTGCCACAGCTTTGAAGATCGCTTTTGCGGACATCACTGAAGCCAAGGTGGGGATCAAGTTTAAATAGACCTTATTATTATTAGGATATACAATGGAAAACCAGGCGATTATTGAAAGCTTCCTCGCATTTAAAGAGGAGAAAAATATCGACAGAGTAACGTTGATGGCCTTTATCGAAGAGGCCTTCCGTAACCAACTTCGCAAGAAGTACGAGACCGATGAGAATTTTGACGTCATTGTAAACCCGGATAAAGGGGATTTAGAGATTTGGCGCAACCGTACCGTTGTTGAAGATGGTGAGGTAGAAGACGAGAACATGGAAATTGAACTCAGCGCTGCCTTGAAAATCGAGCCGGATTACGAAGTAGGTGAGGAAGTTTCTGAAGAAGTGAAGTTGATCGACCTAGGCCGTCGTTTCATCTTGGCCTTCCGTCAAAACTTGGTGAGCCGCATTCAGGAGCACGATAGCTCTGAACTGTTCAAGCGCTACAAAGATTTGGAAGGTGAAATCATTACAGGTGAGGTACACCACGTACGTCATCGCGAGGTAATCGTTTACGATGATGAAGGAAATGAATTGATCCTACCGAAAGATCAGATGATCGGCGAGCGTGAGTTCTTCCGTAAGGGAGATCCTATTCGTGCGGTAGTCAAAGAAGTTGTTTTCCGGGGAACCAAGCCGGTAGTGATTATGTCGCGTACTGATGAGCGTTTCTTGGCGAAGTTGTTCGAGCAAGAAATTCCTGAGGTTTATGACGGTTTGATCACCATCAAAGGTGTGGTACGCATCCCGGGTGAGAAAGCTAAGGTTGCTGTAGAGTCTTACGACGATCGTATTGATCCAGTAGGGGCTTGTGTGGGTATGAAAGGATCACGTATTCACAGTATCGTTCGCGAATTGCGCAACGAGAACATTGACGTGATTAACTACACCAACAATCTACAACTCTACATCCAACGTGCCCTGAGCCCGGCGAAGGTAACTTCGTTGAACATCGATGAGGAAGCACGCCGCGTTGAAGCCTTCTTGGCACCGGACCAAGTAAGCTTGGCCATTGGTCGTGGAGGGACGAACATTCGTTTGGCAAGTAAACTAGTCGATATGGAAATCGACGTTTACCGCGACGATATTGAAATCGAAGACGATATCGAACTAGATCAGTTCAGCGATGAAATCGAAGGATGGGTCTTGGATGAATTGAAGAAAATTGGATGTGATACTGCGAAGAGCGTCTTGAAGTTGAGCCGCGAGGATTTGATCTCTCGTGCCGACCTAGAGGAAGAAACTGCAGATCACGTCATCAAAGTCCTTTCACAAGAATTTGAGGGCGAAGAATAAGAATATACCTAAAGACACTCTATGAGTAGCGTCAGATTAAGTAAAGCAACAAAAGAGCTCAACATCTCCCTAGACCGGGCGGTAGAGGAATTGGCCAAACACGGTCATGAAATTCCGAATAACCGTAACCACAAAATCACGGACGAACAGTACGAGGTTTTGATGACGGCATTTGCGGACGATCTCGCTCGTAAAAAGCGTTCTGAGGCCGTTAGTGCCCAGGTGAAGGAAGAAAAGGATCTTCTTAGAGGCGGAACCGATGAGGCTCCAGATCCAGCTCCAATACCGGCGGCGGAAGAAGTCTCGGCTCCAGCTCCAACTCCTGAACCGGTGAAGGAAGATGCACCTGCACCGAAGGCAGAAGAAGCGCCAAAAGAGGAAGCCAAAGGGCCAAAAGTCCTTGGGAAAATTGATCTTGAAGTCGCAAAGCCTAAGAAAAAGGATGCACGAAAAGTTGAGCCTAAAGCCAAAGAAGAAAAGGTGCCTCTGGAGGCCCCTAAGAAATCTGCTGGAAAGCCGGCAGAGGCCCCAAAACCGGAAGCTCCTGCCCTTAAAAAGGAGGCGGCGCAGCCGGAAATGGAAATCAAGACCAAGTATGTAAAGATTGATGGCCCGAAGTTTACAGGACAAAAGATTGAGCTTCCTGTTGAGAAATCTAAAGACGAAAAGAAAAAGCGTGTCCGCATCAAAAAGCAAGGACCGGGCGGTGCAACGCAAGCACAAGCGGATCCACAAGCTCGCCGTGCACGTGGCAATCAAAACAAAGGAAAAGGTAAAGGACGTCGCAATCAGCCTGTAATTGAAAAGCAGGAATTGTCAGACGAAGAAATCCAAAAGCAGATCAAAGAAACCCTTGAAAAGCTTACTTCAGGCAAGAAAAACAAGGGAGCAAAAATCCGTCGTGATAAGCGTGCAGAGCGCCGCGAAAAAGAGGAGCTCGCAGATATGCAAGCGGCGGAAGAAAGCAAAGTATTGAAGGTTACAGAATTCGTGACCGTTACTGAGCTTGCGAATATGATGGAAGCAAGCGTCAACGACGTGATCGGTTCATTAATGGGTGTTGGGGTTATGGTGACCATGAACCAACGCTTAGATGCCGAGATGCTTGAAATGGTAGCGGAAGAATTTGGCTTTAGTGTCAACTTCGTCGATGAGGAGGTTACAGAAACCTTCCAAGAAGAAGAGGATAAAGCAGAAGATTTGAAGCCTCGTTCACCGATTGTAACGGTGATGGGACACGTTGACCATGGTAAAACGTCATTATTGGATTATATCCGTGAGGCGAATGTCATTGCCGGTGAGGCCGGGGGTATTACCCAGCACATTGGTGCATACAGCGTGAAAGTTCACACAGGTCAAACCATTACGTTCTTGGATACACCGGGTCACGAAGCCTTTACGGCTATGCGTGCTCGCGGTGCACAGGTAACGGACATCGCCATTATCGTTGTGGCTGCGGATGATTCAGTGATGCCTCAAACGAAGGAGGCCATTTCTCACGCCCAAGCGGCAGGTGTGCCTATCGTATTTGCCATTAACAAGGTGGATCGTGAGGTAGCGAATCCGGACAAGATTAAAGAGCAATTGGCCCAATTAAACTTACTCGTTGAAGATTGGGGTGGACAGATTCAGTCCATGGACATCTCTGCGAAAACAGGTTTGAACGTAGAAGAACTGCTCAACAAAGTATTGTTGGAAGCGGAAATGTTGGACTTGAAAGCCAACCCAGATAAGAACGCCAGCGGCACAGTAGTAGAGGCCTCTTTGGATAAGGGACGTGGATACATGTGTACTACATTGATCCAATCTGGTACCTTAAAAGTGGGTGATTACGTATTAGCAGGACAGTACAGTGGTAAGGTGAAAGCAATGCTCGACGAGCGTGGCAATCGCATCAAAGTGGCAGGTCCTTCAGCACCAGTAAACCTTCTAGGTTTGGATGGCGCGCCTACTTCCGGTGATCGTTTCATTGTGATGGACGACGAGAAGGAAGCGAAGCAAATTGCAGCCAAGCGCTTGCAGTTGCAGCGCGAACAAAGTGTACGTTCTCAGAAGAAGATGACCCTCGAAGAGATCGGCCGTCGTCTGCAGGTGGGAGACTTCAAGGAGTTGAACATCATCTTGAAAGGGGATGTGGACGGTTCTGTAGAAGCGCTTTCAGATTCATTACAAAAATTGACTACAGAAGAGATTCAGGTCAACATCATTCACAAGGGTGTGGGTCAAATCTCAGAGAGTGATATCTTATTGGCGACAGCATCAGATGCCATCGTAGTAGGGTTCCAAGTTCGTCCTTCTGCACAAGCCCGTAAGTTGGCAGAGAAGGAAGAAGTGGAGATCCGCATGTACTCAATCATCTACGACGCGATCAATGAGGTGAAAGATGCCATGGAAGGCATGTTGAGCGCTGAGATCAAAGAAGAGATCAAGGGTTCTGCAGAGATTCGCGAGACCTTCAAAATTTCGAAGGTGGGTACTATTGCTGGTTGTATGGTTACTGACGGTGTTATCGAGCGTAATCATGACGTAAGAGTGATTCGCGATGGCGTGGTAGTCTACACTGGAAAACTGGGTTCATTGAAGCGATTTAAAGACGATGCGAAAGAAGTTCGTCAAGGCTTTGAATGTGGTTTGAACATTGCGAATTTCAACGATATCAAAGTAGGCGACGTCGTAGAAGCTTACGAAATGGTAGAAGTAAAACGTACGTTGGATTAATCCCCAATAGTTTGAATATAATAGATCCCCGGTGTACATGCATCGGGGATTTTTTTATCCAAAGAGTAGCGCCCCGACTCCGAAAAGCGCGCCGTAGACTACGGCAATTCCGAACAGCCAGTAGGCCAATAAGCGCAGTGTAGACGGTGGTGTGTTCCCTTCATCTTGCTCCACCTTCCATGCCACCGGTTTCCATGAGCCCCCTGGGCGTACCGTTTGATAGAACTCTACCAAGGTAGCATGAGATTCTGGGGAAGTCACATACATAGCTGTGATCCAAGCCACCGTAGTGAAGGCGACGGTGAAGAAAAATGAATTTGGGAACGCCCAAGCCAATGCATAATGTGCAATGGCGTAGGCGACGAAAGGCGCCACCGTAGCCGTAATCTCTGCCCAAGCATTGATGCGCCACCAATACCATCTTAAAATCAACACCAGCCCTAGTCCGGCCCCACATTCCATAATGAATTGCCAAACTCCGGCGATACTGTCCATAAGGTGCGTGATGTAGAGGCCGATGATGGCGAGGACTATGGTTAATAATCTAGATATGTTCAAGCTCCTTCTGCGTTTTGCATTGGGCGAAATGAACCGCAGGTAGAAGTCATTTACTAGATAGGAAGTTCCCCAATTCAGCTGGGTTGACATGGTCGACATGTAGGCGGCGAATAAGGAGGCTAGGAGCATCCCTAAGACTCCTTTTGGCAGGAAGTCACGCATGATGAAAATGTAGCCAAAGCGATAATCTCGTTGGTATTTAAGGGCTTCGGCTAATCGATCTCCGTACATGGGTTCCCACTGTGCCAACCACTCTTGGTACTCGATTTGCTGCGTGGCCGTTAGTGGCTCACAATCTGCTTGGCCGGTCATACATTCGTAGGTGATGAAATCAGGTGTGCCGCTAAGGTCTCCGCCGTTGCCGTATAAAACGATGGCGCTGAGGGCAACAATAATCCAAGGCCACGGGCGGATAGCATAGTGGCCTATTTGGAACAAAGCGCTGGCGAGGAAGGAATCTCTTTCGTCTTTGGTCGAGAGCATACGTTGTGCGCTATATCCACCCCCACCGGGTTCGGCACCCGGGTACCACGACGTCCACCAAACCATTCCAAAGAAAGCCAGGAAGGAAGCCAATCCTATTTGGTAGGTTTGACCAGAACTTTCGCCGCTGCCAACCTCAGGCAGGAAGCTGAAGGTATGGTCCGGCAAGGCGTTTCTTAACCCCTCAAGCCCGCCTACTTCAGGTGAATTTAGGACATATACCGCTAGGGTAATGGAGCCTGTCATGGCCAACAGGAATTGGAATACATCGGTGTACACCACACCTTTTAGGCCACTAATGCTTACGTATACCACCACCCCAAGCAGTGCAGCACCGGTCCAAAGGAAGGCTTGTTGTTCACTGATGCCAAAGAAGCCTTGGAGTAGGGTAATCATTGCGACGTTCACCCAGCCCATGATCAACACATTCATGAAGGCGCCGAGGTAGATGGATTTGAATCCGCGTAGGATAGCAGCGGGGCGTCCGGAATAACGGAACTCTATAAATTCCACTTCGGTGGAGAGGCCGCTTCTACGCCATAATCGGGCAAAAAAAACAGTGGTGAGCATACCACCTGCAAGTAGGTTCCACCACAACCAGTTACCGCTGATACCGTATTGTCCGACCAGTTCGGTGACGGCCAAAGGGGTATCTGCTGCGAAGGTGGTTGCAATCATAGAGATTCCTGCGATGTACCAAGGAAGGTTTCGTCCCCCGAGGAAGTATTCGCTCAGGCTTTTCTTTTTACTGCGACCAAAGTATAGGCCTACTGAAATGGTGAGAACCAATAAAGCAATGAGAACGACGGTGTCGAAGGTGCTTAGAACCATGTTATTTGCGTTTGGCGGCGAAGAACTCGCTCATAATTTGGCTGCATTCTTCTGCGAGAATACCAGTGATGATCTTAGTTTTAGGATGCAAGGCGCCTCCCTGTAGGACAAAGCCACGCTTTTCATCGGAAGCGCCATATACGACAGTGCCAATTTGTGACCAGAACAAAGCGCCGGCACACATGGGGCAGGGCTCTAGGGTCACATACAAGGTGCATTTGTTGAGGTATTTGGATGCCAAGTAGCTGCTCGCTGCGGTGATCGCCTGGATTTCTGCATGTGCAGTGACATCGACCAATCGTTCGGTGAGGTTGTGGGTGCGGGCGATAATTTTACCTCCGGCTACCAATACTGCACCGACAGGAACCTCGCCAACCTCAGCGGCAATTCGGGCTTCCGCGATAGCGGCACGCATAAATCTCTCGTGATCGTTCATTGATAGCATCTTCCATGCAAAATAGGGATTTGCCCCACAAGTTTGGCTATTTTTGCGGTTCAAAGAAGTAAGACATGTACAGATCTCACACGTGCGGCGAATTGCGCGCATCTCATATCGGACAAACAGTAACCTTGGCAGGTTGGGTACAACGCTCGAGAGAATTGGGCGGGATGACCTTTTTGGACTTGCGCGACCGCTACGGTATTACACAAGTTGCGTTCAATGAAGAATGGGATGCGGAACTATTGAAAGAAGCACGAAAACTAGGACGTGAATGGGTCGTACAGATTGAAGGCCAGGTCATTGAGCGCCACAGCAAGAATGCTAACATGCCTACGGGTGATGTGGAGATTAAGAGCGCGAAGCTTAAGGTGCTCAATGCGGCAAAAACTCCTCCGTTTACCATTGAAGAAGAAAGCGACGGCGGTGAAGAGCTTCGTATGAAGTACCGCTATTTAGATCTGCGTCGCGGTCCATTGCAGCGTAACTTGGCGCTCCGCAACCGTGTGAACATTGAGGTACGTAAGTATTTAGACGAGCAAGGTTTTATGGATATTGAAACGCCGTTCTTGATCAAGTCTACGCCAGAGGGTGCACGCGATTTCGTCGTGCCTTCACGCATGCAAGAGGGAAAGTTTTACGCTTTGCCACAGAGCCCGCAGACCTTCAAGCAGTTATTGATGGTCAGTGGCTACGACAAGTACTACCAAATCACGCGTTGTTTCCGTGACGAAGATTTACGTGCAGACCGTCAGCCAGAGTTTACGCAGATTGACTGTGAAATGGCCTTCGTAGAGCAGGAAGATATCTTGAACACCTTTGAGGGGTTACTACTTCATTTGTTGAAAGAGGTCAAAGGTGTAGCCATTGAAAGCGTGCCGAGAATGACCTATGCAGAGGCCATGGAGCGCTACGGAAATGATAAACCGGACATTCGTTTTGGAATGGAATTGGCCAACCTAAATGCATTAACTCAGAACCTAGGCTTTATGGTCTTTGATCAAGCCGAGACTGTGTTGGGAATTGCTGTTCCAGGTGCCGCAGAGTGGACGCGTAAGCAGATTGATAAGTTGACCGATTGGATAAAGCGCCCCGATATAGGCATGAAGGGCATGGTGTACTGTAAAGTCAATGAAGACGGTACTTACAAGAGCTCAGTAGATAAATTCTATACGCAGGAGCAGCAAGCTCATTGGGCAAAAGCTGCGGATGCGAAGCCAGGTGATTTGATTCTGATTTTGGCAGGTGAAGAGCGATTGACGCGCAAGGCAACTTCTGAATTGCGTCTTCACATCGCAGAGGAAATGGGCCTAAGAAATCCTGAGGTCTTTGCACCATTGTGGGTGATGGACTTCCCACTATTGGAATGGGACGACGAAACAGAGCGTTACCACGCGATGCATCACCCGTTCACCTCTCCAAAGCCAGAGGATATTGATTTGATAGATACTGAACCGGGCAAGGTTCGCGCAAACGCATACGACCTTGTCTTGAACGGTAATGAGATCGGTGGTGGTTCTATTCGTATCCACGATAGAGCATTACAGAGCCGCATGTTCGATTTGCTTGGATTCAGCAAGGAGGAGGCTGAGAAGCAGTTCGGGTTCTTGATGAGTGCCTTCGAATATGGTGCGCCACCACACGGTGGTTTGGCCTTTGGTTTTGACCGATTGGTGGCCATCCTTGGAGGCGCTGAGGTCATCCGTGATTTCATAGCGTTTCCGAAAAATAATGCGGGCCGCGATGTAATGATTGATGCACCTGCGACCATCGACGAAGCACAGCTGAATGAGCTATACCTTGTTTCTACTGCGGAAACGGAAGAATAGAGAATAGGTTTTCCGTAGACAATTCCAAGAAAAGGAGAATACAGGTCAATTTAGTTTTGTAGTTTAGAACACCACCAATTGTTTATGCTACGACGTTTCCTAGGATTTTATAACGTAATCTTTTTATTAGTTACGTTAAACTCTTTTGCTATTCCTGTCCAAACGAGCTCGAATAGTTCCAATGTAAATGACTCTTCGTACTGGAGCTTAGTCACCAACCAAGGATGTACTCCCTTCACCCCGGCCATAGATAGTGTAACCGCTGACGCCACATTCTCTCATTCTTGGTTAATCTATGATGATCTTGGTAACTTGGTTTATTCTGCTAGTGGCTATAATCCTTTATTTCCGGCATTATTTAATTATTCTCAGACGTATTGGATAAAACATATTACCATCTCACCGAATGGTTTTTCAGACTCCCTAACACTCCCAGTAACCGTACTGCCCACTCCACTGGCCGCTTTCAACGTCGATACCGCCGCATGTGCGCCATGGACACCCAACATCACCGACAACTCCGTCGGCAACAACCTCTCCTACGACTGGAACATCACTGCCA
>Ga0209138_1000821_pt1 | contig 28409 bp, 26 predicted proteins | sample SaaInl3SG_22_DNA_FD_184645 | JGI IMG/M metagenome (GOLD analysis project Ga0209138, IMG submission 184645) | Marine microbial communities from expanding oxygen minimum zones in the Saanich Inlet - ESP_153SG_22_DNA (SPAdes) (version 2) | ecosystem: Environmental > Aquatic > Marine > Intertidal...
TTAAGACGAATTTTAGTTTTTGAAAGGTAATTTTTTTAGCCGAATAAATGATCAACGACCTCTTCTATTTTACTTAACATAACTATTCTAATTCCCGTTTTTGGAAAATCATCTTGTTTGAATTTTGCTGTTATAATTGTCTCAAAACCAAGTTTTTCTGCTTCTCGAATGCGTTGATCCAGTTTGGGTACAGGACGCAATTCTCCAGAAAGACCGATTTCTGCGGCAAAGCAGGTATTTTTTTCTAGGGCAATATCGTGATGACTAGACAGTATAGCGCCCACCACTGCTAGATCAAGCGCGGGATCTTCACTACTTATTCCACCTGTTATATTGAGAAAAACATCTTTGGCTCCCAATTGGAAACCAGCGCGTTTTTCTAAAACAGCCAACAACATATTTAAACGTTTGGCATTAAAGCCGGTTGTGCTTCGCTGAGGTGTTCCATAAACAGCAGTACTAACCAGCGCTTGTACCTCTAGCATGAGGGGACGAATTCCCTCCATTGTACTGGCAATGGCGTGCCCACTCATTTCAGTCTGATTTTGAGAAAGTAACAATTCGCTGGGGTTGTTCACTCCGCGTAAACCACTCGATAACATTTCGTATATGCCAATTTCTGCAGTTGAACCGAAACGGTTTTTCTGGGCCCGTAAAATGCGATAAATATGGTTGCGATCCCCCTCAAAATGCAGGACGGTGTCGACCATGTGCTCCAAGACTTTGGGTCCAGCAATGTTTCCATCTTTGGTGATATGTCCAACCAAGATAACCGGTGTATGTGTTTTTTTGGCAAATTGAATCAGTTCAGAAGTACATTCTTTAATTTGGGACACGCTTCCGGGACTACTTTCAATATGGCTTGTCTGAAGGGTTTGTATGGAGTCAATAATGACTACATCAGGGACAAGTTCGTTTATTTGATGAAATATTTTTTGGGTTCCAGTTTCGCTGAGGACATAGCAATTTTCATTGCTTGCATCAATTCGATCTGCACGCAGTTTTATTTGTCGTTGGCTTTCTTCTCCCGAAACATAAAGGACTTTTTGTTGTAGTAAAAGAGATATTTGAAGCAGTAAGGTTGATTTTCCAATTCCAGGTTCTCCTCCTAAGAGAGTAACTGAACCGGGGACCAATCCACCACCCAACACCCTGTTGAGTTCTTCGTCGCGGCAACTTAAGCGTTTTTCACGTTGGGTTTCGATTTGTGTGATGGGAATGGGTTGGGCGACTAGTGTGTCTTTTTTCTGAGGGGCTTCCCAGCCTTTCGCAGCAGGTTTTTCGATGATTTCCTCCACCAAGGTGTTCCATTCTTTACAGGCAGAGCACTGCCCCTGCCATTTAGCATGTTGATTTCCACACTTTTGACAAAAAAAAGCTTTTTTTACTTTACTCATGCTTAAAATTAACGAAGCCTATCGGGCTGTCAAAATAAAATGAACCTTAGTTTTTACGATTTACAAGTGGCAGTAAAAAGAAAGATAAACTTCCAAAAAACAAGACCATGATTGTTTGGGCCGACCACATGATCCAGCCAAAGGCTAGACTGGATTCTTTGGAGATGCCATAACTGATCAAAACCAAGGAAACCGAAAAAGGGTAAATACCTATTCCGCCATTGGTGGCCGAAATGGCTAAAGCGCCAACAATAAACCCAATCAAAATGGCTTCAAAACCCAAGGACTGGGTTTCGGGTAAGGATAGTTTGATGATGTAAAACATAGCGATATACATTGTCCAAATAAAGACTGTATGGAAAAGATAGGCCCACTTTTTTTCCATTCGAACAAGGGTTAAAAAGCCCTCAGACAATCCTTTTAACAGAGAGAATATTTTTTGAGCAAATGGATGATTAGTTTTTTTCAATTGTAAAAATGCAACATAAATAAAACCAGTCACAAAGAAAGCAATCAGGAGAATTGACCAAGGATTCACCGAGCGTTCTTCTAGCATGGAATAGATTAAATCAGATTCCAATAAAAGGGCAAGCCCAATCGTGATTAACAACATAAACAAGTCAACCGTACGTTCTGCTATAATGGTTCCAAAACTTTTTTCAAAAGGAATCTTCTCATAGGTTTGCATGACGGTTGCGCGGAAAAACTCTCCAGATCGCGGTACGCCAAGGTTGGCAATATAGGTTATGAAGATCGCCAAGATATTATTGATTAGCCTGGGCTTGTAGCCCAATGGATTGAGCATAAAATTCCAACGATATGCTCGTGAAAGATGACTCAATAAGCCCAAAATCAACGACAAAAAGATGTATCCATAGTGGGCATCTTTAATTGAATTGTAAATGGCAGTACGGTCTTGTTCGGTGGTGTTTTTTATGGATAAATAGATAAACAAAATCCCAATTAATAAAGGGATGATGGTTTTGACTATTTTGTTTTGCGTTGTTTTTTTCAAACCTAATGAAGCAAGTTATTTGATTCATCAGGAAAAACAAGTAATGGGGTCATTTCTTTTGCCTCTTCAAACGGGAGGCTACAATAGCTAATAATGATGATGATATCACCTTTTTGAACCTTTCGTGCAGCCGGACCATTCAAGGTTATTTCGCCAGAGTTGCGTTCGCCTTCGATAACGTAGGTTTCAAGGCGTTCTCCATTGTTGACATTGACAATCTGTACCTTTTCTCCCGCAATAAGGTTGGCAGCATCCATCAATTCACGATCAATGGTTATGCTTCCGATATAATTTAAATCGGCTCCAGTAACGGTAACGCGATGTATTTTAGATTTTAAAACTTCAATTTGCATGCGGCAAAGATATTAAAAATTGACGTTGTCAATTAACCTAACGTCTCCCAATTTCACTGCAATAAACGCACGGGCAGTTTGGTCGGGTTTAATCGTTGTTATGGGTTGCAAAGAGCGGGCGTCTGCAATACAGAAATAATCCAATTTAAAGGCTGGATTTTGTTCAAAGGTAGAGGTGACAATATGATTGATTTCCTCGAGTGATGAACTGGTTTTTAATGCGATTGATTTTTTAAGCGTTGCATATACTAGGGGGGCTTGCGAACGTTCTTTTTGATTTAGTCGCCTATTTCTCGAACTCATCGCTAAGCCATCTTTTTCTCGGATGATTGGGCAACTAACAATTGTCACCGGAAGTTGTTCTTGCGCAACTAACTGATGAATAATGCACAATTGTTGGTAGTCTTTTTCACCAAAATACGCCCGAGTGGGATTAAATCCAGCCAATAATTTATGGACAATTGTTGCTACTCCTTGAAAATGTCCTGCTCGTTTTTTTCCTTCCATGGTGGTTTCGAGCAATCCAAAAGTATACCGATTGGAAGAGGTGGCTGTTCCGGGATAAACATCCCTTACGTCTGGTGCATATACAAGAATTTTATCTCCATAAGGAGCCAATTTCTGAAGATCTTCTTCCAGTGTTTTGGGATAGGCATTTAAATCGGAAATGTCATCAAATTGTGTTGGATTCACGAAAATGGACACAATTACACAATTATTTTCATTCATTGCTTTTTCTACGAGGGTAAGATGCCCAAAATGTAAGGCACCCATAGTGGGAACAAGGCCGATGGAATCAACAGTTTTTGTTTTGAGGTAATTGTTCAGCGCGAACTGTTCTTTAAAAACCTTCATTTAGGAAAAGATTAACACGCTAAAAGTACTGTTTTTTCTAATGATCGGAAGATTTTTTGTAATTTTGCTAAACTTTCGCAATAGAAGGCTAACACGATTTTATGCAAAATAAAAAAGTACTTGTAATTTCTTCAGAAGTTATACCCTATCTTCCTCAAACAGAACGATCTATTAATTCGTTTAAAATCCCAAAGCAAATTAATGACGCTGGTGGACAAACACGAATTTTCATGCCGCGTTATGGATTGATCAATGAACGTCGTCATCAATTGCATGAGGTCATTCGGCTTTCTGGAATGAATCTTGTCATAAACGACATGGACATGCCTTTGATAATTAAAGTTGCTTCTATTCCAAAAGAGCGCATGCAAGTTTACTTTATCGATAACGAAGAGTATTTTAAGCGTAAAGAAATGTTGCACGATAAAGAGGGTGCTTTGTTTCCAGACAATGACGAACGTATGATTTTCTTTACCAAAGGAGTTATTGAAACAGTAAAAAAACTGAACTGGTCACCAGACATAATCCATCTTCACGGCTGGTTTACTGCACTTTTCCCGCTTTATATGAAAACCTATTTTTCACAAGACCCAATTTTTGAGCACAGCAAAATTGTTACCTCTATCTATCCAGAAGATATGGGAGGAACCCTTGATCCCAACCTAAGAGATAAAATTGCATTTGATCAAATAACAACAGATTTATCTTCTTTGGCAACGCCTGGCTATAATCAATTGATGCAATTAGCCATAGATCATTCTGATGGATTGGTGATGGCAGGCGACAAATTTTCAACTGAATTGACACAACAAATCGAAGCAAGCACCAAGCCTACCTTATCTTTTGCAGAGAGCAAAGAGGAGACTGCTCACGTCGATTTCTTTAATACTAATTTCCTTTAATACACCCATGGAAATCTTTCAAAAGACATTCCGTATAGGAATCCTTGCCGTCCTCATATCTGCCTGTAATCCCGAATTTAACACTGTTGGTGTAGATCTAATTGATACGGATCAATTTAATACTGAATCACGCGAATTTCCAGTTTATGTATCGATTGACCCCTTGACCGATGTTCAATCGGATCAATTAACCACTGTTCATTTTGGGATGCATGATTTTGGCTTTCTTGGACGCAGAGAAGCCAACTTCACCACTCAACTATCCATAACCAACAATGCGCGTTTTGGAACCTATACTCAGGAAGCAGAAGAAGCTGGAGATTCAACCAACATTAAGGTAATTAATGAAAACGAGCGTGTAACGGCTGTTTACCTTGAAATCCCATTTTTAAACAACCAATTAGATGATGACAACGATGGAGTGATTAACGCTTTTGATGTTGATCCAGCTTCTAGCGATAGTGACTCTGATGGGGATGGATTAACGGATTTAGCTGAAACTCAGGGAGGGACTAACCCATTGGATCGGGATTCTGATGGCGATGGTATAAATGACGATGTCGACACAGATAATGCTACCTATGAGGCCGCCAACAAAGTGTATGAAATTGATTCAATATTTGGAAATAGGGAGGCAACATTTAATCTCAAGGTAACCGAGCTGAACTATTTTTTCAATACGCTCGACCCCAACAATAACTTTGAATCAGCCAGCACTTATTTTTCTGGAAGAGATTTTTATGAAGAAGGCTTTACTGCCGCTACGTTACACGATGCACCCATACAATTGAACTTTGAGGAAGTACGATTTAATTTTACCGAAGACGACCCAGAAACAACAGATATAGATGAAACCACCCGAGTAGAAACACGACTTTCTCCTCGTATAAGAGTTCCTTTAGACCCATCTTTTTTTCAAGAAAAAATAATTGATGAAGAGGGAAATGATCCTCTTGCAAACAACAACAACTTCACGAATCATGTCAAAGGGATTAATGTTCGTATGGAAAGTCCATCAGACGATCTGTACCTTTTGCTTAACCTTGTTGGTGCCAGGATTACAATAGCATATGACTATGACGTCTATAACGATCAAGGCACAGAAGATGATCTTACGGATGATACAATAGATGTTGCTCAAAACACCCAAATTATAAGTCTAGGGGGTGTGCGAATTAATCATTTAAAAAATTATCCCTCCAATAATTCGAATGCCACTGTTTCTCCTCAGGAGAAGATGCTGCTTAAAGGTGCTATGGGAACTAGAGGAACAATTCGTTTGTTTGATCAGGATGAAACCACGCAAGTTCTTGAAGACATTAGAACAACAAACATATTGATTAATGAAGCCAATTTAATCTTTTATGTAGACCCTACCATTACAAGCAATTGGTCTGAAAATGACCGAATCGCTGAGCGATTATACTTATACAAATTAGAGGACAACATGCCTTTGCCAGACTATTTTTCCGACCCAACAACAAGTAGAGTTGCTTTGGAAAATAAGACAATACATAGCGGTATATTAGAGTACAAAGATGGTATTCCTTTCCGATATAAGTTTCGCATCACCCAGCATATCTCTGATTTAATTCGCTCTACTGGTGATGATTTGGTTGAGAACAATCCCCTTGGATTGGTTGTTACCTCCGACATTAATATGTTTGTCACAACGAAGGCAATCATTGGAAGTGAAATGGAACAAGTCGAGTATCCATTGGGTGCCTTAAACAATCCACTGGGAACCGTTTTGATTGGTCCAAACCCACCCGAAGAATTCCTGGATAAACGTCTAAAACTTGAAATAATTTATACAGATCTCTTCAATTAATTATATTATATGTGTGGAATTGTCGCCTACATTGGAAATAAGCAAGCCCAACCCATTGTAATCAAAGGTTTGAAACGTTTGGAATACCGAGGATACGATTCTACCGGAATGTCAATTTTCAATGGTAGTGCTTTACATACCTTAAAAACAAAAGGAAAGGTAAGCGACCTTGAAGCGCTTATTGCTAAACAGCCTGAACAAGAAGCCACTTTGGCCCTTGGGCACACTAGGTGGGCAACACACGGTGTACCAAACGATGTAAATGCACACCCACAAACGTCCAATTCCGGGAATCTGGTGATTGTTCACAATGGAATCATTGAAAATTACTCTTCCTTGAAAAAGGAACTCCAGCACCGAGGTTTCACCTTCCAATCAGATACCGATACAGAAGTTTTGATCAATTTGATTCAGGATGTACAAGACAAAGAAAACGTTAAATTAGGGAAAGCGATTCAGATTGCTCTTTCGCAGGTGGTTGGTGCCTACGCTATAGTTGTTTTTGATCGAAGAAAACCCAACGAACTTGTTGCTGCTCGTCTAGGAAGCCCTTTGGCCATTGGGATAGGAGAAGACGAGTTTTTTGTAGCTTCGGATGCGACCCCATTTGTTGAATACACCAAAAATGTTATTTATTTAGAAGAAGAACATTTGGCAATTATCCGCCGAAACAAGTCCATCAAAATCCATAAAATTCAAGATGATCTTGAGGTTGAACCTTATGTTGAGAAGCTTAAATTAAGCCTAGAGAACATCCAAAAAGGAGGCTACGATCATTTTATGCTCAAAGAGATTTTCGAGCAACCTACTGCCATCAAAGACACGCTTAGAGGACGGCTGCTTTCTCAAGAAGGGGTGATTACCCTCTCTAGTTTACGGGAGCACGAGAACCGCTTCCTCAAAGCAAAACGAATTCTGATTGTTGCCTGTGGCACTTCTTGGCATGCCGGTTTAGTCGCCGAATATTTGATTGAAGATTTCACCCGAATTCCTGTTGAGGTAGAGTATGCCTCTGAATTTCGTTATAGAAATCCCATTATTTACCCAGACGATGTTGTAATTGCTATTTCCCAATCGGGCGAAACAGCAGATACCATTGCTGCCATAAATATTGCCAAAGAAAAAGGAGCCTTTGTCTATGGTATTTGTAATGTTGTTGGGTCTACGATTTCGCGAATTACCAATACAGGCTGTTATACCCATGCAGGCCCCGAGATTGGCGTAGCTTCGACCAAAGCATTTACTACACAAATAACAGTAATCGCCCTAATTGGTTTGTATTTAGGGAAAGCTAACGGAACCTTGTCTCGTTCTCAATACCAACAATATGTAACTGAATTGGAAGATCTACCGAATAAGGTTGAATCTATTTTTGCGTCTCAATCCTACATAGAAGAGGTTGCTGCTTCTTTTGAAACTTCTAGCAACTGCATTTATCTAGGGCGTGGATATAATTTTCCTGTTGCACTAGAGGGCGCTTTAAAACTGAAAGAAATCTCCTATATCCATGCTGAAGGCTATCCTGCAGCAGAAATGAAACACGGTCCAATTGCTTTAATTGATGAAGAAATGCCTGTAGTAGTTATTGCAACAAAAAAAGGATATTACGAAAAAGTAGTTTCCAATATTCAAGAAATCAAGTCCCGTAAAGGGAGAATCATTGCGATTGTAAGCCAAGGCGATACGCAGGTAAAAGACCTAGCCGATTACTGTATTGAGATTCCCGATTGTTCGGAATCCTTTGTTCCGATTTTGTCTACAATTCCCTTGCAATTATTGTCTTATTATATCGCTGTTCAAAGAGGCTGTAATGTGGATCAACCAAGGAATTTAGCCAAATCTGTTACGGTGGAGTGAGGTTATAGGTCGGAAATTGTAACCCTCGAATACTACTTGTAAAATTCTCAATATCAATAACTACTACCAAATTATGGGATTCAAATTACTCTGAATATCAAGAGTATTTATATAATCGTATTTGTGAGTATAAAGATAAAAGTGTAACCCTTATTGGGTATATATTATATCGAGGTCAATTTTTTCTCCCTATGGAAAATGATGTGGTATTAACGGATACACCATCAGAGAGATTATGGAAATGAGAAAGTGTAGTCCAAGTCTTGTAAGTAAAGTAAAGAAATTAAGAGGTGAATGAATGAATTACAAGGAGTCTAAAAGAAAGAATTAAGAAGAAATTAATCTGTATAACTTTCTTGTAATGTTATAAAGGTTTGATTTTATTAGAGTTTTAATTCCTTTTATTGAAAAAACCCACATTTTATTTTTAAAGTTTAGTTTTTTAAATTCACCTAACAATCTATCATAATCATTAGTGATTAAATTATTAACATTTGAAACTTTAAATAATGACTCTACATTCTCATTTCCATTAATTAACTCAAATCCATTTGTAGTAAGAACGTTTTTTAGAGTGATTAAAGAGAAGTTATATGTGTGTGAATTTTGAAAATATCTGTTCAGGTCGTTTCTGTAATTCTTATGTAGATTTAAAACTCCCGGGACTTCAATGTATAAAACTCCATTTTCATTCAATCTTTTTTTAATTTCAGAAAGTTCAGAACATAGGTCCAGGATATGTTCAAAAACATGAGAATAAATTATCACATCAAATTTTTCGTTTACATCTTTTATACCCCCTATACCTAAATTTAAATTTTTACTTTTTCCATATTCAACGTATTCAGAACCATAGTCAACCCCATAAACATTAAAGTTGTTTTCTTTAAAAGGAACAAGTAAACCACCCATTCCACAACCTACATCAAGTACAGAACCAATCTTTTTATTAGGATTGTTTTTTTTAATAAAATCTAAAACTTTTTTCCCTCTTCTTATTTGATTTTTAAAGAATTTTTCTTTAGTTGTTTTTTTCGGAAAAGAAGTGTATATCTTTCTATACTGACTATCATAAAACTTTACATAACTTATTTGGTCAAACCTTGGAGAAGTATAAATAAGTCCACAGGTCTTACATAAATTTGACTCATAAGGTAACCCATACCTGTCATATTTACTTATTATGGTTGTTTTTTTATTTTCACATACTTCACAAACGACTTCTTCGAAAACATAATCTCCCTTTTTTATTTTAACTTTTAGATGATTTATTTCATTGATTTGGTTTTTTGAGAGGTTTATTTTAGGTTTTTCCTCAAAAAGTCTTTTGTTTAAAATCATGTTTATCTCTTAAATTATTTTGAACAATCAAAAATACTTTTAAAAAGTTAATTGGAAAACAATATATGTTTTAATTTCTGTAGTACTTATAGTAAGGAGAGTGAAGTAACACGAACCTTAAAGAATAGAATTATGGAAGAAATTAATGAACACGAAATAGATGGTTTAATCCAAACCATGAAAGAAATGGAAATTAAAGGATTGATGAAATATCAAGATGTATTGGTATTAAATCACATGATGGAAAGAAGTTGGATACCAAACATCAACGAAAGAGATAAGTTAATTAAAACTCTGAAAGAGAATACGGATATGGGTTATGGAGAAATAACCAACCTTCTTCAGAGATATAATGAATGGAAGAGATATCTACCATCCTACTCATTAGGATTAAATCAGAAGTTAGATTCAATCAAAAAAAATGAACTCAGTAGTTCCTTTTAAGTGGGTTGGAAGTGGTAGTGGAAAAAGATTGATTGGGTTTGTTGATGAGGGGAAACAAAAAAGAATATCGATTATCATTGAGTAAGTCAGGTAAATTACTTTTGGAGCGCGTTTTACCTGTTGTTGTTGGCTTACGTAAAAAAGGAATGGATCAAATTCCAAAAAAAGACTTCGCTGTTTTTCTAACTGTTTTAGAGCAAATTGCCGCAAATTATTCCCTCTGAAAAGAGTTGTTTAATAAAGTAGAGTTTCGCATTTGTTTTGTTATTTTAAACAAAATATTTTTATGCAAACGCAGCAGGCCATTTTATTACACAACCGAAAGGTATTCCATCATTTTTTATCTCGCTTTACCCTTGAGCAACTCAATACCATTCCCGAAGGATTTAACAATAATATCATTTGGAATATTGCACACTCTCTGGTTACCCAACAATTATTGATGTACAAGCTTTCTGGTTTATCCCTGCAGATTCCTGAAGAATGGGTGAGTCTATTTGCCAAAGGCACCAAGCCAGAACGAGACATCACTGCAGAAGAAGTTGCTGCTATTGATGCGGCTTTGTTTTCCACCTATGAGCAAGTGGTTGAGGACACAAAGCAAGGCGTGTTTTCTAGCTTTAGGCCCTATACTACTTCTACCAATATGGAGTTGAATGACATCATTACTGCGCAAACCTTTGTTTTATTTCACGACGGTCTTCACATTGGGACTGTATTAGCCTTGGCAAAGTTAGTTTAAGCTTTTTTGAATTGCTTTGATGATTTGCGGGGCATGTATCCGTGAATTTTCAATAAACCATTTATTGGTTTTTAGTCCACCGCAGACCACTCCAGCAAGATAAACTCCTTTTTGGTTCGACTCCATGGTAGACTCATTATATACCGGGGTTTGAAATTCATCCGAAAGAAAAGCAACACCAAGAGATTCTAGGAGGGAAAAGTTTGGCTGATATCCAGTCATCGCAAGCACAAAATCGTTCTTAAGTTCAACACTTTCTTTAGGGGTTTTAATGATTACTGTTGACGGAGTGATTTCTGTGATTTCAGCTTCAAAATAGGCGGTAATACTACCCTCTTCTATGCGATTAACAATGTCTGGTCGTGCCCAGTATTTTACATTTTTCCCGACTTCTTTTTCACGCACAACAAGGGTAACACTTTTAGCGCCTTTTCGATAGGTTTCCAGCGCAACATCGACAGCTGAATTCGCTGCGCCAACAACAACGAGGTCCATACCGAAATAGGGATGAGGCTCTTTGTAATAATGACTGACTTTTGGGAGATCTTCTCCCTTTACATGTAGAAGGAAGGGAAGGTCGTAAAAACCTGTCGCCATCACTATATTTTTTGTCCTATAATTTCCTTTGGCGGTGTGAACCACAAAGCCGTTGATTATTTTTTCGAAGCGATCGACCCCCTCATACAGACGAACATTTAGTTCCCAAGACGAAGTAACCCTGCGGTAATACTCTAATGCTTCTGCCCTTGTGGGCTTTGGGTTATGGGAAATAAAAGGGATATCGCCTATTTCCAATCGATCTGAAGTGGAAAAGAAGGTCATGTTTTGTGGATAATTATAAAGGGAGTTAACCAGCATGCCCTTGTCGAGAATAAGGTAGTCTAGATTGTTCTTTTTAGCTTCTATTCCACAGGCCAAACCAATGGGTCCAGCTCCAATAATGACAAGGTCTTTCATAGAGCTAATGTATGAATAAATTATGGCTTTAAGGATTTGGTCGATGGAGAAACAAAACACATATAGTTTATACTTATTAAAATAAGTATTTAATCAGTTTAATCTATTTTTATAAAATAACTAAAAAAATAGATTATCATATCTGTGTGTTCGTCATAATAAAATAAGATATATCTATTATAAATTTTTAATTATAAGATATTGCCGTATTAATAATGAAATAATGCAGCATGCAAAAATAGACAAACTCCAATAAACGCTATAATTATAAGCGATAATGGATAGTCCTATACCCCACCATAAAGGAAATAGTATTAGCCCACCCAAATAGTTTATTGTGCCGTGAAACACATGATCATCAAATTGTTTACGCATTAAATAAAGCCCTAAATGAACAGAAATATTGGGCAAGGAGAAGAGGTTGATTAAGACTGCATCAAACAAAGATTTTTTAGGAGCAATAGCCAGGTTGCTGTCTTTCTTTTTTAATTTTTCTTTCAGCTCCTTGAATGGTAGGCCTGTATTTCGGTGATTAATGAATTTTTTTTGTTGTGAATAAATGTCATTATTGTGCGGTAACCACAAGCATTCTTCCATAGCGACTTGAAGGGCATCGCGCATTGCATTGAGCCCTTTGGCTGGATGTTTTTGATAGTCTGCAACAAAGTCGGTGACCGCAATTGCTTTTCCATAGACAACCACACAATCATGTCTTGCATGCTGGTAACTACCATAATTCAATCCGACAGCTTGAAGATATATGGTGTGCTCCGGAGACCGCAATTGTGCCTCCATGGCTAAGCGACTACTCCCTTTTGAGAGTGGTTGTAAATAGTATTGATCGTGGTGTTTTCCCTCCGAAAACATCATCAGATTATTTTTATTTCCTAAAAGAGTATAACAGTACTCAAATACCTCCTGATTGCGTTTTAGTTTCTCGTAGCCGTCACGAATTCGATATACAGGCAGGGTTTGCATGGAATCCAGAAGCCACTGCCAAGGTCCGCCAAAAACATCACTTCGTGTAAGAGAATGCACCGATCTTTTACAAGTTGTGCCAACAAGAAGAGGATCAATCAAGGCATTTTGGTGGTTAGGAGAAAACAGAATTGCACCATCTGTTGGAATATTTTCTCTTCCTAAAACCCTCAGTTTTTGAAAGTAAAAACGATTGTAAAACGAAAGCAACGAACAAATAAAATTGTAAAACCTTTTCTTCATCGAATGATTGAGACATCAAAGATAAAGTTAAGGGAAAACTTCGATAAAAAAACCTGAAAAACAAGCTTTATTAGGCGGTTTATATTTAACGGAAATAGTATATTTGCACCCATATATAACTCTAGCACAAAAAAGATTCCATATGGCAACAAGTACAGGAAAAATTTCGCAAATCATCGGACCTGTCGTAGATGTAGTTTTTGAAGGGAAAGACAATGCTCTTCCACGTATATACGACTCCTTGGAAGTACAAACAAATTCAGGGAAATTGATTCTTGAGGTTCAGTCTCACATTGGTGAAAACACCGTTAGAACAATTTCGATGGACTCTACTGATGGAGTGAGCCGAGGAACAGCAGTGACTGGAACCGGTAATCCAATTCAAATGCCAATAGGGGATGATGTTTACGGACGATTATTCAATGTAATTGGAGATGCAATTGACGGTCTAGGCGATTTGCCAAAAACGGGAAAAGATGGACTCTCAATTCACCGTGAGGCACCTGCCTTCGATCAATTATCTACCTCTACTGAAGTATTGTTTACCGGAATTAAAGTAATTGACTTGATTGAGCCTTATGCTAAAGGAGGTAAAATTGGTCTCTTTGGAGGTGCAGGTGTTGGTAAAACAGTACTCATCCAAGAATTGATCAACAACATAGCCAAAGGGCACGGAGGTTTATCGGTATTTGCTGGAGTTGGAGAGCGTACTCGTGAAGGGAATGACCTATTGCGCGAGATGTTAGAGTCTGGGATTATCAAATATGGTGATGACTTTATGCACTCTATGGAAGAAGGCGGATGGGATTTAGCCAAAGTAGATAAACAAGCCATGAAAGATTCCAAAGCAACTTTTGTCTTTGGTCAAATGAATGAACCCCCTGGAGCGCGTGCACGTGTAGCACTTTCTGGATTAACCATAGCTGAATATTTCCGCGATGGAGCTGGAGATGGACAAGGGAAAGACGTTTTATTTTTTGTGGACAATATTTTCCGTTTTACGCAAGCAGGATCTGAAGTTTCTGCCCTGTTAGGTCGTATGCCATCAGCGGTAGGATATCAACCAACGCTCGCCACTGAAATGGGAGCGATGCAAGAACGCATTACGTCAACCAAAAAAGGGTCAATTACTTCGGTACAGGCCGTTTATGTTCCTGCCGATGACTTGACGGATCCCGCACCAGCTACAACTTTTGCTCACTTGGATGCAACAACAGTACTGTCACGTAAAATTGCTGAATTGGGAATTTATCCAGCGGTAGATCCATTGGATTCTACTTCACGAATTCTAACTGCAGATATTTTAGGAGATGAACACTACGACTGTGCTCAACGTGTGAAGGAGCTATTACAGCGTTATAAAGAATTGCAAGACATCATCGCTATTTTAGGGATGGAAGAATTGTCTGAAGAAGATAAATTAGCGGTATCACGTGCTCGTCGTGTGCAACGTTTCTTGTCGCAACCTTTCCATGTTGCCGAGCAGTTTACGGGAATTCCAGGTGTCTTGGTAGACATCAAAGAAACCATCAAAGGCTTCAACATGATCATGGATGGTGAATTGGATCATATTCCAGAATCGGCCTTCAACCTCAAGGGCTCGATTGAAGAGGCTATTGAAGCAGGAGAAAAAATGTTATCTGAAGAATAATATGTATTTAGAAATTATTTCACCTGAAGCCACCTTATTTGCTGGGGAGATCGAGTCACTCACTCTCCCTGGTACCGATGGTAGTTTTCAATTATTAGAAAATCACGCAGCCATTGTTTCTACGCTAGAAGCGGGTTCAGTTAAAATTAAAGGAAACATCAGCCTTCCAGAGACTGCAAAAGCCCAGTTTGAGTCTGTTTCAAAGGACGAAACGCTCTACGCAATTTCTTCTGGCACTGTAGAGATGCGAGATAATAAGATCATTCTTTTAAGCGATTAGTACTAGTAGCTGAGAGAACACCGACTTTACCCCCTCCCCAAATTTGCCGTCTAATTTTTTTATCATGAAAAAGTATTGTTTTTCCTACTTTCTTTTTTTTGCAGTGGCTATCTATGCACAGCAAGCAAAAGATTCAATAGCAACCAACCGTTTAAATGAGGTGGTTGTAGCCTCGAGTAGGATAGATCTTCCGTTGAGCGAGAACTCCCGTAGTATTCAAATCATATCTGCTGAAACCATTCGACTGTCTGGTGTAACCAATGTAGCCGATTTGCTACAGCAGGTATCCGGTGTAGACATTCGAAGACGAGGGGTAGAAGGGACTCAGGCCGACCTTTATATCCGCGGTGGTAGCTTTGATCAAACCTTGTTATTAATTGACGGTATTAAACTAGAGGATGCACAGACGGGGCATCACACCCTCAATTTTGTTCTTCCCCTAGAGGTCATTGAACGCATAGAGATTCTAAAGGGTCCAGCTGCTCGCGTTTTTGGTCAAAACGCTTTTACAGGCGCAATCAATATTGTCACCAAATCAGCCTTATCTACTACGGCTGTTTTGGCTGCGCGTGTAGGCTCATTTAAGCAGCGCAATGGAGAAGCTACCTTTGGTACCTCAAATGAAAATTCAAGTCTATTAGCCCACTATTCCATCAAATCCTCCGACGGTTACCGTTACAACACCGACTTTACCAACCGCAATGTTTTTTTAAAAGGACAACTCAATAAAAGCAAAACACCCGTAGACATTATCGCTTCTTTTTCTGAGCGTAAGTTTGGCGCCAATGGATTTTATGCTTTACCAATTCATGTCGACCAGTACGAGGAAACTCAGGCGAGTTTAGTTGCATTTTCAACAAAAATCCAAAAAGAAAAATGGGTTTTTAAACCAAGAGTCTATTGGCGCCGTGGTCAGGATATGTATGTTTTTGTTCGAAACAACCCAGCGCTTTATCGCAATTTACATATCACCCATAAGCTTGGGGCCTCTTTGGATGCTTCTTACTTTTCCAGTCTAGGAACAACTGGTTTAGGGATTGATCTAGCGCGGGTGAGTATTGATAGTAATAATTTGGGGGAGAGAGAACGCTTTGTTACTTCGCTATTTGCCGAACACCGTTTTCAATTTTTCACGAATAGATTGGACATCACCCCTGGATTATCCGTTTCAAATTATACTGACTTTGGCATGCAATTTTTTCCAGGAGTTGACATAGGATTTGCTATCAATCCGGCCTTTAGATTGTATGCCAATGCCGGCTACACCTATCGTATTCCAACCTTTACAGACTTGTATTATAGCGATTCGACCACTTTAGGAAATGAAAACCTGAAAGCGGAAGAAGCCATTACAGAGGAAATTGGTTTTCGCTGGACGAAAAATAGATCACAGGTTTCCATGGCTGTTTTTAACCGATCTGCCCGAAATTTGATTGATTACATTCGCCCATCTGCAGAAGGTCGTTTCGAAGCGTCGAACATTCGAAAAGTGAACACTCATGGGTTTGAATTTGAAGCAAAAACACAATTTATTTTAGGGAATAACCCACAATTATTTACCTTGGGCTATACCTATCTAAATGACGATGTGGATCAAATAAATGTTGATTTTTCCCGCTATAGCATCAATTCACTCCGTCATCATTTGACATTTAATCAAATTTCGAATTTCAACAAGAATTTAAGCCTTAGTTGGAATTACAAATTAGGACAGCGTCCAGAACGCGATGCTTATCATGTATTTGACGCAAGTATTCGTTATAGAATAAAGGCCGTTGAATTAAACCTTTCTTTCTTTAATATTTTTGATGAGGTTTATAGCGAAAGTAATCTTGTTCCTCTCCCTTTAAGCAATGGAACATTCGGCTTAGTCTTCGCTTTCTAAGGCTGCAACAGCATCAAAAATTAGGGATGATTCCCATCCGCGGTAGCGAAGAGCATCAATTACTTTCTTTTTACGCGTATACTTGTCTTTGGTTGCATTTGCTTCCCAAAACCGTTCAGCAAGCTCTGTTATGGTTGCTAAATAGTCTTCAGTAGAAATTTCTTTCAGTGCAATTTTAATGTTGAAGGGTGAGATTTTCCTGAACTTTAGTTCACGCACTATGCGTTCTTTTCCCCATTTTTTGATGCGGAATTTTCCGCGAGCAAAACCCTGTGCAAAACGTGTTTCATTGAGGTAATTTTCATCTATCAATTCACCAACAATGATGTCAATGGCTTGGGGAATCATATTCATGCTGCGCAGCTTTTGCACCACTTCTTGGTGGCAGCGTTCCTGGTATGCGCAATAGTACTCTAATTTTTTTTTGGCTTCTTGAACGGTAAAAGAGCTACTTTTTTGCATGAAGCGAATATACTTTTTTTCATAAAAAAAAGCGACACTCATTGAGTGTCGCTTTTGGGTTGTTACACACGTAAGCCTTTGTTATTTTCATCACAAAAGCGATAGTGTAAATACTGATAAGCATCTCTAGGGACAATTGTCACCTTCTTTTTATGCTCAAACCACCATTGCATCCGAATGGAAAAAATGCCTTGGTTGAGATAAGCTGCAATAAAAGGATGTACATGTAACTGTATCTTTTTTTTGCGATGCCTTGCGTCCTTAACAATTTTGATAAGGTCTGCGCTGATTTTGTCTAGTAAAACAATTGGAGCTTCGACTTCTCCGTTGACATTAGGATTGGGTTCTGTTGTTTTAATTTTCATCTCTGGTCGAACCCGTTGACGCGTGATCTGAATTAAACCAAACTTGGAAGGGGGTAGAATTTTGTGTTTGGTTCTGTCTGTACTCATCTCATCTCTGAGATGTTCAAAAAGCTTACGACGATTCTCGCTGGATGCGAGATCGATAAAGTCAACAACAATGATGCCTCCCATGTCACGTAAGCGCAATTGACGCGCAATTTCGGTGGCAGAGATCATATTGACCTCCATGGCAGTTTCTTCTTGACTTTTCGCTTTATTGGAGCGGTTTCCACTATTGACGTCAATGACGTGCAAAGCTTCAGTATGTTCGATAACCAAATAGGCACCTTTTTGCATGGAAACTGTTTTTCCAAAGGCAGTTTTAATTTGACGTTCAACTCCAAATTTTTCAAAAATGGGAAATGAACTTGAATATAATTTTACGATATTCTTCTTTTTTGGTGCTATGGTTTCTATATAATCTTGGACTTCCTCCAAAAGGTCGTTGTCATCTACATGAATTCCAGTAAAGGAATCATCAAAAATATCGCGCAAGATTGAGGAAGATCGGTTGATTTCACTCAACACCTTGGTTGGGTATTTATTGATTTTCGATAGACTAGCGCACATTTTCTTCCAGCGCGTTAGTAATTGCTGGAGATCTGCGTCTAATTCGGCCACTTTTTTATCTTGAGCAACGGTCCGTACAATCACCCCAAAATTCTTTGGGCGAATGCTTTGAACCAGTCGTTTCAATCTGTTTTTTTCTTCTCTGTCTTCAATTTTTTGCGAAATCGAAATTCGATCTGAAAATGGAACGAGCACCATATAACGCCCCGCTAACGATAGTTCTGAACTAATGCGCGGGCCCTTAGTCGAAATGGGCTCTTTGACAACTTGAACTAGAATGTGTTGATTCGAATCAATGATGTCACTAACTTTTCCTGTTTTTTCAATTTCTGCCTCGAATTTAAAATTCTTCAGCAGATAGTCTTTTGTTTTACCTGTACTTACTTGTTTAATAAACTTCAATAAAGAAGGCAATTTTGGTCCAAGATCGTGATAGTGTAAAAAACCATCTTTTTCGTGACCAACATTGACAAATGAAGCGTTGAGACCTGAAACAGATTTTCGGACTTTGGCGAAAAATATATCACCAACCGAGAACTTGTTGTCCTCAACTTCTTTATTGAGCTCAATCAATTTTCCATCCTTGAGTAGAGCAAAATCAACAGCAGAGGAATTCGATCTAATAATCAATTCTTTATTCACTCTGAGTTATTTTGTGGTAGGGAGAAGATTTCTCCTAACCGATTAAACAATAATTTTTCAGGATTTTAACCTGTGAAATGTGCAGTTAAACCGCCCATCTCATTTCAAAGAACGATGAATTTTTTAAAGTGAATTCGATCACTATTTCTTTTTGTGGCGGTTCGCTCTACGTCTTTTCTTACGTTTGTGCGTTGCTACCTTGTGTCTTTTACGTTTTTTACCACTTGGCATAATTACAATTAATTAGGGTTAAAGTTTATTTGACAGCGACTTTCGATTTTACGCCGTTCATAAATATTTTTGCAGGTTTAAATGCAGGAATATTGTGGGCAGGTATAATTACTGCAGTATTTTTTGAGATATTTCTCCCTGTTTTTTTGGCACGGGTTTTTATCACAAAACTCCCGAAACCTCTAAGGTATACATTTTCTCCGTTTTCTAGAGAACCCTTTACTTCCTCCATAAATTTTTCAACAGTTGCCTGTACATCTCCTTTGTCAATTCCCAATTGATCTGAAATATTAGAAACGATCTCTGCTTTAGTCATGTCTTCGTTTTTTAAAAAATTAAACAATTCCTCTTTTTGAATGAGGTTTGCAAATATATAAATTAATAATTACAATTGTATTCCCCTAAATCATTAATATTTATGAATTTAATCCATCAGTTACTGTATTTTTACACCGAATGAATTGGACGAAAACTTTAATGGGTTGGTATGGGGAAAACAAACGTGATTTTCCTTGGCGAAATTCAAAAAACCCTTATCATGTTTGGCTTTCAGAGATTATTCTACAACAAACAAGAGTCCAACAAGGTCTCCCCTATTATCTTAAATTTATTGAGGCTTTTCCAACAGTATCAGATTTGGCCAAGGCTCCAGAAGAAAAAGTTTTAAAACTTTGGCAGGGCTTGGGCTATTATTCAAGGGCGAGGAATTTGCTTTTTTCTGCCCAATGGATCGTTGAGCACAATGCAGCTAATTTTCCAAACAGCCATAAAGATCTTTTAAAGCTTAAAGGTGTTGGTGATTATACCGCTAGTGCAATCGCCTCTATTTGTTTCGAGGAACCACAAGCGGTGGTCGATGGAAATGTATATCGTTTTCTTTCGCGCTATTTTGGTATTGAGCTTCCCATTGATAGTTCACCAGCACATGCTTTTTTTAAGGCAAAAGCAACTGAACTGATGCTAGGTGTTTCCCCCGGTGACTTTAATCAAGCATTGATGGAGTTTGGTGCATTGCAATGTACACCCAAGCTAACCAATTGTAGCTCCTGTCCATTTTCTACTTCATGTATAGCTTTTCAACAAGGGAAAGTCGATCAATTCCCTGTAAAAAGTAAAAAAACGAAAGTGCGGAAACGCTACTTTAATTATTTGGTTTTACATTCTCCAAAAGGAAAAACCCTACTTCAGAAAAGAACAGGAAAAGGGATATGGCAAAATCTATATGAGTTTCCGTTGGTAGAAAGCGAAAAACTTGTTGACCAAGAAGAATTGATACAACTCCCTGACTTTGCTCAATGGACTTCTATATGCTATGAAAGACCTAAACTACTCAATTCAAGTCCCGTAAAACACCTACTTTCGCATCAGCAGCTCTATATTCAGTTCTGGGGAGTACGATCCCTTCAAGAGCCTAAAAAAGCAGTTACCCTTAAAGAATTAAAGACATTACCCGTACCTGTTGTTATTGGACACTTTATGGATAAACATTATTCCGATTAAATGGACTTTATTATATTTGACTATGTCTAACCCTAAAAAACTACCGTTATGAGTGGAACATTAAACAAAGTTATGTTGATTGGTCACCTTGGCGATAATGTAAAAATGCATTATTTTGAAGGAGGAGGAAGCATAGGTCGTTTCCCGTTGGCCACAAACGAAACCTACACCAAAAAAGATTCTGGTGAGAAAGTAACACAAACAGAATGGCACAACATTGTTGTTCGTAACAAAGCTGCTGAAATTTGTGAAAAATATTTGAGTAAAGGAGATCGCGTCTATATCGAAGGTAAAATTAAAACCCGAAAATGGCAAGACGATAGCGGGAATGACCGTTATAGCACTGAAATAAACGTTGATGAGTTTACCTTTTTAAATACCAAAAAGGGAGGGGATGAAAACACACCCCCAACTGCGGCGCAAGCGCCTGACAAAAAAGACGATTTACCCTTTTAATTCTCACGATTGGATCCAGAACCCTCCCTTATTTTTATGCTAGCCTTGTTGCCCACCGCAACACTAATCAAATGGATATTATTGGGGATGTTACTTCTGGCTTCTGCTTTGATTTCTGGAGCTGAAGTCGCCTTCTTTTCTTTGACTCCCTCGATTATTGAGCAAGCAAAAGAAAGCCAGCCCAAGCGAACAGAAAAAATTGAACGTTTATTAAAACAACCTAAACGATTATTGGCCACTATTTTAGTGGCCAATAATTTTATCAATATAGCTGTTGTATTGCTTTTTGCCAATTTGAGTAATTCTTTGTTCATCGGTGTGGAAAACGAATTGACTCAACTCTTTATTGAAATTGTTGTTATTACGTTTATAATTCTTCTTTTTGGTGAAATTTTACCAAAAATTTATGCCAATAGGAACAACCTTTCTTTTGCGCAATTCATGGCAGGAACAATCTATGTTCTTGACACTTACTTTTTGTTTTACATTACCCGTCCCATGAGTTATGTAACCCATGTATTGGAAAAACGTTTTGGGCAACGCTCGAGTTCCTTTTCTGTTGACGAGCTGTCGCAAGCCTTGGAGCTCACCGAGCAAAACGACACGACCCAAGAAGAGGATAAAATTTTACAGGGAATTGTATCTTTTGGAAACACAGACACCAAGCAAGTAATGTGTCCTCGTGTTGATGTTTTTGCCCTCTCAACCGACATGACACTAGAAGAAATTTTACCTCAATTAATTCAAGAGGGCTATTCTCGGATTCCTGTTTACAAAGAACGCTTGGATAAAATTGAAGGAATTTTATACAGCAAAGATTTGATGCCCAATCTTCATTTACCCGATTTTGATTGGACGACCCTATTACGACCAGCTTATTTTGTCCCAGAGAATAAAAAATTAGATGATTTACTCAAAGAGTTTCAGCTGAAAAAAATTCATATAGCCATTGTGGTAGATGAATATGGTGGGACATCAGGGGTAGTTACTTTAGAAGATCTAATCGAAGAAATTGTTGGAGATATTACCGATGAGTTTGACGATGAAGACATAGAATATTCTAAAATTGATGAAAAAAACTATGTCTTTGAAGCAAAAGTGAGTTTAAAGGATTTCTATCGGATTACAGAATTGTCCTCTCAAGAGGAGTTTGAAAAAGCCAAGGGAGAAGCCGAAACCTTGGGTGGATTCATTATTGAAGTTGCAGGGCATTTGCCAAGATTACATCAGAAGCTAAACTTTGAAAGCGTTTCTTTCACCATTGAGTCTGTAGATAAAAAAAAGATCAAACGCGTAAAAGTAAGCCTTCCCTAATGCGAATAACTATAACTGCTTTTCTATTTTGTTTCTTGCTTGCTTGTAGTGGTACGCCCTTACTTCCCAAGCCAAAAGCTCAACTCAATCTAAACTATCCTGGGGCGGCCTATGGAACGATTGAAAACAGTTGCCCCTATCTTTTCGACATAAACAACAATGCTACTTTTAGTCTATTAAATAATTGTGAAAGTAAGATTGTTTATCCTTCAATGCAGGCAACCATATACCTCTCCTACAGGCCAATAGAGAACAATTTAGCGTCATTGCTTGCAGATGCCTATCAAATGCCAAGTAAACACATAATAAAGGCATCTTCTATTCCAGAAAAAGTATTTATCAACCCAGAAAATAAGGCCTATGGTACCTTGTTCCGTATTGTTGGCGAGGCAGCCTCTCAGGCACAATTCTTTTTAACAGATAGCCTAGATCACTTCTTAGTGGGTTCACTTTATTTCTACTCAAGGCCAAACTATGACTCCATTTTACCAGCTGCACGCTATATTGAAAAAGACATGGTGAAGTTGATGGAAACCCTTAAATGGAAGGAATAAGTTAATCTTTGATGGAAAATTCAGCTATGCTGTAAAGATCATTTAAATCGGTTACAATCGCTTTGATGGCAGTTGGATTTAAGATTTCTGAATCAAAGCTTAGCTGTGCTTTTTTGGTGTCAAAATCGACAGTTGCTTGTGTAATTCCAGCGGTTGCATTTAATTTTTTTTCAATCGTCGCTGCACAACCAATCGCACACATCATACCTTCAATGGTCATTTCCATCTTTGAAGTAGGTTCACTAGAAAGGGCAACTGTTGTTATCTCTCTAGAAGGAGGAGATTTGATTTCAGCTTTTTGTTGCTTACAACTGTAGAAGCTGAGAAGTAGAATCGGAAGAAGTAGGATTTTTTGCATGCCGTAAAATTAATGAATTATTCAAAACAAAATCCTTAGAAAAAGCAGACTTTTGTTAAAAAAATAGCAGATGTCTATTGCAGTAAAAAAGTGGGTGTATCTTATTGTTCTTTCTTTGATTTGGGGAAGTTCTTATATATTGATAAAAAAGGGCTTGATTGGGTTGACCCCTATTCAACTGGGTTCTATTCGCATTTTATTCACCACAAGCATTCTAGCCCTAATTGGGTACAAGAGCCTAAAAGGATTGACAATTGAACAGTGGAAATGGCTGGTGTTCACTGGTTTTGTGGGTACTTTTTTTCCTTCTTTTCTTTTTGCTTTTTCAGAAACAGAGATCGACAGTTCGGTAGTGGCCGTTTTAAATGGGCTTACACCATTGTTTTCCTTACTTTTTGCTGCACTCTTTTTTCATCAATCTGTCAAAAGAAAACAGCTTGGTGGGGTCTTAGTTGGGTTTGTGGGCACAATTTTATTGGTGGTCCAAGAGTTCTCCTTGACGTCAACAGGCGATGGCCGCTATGCCTTGTTGGTTGTGTTGGCGGCAATCTGTTACGGAATCAATGTCAATGCCCTAAAATATAAGCTTCAGGGCGTGGCCCCCATGGCAATTGCTCTAGCTAATTTTGTTGCCATTAGTATTCCTGCATTGATTTTACTCCTTACTTCCGATTTTCAATGGGAGACTTTTTATACGGATGAAAAAATACTTAGCTCGCTTTGGTATATCTTCATTCTTTCTTTGGTAGGCACTGCTTTTGCTAAGGTATTATTCAATGAATTACTTTCGTTTTCTACGGCGGTGTTTTCCATTTCAATCACCTATCTTTTGCCTATTGTAGCCATTGCTTGGGGTGTGTTAGACGGTGAACAATTTGGGGGGCTTCAATGGGTGGCAAGTGGCTTTATCCTGTGTGGAATTTACTTGGTGACAGAAACAAAAAAAGCGCCTTAAAAAGACGCTTTTTTGTTAATCAGAGCTTAAGTTATTGAAAATCTTCTGCAGAAAAAGTAACATTCAATTCGATAGATTTTGTGATAAAATCTATTTTTTGGGGACCAAAAGACTGGGTGCTTTTGTGTGGAAATAAAATTCCATCAACAGCTTTATAGTCACCTAGTATGGTTTCTTGCGTAATGCTATTCCCTTGCACCTCTTGCGTTTCACTGACCTTGATCTTTAAAAAAGAATCTACCGCATAGAAAAACGATTTGTTTTCAGAAACCTTGAGTTCATAAGCCTTTGTTCCATCAACATCGACAACGCCACCCATTTTCACATCGCCCATTTCAAGGCTTAATTCTGGGAAAATAGTGGCATCAGCCAATGCCTTCTTCAGGCCATCGGCATCCATTTCCATTCGTTGACCTTGGGCCTCATTATACCCTTTGTCTTTGTTAATTATCTGTTTTTGCATGGTGTTTCCCATCATGCTAACCAAAAGAGAAGACTGTTGTTGGTTGGTTTTTTTACTAGCAATTTCTAAAGTCATTCCTTGCATGGAAGCAGAGGCAATTTCTTTTTTAGAGACGATCATTTTTAGTTTTTCAAGTCCTCCAATGGCCTCAATGTAATTGTCCACTATACTTGCAGGATTTATCCCTTCTGGTACAGCAGCATCATAATCAGGTCGTTCTACTGTATTTCCGTACTTATCGAGGTAATTAACTGGGAGTACCTGCCCCTTGGGCATTACTTTTTCTAGGTTTTCGAGGACTTCATTCCCTTTTCCTGTCACAAAAATACGTGCATTGTCAAGGTGTAAATATTTTTGCGAAACACGCTGAATATCTTCAATGCTTACCGCATTAATCTTTTGTAAGTAAGTTGTGTAAAAATCAGCCGGAAGCCCTTCAGTTAGGATAGATAAAGCATATTGAGCAATGGTAGCAGGACGTTCAAGTGCCAAGACAAATTCACCAACATATTTGGCTTTGGCCTGATCCAATTCTTTTTGAGTTACCTCTTCAAGGCGCATTTTTTCTATTTCTTTGACCAACTCAACCACAGAACTATCTGTTACAGCATTTCGTACACTGGCCGAAGCTCTAAAGCGGGAACGCGTATATTTATCTGTGCTAAACGAAGAATAGGAACCATAGGTATAGCCTTTGTCCTCACGAAGGTTCAAGAATAAACGGGCTTGTGCTCCACCTCCCAAAATACGATTGGCCAAGAGCATTGGAAAATAATCTGCATCTGTCTTAACGACTTCAGTGGTGAATTCAACAGACACTTCTGATTGAACTGCATTGGGCATTTCAACAAAATTAATTTCTAAACTTGGAGCATTTTTTGCCGCAGGGAAAGCGACGGATTTACTGGGGCTCCCTTTCCATGATTTGAACAAATTTTTGATTTGCTTTTTTACAGTATCAAAATCTACATCACCAGTAATAATAAGATAGGCATTGGCTGGTGTGAAATTAGACGTATAATAATTCTTTACATCGTCAAGACTAACGTTTTCAACGCTTTCAATTGATGTGAATTCTCCATAAGGGTGGTCTTTGCCGTAGGTAATCAATCGTTCAACACGACGAGCAGCTGCAGTAACAGAGTTTTCATTTGATTTGATTCCTTCAATTAAGCGTTCTTTTTCCTTTACAAATTCTTCAGCCAAAAAATTGGGATGTAAAACGGCATCAGCCATCAAATCTAGTACACGCGGGAAATAGCGGGACAGAGAGGAAGCAAAAGCACTTGAAGAACCGATATTAATTTGTGCTCCAAGAAAGTCTACCTCTTCTTCAAAAGTATCTTTGGGGATGTTAACAGATCCTTTTCCTAGCATACTGGAAAGTAAAGAATTTGCCCCAGCAAGCTTTCCTTCAAAAATAGGATGAAGGTCAATCTTTAGGGTAGCAGAAGCACGAGGGAGTTTATGGTTTTCGACCACTAAAACACGAAGACCATTCTTCAGCATAAATTCTTGTGGTTCATCTAATTGAATTTTTGGCGCTGGTCCCGGCTGCGGTTGTTGACTTCGGTCAATTTGCGCATGCAATGGATTCAAAGCAAGGACGAACACGAATAAAAAAATTATTTTTTTCATAGGGGAGATTATTTTTTTGCTGATTCTGGAAGGTAATCCAAGACGAGACGTTGATTTTTATTGAGGTATTTTTTTGCTACCGCTTGAATTTCTTCACGGGTGATGGAGCGATAGACGTCGATTTCGGTATTGATTAGATTCGTATCGCCAAAAAAAGTGTAGTATTCGGCCAATGAATTTGCGATCCCTTCTACAGAAGCATTTGAATTGACAAAGTCGGTTTCAAATTTGTTTTGTAGTTTTTGGAAATCTTTTTCAGAAATCAAATGGGTTTGTATTTTAATCACTTCTTCATCCATGGCATTTACTAGGCTTTCTAAACTATTTTCTCCTAGCGGAAAACCGTAAATAAGGTACATTCCATAATCTTCTTGACTAAAGTTTAGTGCTCCAACTTGCAAAGCCATTTTTTCCTCATCGACCATTTTTTTGTAAAGTTTTGAGCTTTTTCCATCACTTAAATAAGTTGAAATCATATCCAAAACTTTAGAATCCCTTGTTTTCATAGAGGGCATTCTGTAGCCAGTAACAACTGCAGGTATTTGAATATTTGCATCATAAGCAAGGGCTTTAATGGGGGCTTTCATGGGCTCTTCTTTGATGTTTACTCTCGGGACATCTGCTCCTCTGGGAATGGTGGAGAAATAGTCAGCTATCATTTTTTTTGTTTTGGGAATATCGATGTCACCAGCGACAACCAAAACTGCATTGTTGGGAACATAATATTTTTTATTGAAGGCCAAAAACTCATCCAAAGAAGCAGCGTCTAAATGCTCCATTTTCCCAATAGTAGTGTGTTTATAGGGGTGATTGACAAAGAGGTTTTTCTTGACATTTTCTAAAAATTTCCCATAAGGAGAATTGTCAACACGCAATCGTTTTTCTTCTTTGACGACCTCATTTTGGGTATCAACACCAATTTGATTGATTACGGGGTGAAGCATTCGCTCAGACTCCAACCACAGCCCCAATTGCAAATTATTGGAGGGAAACACCTCGTAGTAGTAAGTAAAATCGTCGTTGGTATAGGCGTTGTTTTTTCCACCATTGGAAGAAACTATACTGAACCACTCTCCACGTTCAATGTTCTTCGTTCCTTCAAATAAAAGGTGTTCAAAGAAATGAGCAAAGCCAGTTCGTTCAGGTTCTTCATCCTTTGCACCTACATGATAAAGTACAGATGTAGTGACTAAAGGAGCGCCATTATCTTGATGTAAAATAACATGCAAGCCATTGGGCAGGTCATATTCTTCAAATTGGACATTTTGTGCTTGCACCAAAAGGCCAGTCAGTACGATTAAAGGCAAGAAAAGAGATTTTTTCATAGAATAAAAAAATTTGTTTATTTATTATATGTCGATAAATAACAAAATTGTTACAATTTTGTTAGTAATAAAATAATATTTTGATTTCAATGTCTTAATGCATTTATACAATATGATGTTTACCAGATTTTTCCCCCTTTGGGTTAGCCTTTGTGCTTTTTTAGCGTTAATAAAGCCTGAGTTATTTACTTGGTTTGCTGGCCCGTGGATTACCTATGGTTTGGGTGGAATAATGTTGGGAATGGGCTTAACCTTAAACTGGAGTGATTTTACCCAAGTAGTGAAAACCCCTTGGTGGGTTGCTTTTGGTATGCTTCTGCAATTTACGCTAATGCCTTTATTGGGTTGGGCTTTGGGAATTCTATTTGAGTTGCCTCCTTTTTTTGCTGTAGGCTTGATTTTAGTGGCTTGTTGTCCTGGTGGAACAGCATCCAATGTGATTGCATATTTGGCCAAAGCGAATGTTGCTTTGTCTGTTGCCATGACGACTTGTTCAACTTTAGGCGCTATCATCTTGACCCCAATATTGACAACAAGCCTTTCGGGAAGTTATTTGGAAATAGATGCTTGGGGACTGTTTTATAGTACCCTAGAAGTGGTATTGCTTCCCGTGAGTCTGGGCGTTATTCTAAATCAATATTTTCCAAAATTTACCCAGAAGATCGTTCCTTACTCTCCACCCATAGCAGTTTTGTTGATTGTATTGATTGTGGCCAGTATCATTGGTCAAGGAAAAGAAATCATTCTCAGTTCTGGACTTAACTTGTTAGCGGCCATTATGTGCTTACATTTCTTTGGTTTTTTAA
>Ga0209138_1000823_pt1 | contig 28373 bp, 31 predicted proteins | sample SaaInl3SG_22_DNA_FD_184645 | JGI IMG/M metagenome (GOLD analysis project Ga0209138, IMG submission 184645) | Marine microbial communities from expanding oxygen minimum zones in the Saanich Inlet - ESP_153SG_22_DNA (SPAdes) (version 2) | ecosystem: Environmental > Aquatic > Marine > Intertidal...
TTGACTGAACTCGAAATTTAAACAATAAGCAGTTCAAGCTATTTTTTGCCTTCTAAACGGCTTAAAAAAATAGTTTGAACGTATAAATTAAACCTAAAAAAAGGTCAACCTATTTCAGTATAATACAAAGGAAAGAGTAATTCAATAACCACTCAATTTACAGAATCTCAAAAAAAGGAAATAAAATATACAGTTTAAAAAACAGGTTTTTTCTTTTTTTCTGGCACAACCACAAAGTCTTTTAAATAAAAGGGTTCAAAATAAGCGACATCTTCAAAGTCGCTTTTATTGTACTTAAAAAAAGACAACTGTGCCATTTCTTTGGCAGATGGAAATTTATCGTCTATAAAAACAGCATTTTTATGAGTAATTATAGGTTTGCATTTTGGAGCGCCATCACCTAAAAAATAAACTTTGTGATCTTTTAAATATTCTAAAAATGAAGTATCTTCTATGATTTCTGCTTTTGTATCTCTAACTTTCTGGTTTTGGTGATTAAAAACAGCTGCATATACCTCCATTCTTCTTGCATCTAAAAGAGGTACCATAAAACCACGCTCTATAGTTATTGCATGAGATAAAGAAGTTAATGTATCAATAGAAATTAACGGCTTGTTTAAGGCAAAACAAAGCCCTTTTGCAGCAGAAACTCCAATTCTTAAGCCTGTATAAGAACCGGGGCCTTTACTTACGGCTATGGCGTCTATTGAAGTTGAATCTATATTGGCTTCATTTAAAATATTATTTATAAAAGGATGTAAAACTTCTGCATGAGAGTAATTGCCATTATTCAATTCCTGAATTGCGATAATAGCTCCGTTTTCTGAGATACTTACAGAACAGTTTTTTGTAGCGGTTTCTATGTTTAAAATAATTGCCAAAATATAATTTTTTACAAAGATACTATTTCCCAAAAAAGAAAGAGGCTGTCTAAACTTCATTAAAACAGCCTCTTTATTTATAAATGCTTTTTTTAGTCGAATACCAACTCACCAGAATAAAACTGTAATACTTTTGTTTTAAATACATAATCGTACTTAGAACGTATCATTGCAGCCTCTGCATTTACTAAGCGTGTTCTTACCAAGTCAAAATCAAACAACGTCATGGCTCCATAATTGTAACGTTCTTGTGCATTTTTAAAAGCCTCATTTTGTGCTTCTAAAGATATTTTTGCAGCTTCATAGGTTTTTAAAGCGGTTTTAACATCTAAAAAAGCTTGTTCTATAGTTTGTTTTAATTGTAACTTTTGGTTTTCTAATCTAGTTTCTGAAACCTCTTTATTAATGTAAGACTGTGCAACTCTGTTTTTTGTTTGAAAACGATTAAAGATGGGGATGCTAAGATTAAAACCAAAACCATAACCAAAATTATCTTCTAACTGAGAACCAAAATCTGGATTACTAGCGCCATTTGGTAAGTTTAAATTAAAACCATAATTGGTAGATAAACCTGCAGATGCTGTTAAAGTTGGGTAAAAACTACTTTTTGCAATTTCTATATTAAAATCTGAATTTTCTATATCTAACTTTGCTCTCGCAATTTGTGGCATAGAGGTTAAAGATTTTTGATAAACCACAGAAGAGTTTGTATACAATAAGTTTGCAGAAGGCTTAGCAACTTCAATAGGAGCTACATCAAAATTTTCTGCGGGTTCTTGTAATAATTGTGCTAAATTTAACAAAGCTAATTCTAATGCATTTTCTTGCGCTACCACATTTTGCAAGTCGTTTGCTGCTGTAGATTGGAAATTTAATAAATCTCCTTTTGCAATGGCACCTGCTTTAAACCTGGCATCTGCTGCTTCTATTTGCTTTTTACTAATTTCTGCTTGTATTTTGGCTACTTCTAGGTTTTCTTTTGCAAATAATACGTTTAAATAGGTATTTAAAACTCTTAAAGAAATATCGTTTTCTATTTGTTTTAAATCGTACAAACTTGTTTCTACACCCAACTGTGCTTGTTTGTATGTGTTTGTATTTCTAAAACCGTTAAAAAGGGTAATACCAGAACTCAAATTCATAGATCCTCCGAAAAAACTAGTGTTTACCCTATCTTGAGATACAGGGTCAAAACCAGTACCAAAGTTAAAGTTACCACCTGTGTTACCATTTAAATTTGGTAAGAAATTCCCTTTTGTAATGGCTACATTTTTTTTTGCTAATTCTAAACTTAACTTGTTCTGCTGTATAGTAATGTTCTTTTTTAAAGCTTCATCTACACATTCTTTAAGCGTCCATTGTTTTTGAGAATAAGTAGCAATTGATGTAATAAATGCTACAAATAAAAGAAGTTTGGTTTTCAAAATATTTAATTTTTATATTGTTTTGGTTGATGTTTTTTACTGTTATATCAACAAAAGAAAATTACTTAGCACTATAAAAACAGCTCATTTTTAATCAAAAAAATGAAGACTTTTACCTTTGTTCGTTTTTATAAGACGACCAAAACTAAAATTTGTTACAGTCTTTTTGAGCTTATTGGAATGTTAATTTTTAACTTTCTTATTATATCTGTAAATTGAATAGAACAAAACGCCAATTAATAAATAAGGAAATACCATTAAATACGTAATACCATTATTAACTCCTTCTGCCATAGAAACATCTCCATTTTCTAATACTGCCTTGCACATGGCACATTGAGAAAAAGTAGTCTTTGAAGAAAATACTATAAAAAATAAACCTAAAATTAGTTTCTTTTTAAGCATAATAAGGAGAAATCATTATATAAACTACAACACCTGTTACAGCTACATACAACCATATTGGAAAAGTTTTTTTAGCTATTTTTTTATGTGCTGGAAACTTACCCAGTTTTGCTCTCATATAGGTTATTAAAACAAAAGGTATAACTATTACAGATAATATAATATGAGTAATCAATATAAAATAATACACATATTTAACAATCCCTTGCCCACCAAAGGTTGTTGAGTCTGAAGTCATATGGTAAGCTATGTACATTACTAAGAACAATAAAGAACAAGCAATAGCTGTTGTATTTAATTGTTCGTGTAATTTTCTATTTCCCTTTTTTATAGCCACAACTGCAGCAATTAATAAAACTGCTGTAAGACCATTTATTGTTGCATAAATAGGCGGTAAAAAAGTTAGTGGTTCTACATTAAAACCTAACTTTCTTAAATTTATACCAAACAAACCTGCAACTGCTAGTGGAATTACTATAGAAAGTGCTGTAATTATTTTTTTATATTTTTTTTCTTGCGCTAAAATTTGTTCTGAATTTTTCTCGGTTTTACTCATCTAATAAAATTTTTATGTCTTCTTTTAATTCTTTTATTTGATCTGGAAAACCTTGTTCTTCTAAGGCTCTGTAGTACATTATTGGATTGCCAAACTGGTCTCTTCTAGATCTTATGTAACCCTTTTTATCTACCAAAGCAAATAGGCCAGAATGCTCAAAACCACCATGTGCTTTATCACCTTTACCTGCGTACAATTTAAAACCTTTGTTAGACAATTCATAAACTACATCATCACTTTTACCTGTTAGTAAATGCCAGTTTTTATGGGTAATTGCGTTGTTTTTTGCATACTCTTTTAAGGCTTTTGGTGTGTCTATTTCTGGTGTTATAGAAACAGAAGCGATTCCAAAATTTGGATTGCCAAAAAAATCATCTTGAATGGTTAACATTTTCTGATTCATTATTGGACAAATAGTTGGACAGGTTGCAAAAAAAAACTCAACAACATATACTTTACCAAAATAAGTTTTGTTGCTTATTGTTTTACCTTCTTGATTTACAAATTCAAAATCTGGTACTTTATTAAATGTTACCAAATCATTAGAATTTTTAAAACGATCTACAACTTTTGGTATTGTGTAAATACCAAACAAAAGAATAATAAACGCAATACCTACGTAAGAATATTTTTTTTTCATTTAACGTTATATTTGTCTATCTGCATCATTCTTTTTTAATGCCAATCTATACTCTGCTAAGAGTACTTTAACATCATCTTTCATTTTATCTTTTAAAATAGCTACAGAATTCATATCATACCCAAAAAGCAAACCGTCTTTTTGGTCTTTATCATCTGTTCTACCTCTTAAATTTACTTCTTTGTCTACTATAAATGCTTTAGTTGCTTGTAAATTATGTAAGCTTTCATTAATATTAAAACTTTCGTATAATGCGATAATTTCTTCCTCTGAACTTGCTACAAACTTCCATTTTACCATGTTTGTAAATGCACCAACTTCTTTTTTGAGTTGTTGTACCTCTGCTTCTTTATCTTTAGGATAAATAGCAATTACTTGAAAGTTCTTAAACCCGTAAAAAGGTTTATATATTTTTTGATTTAAATTAAATACACCCCCTTTTATATTGCTGATATCATCACCTAAAAAACAAACTACAGAGATATTATTTTTAAATTGCACTTTTTTACTACTGTCTATTAAAGCGATATCTGTAATATTTTTGGTTACAATAGGTAATTTTGCAAAGTTATTAATACCTGAAGATAATACTAGGTAAAACAACAACGGAAAAATAAATAACAAGAATAGTACTATTCTTTTTTTACTAATAAATTTCATATTTATAAATGTATTTTAACCTATTTTTAACAAATTAAATCCAAAAAAAAAGGTGGTTAAAACCACCTTTTTAAATATATCTTACCAGTTTACAAGTGGTGATAATGTGTCGTATAAATAACCTCCTTCTGTTAATAATAAGGTTACAAGGTAGATGATTAGAAAAACGGCTGACCAAACAATTGAGCGTCTAAACCATTTTTTTTCTCCTTCTAAATGCATAAACACCCATGCAATACCATATGCTTTTGCTAAAGTTAATATGATAAAAATCCAATTTAACCAGCTTGTACCTGGACCATGTAAGTGTAATGCTTCTGGTTTAATAATACCTAAGTAAACCTCTACTAAAGTTATTATAGAAAGAATACCGAAGACTATCCAGATTCTTTTTGTATTTGATTCTTGTGCGTGTGCCATTTTTACTGTTTTTTATTGATTCCTGGTTTTACAGGAAAGTCATTTTATAGGAAACCATGAAATTTCATGGGAATTTTTTTTATACTAAGTAGAAGAAGGTAAATACAAATACCCAAACTAAATCTACAAAGTGCCAATATAAACCAACCTTTTCTACCATTTCGTAATGGCCTCTTCTTTCGTAAGTACCTAAAATTACATTAAAAAATATAATAATATTAATTACAATACCAGAAAGTACGTGAAAACCGTGAAAACCTGTGATAAAGAAAAAGAAATCTGCAAAAATGGTATTACCATATTCGTTTACTTCTAAATTAGCACCTTCTACAACTAATTTTGCTTTGGCTAATTCTGCTGCTCCTTTTTCTCTAGAAAGAATTGTTTTTTGCTTTTTATCTAAATCGATTAACTCTGTTCTAACTTGTATTGCAGGATTTGCTTTGTAGGCATTAACCACTTGGTCTACAGAATATGTAGAAACAGTTTCTCCACTTTCCCACCAAAGTCCGTTTGTTCGATTATGTGTTTCTAAAGCATCTGTTCTATCTCCTGTAACAAAATCTGCTAGTGCTATTTGCTTACCGTCTTTTACAAATTGCAACACTTTACCATCTGTAGTCTTAACTGCCCCATAAGTTCCGTTGATAAAAGTATTCCATTCCCACGCTTGTGAGCCTACGAAAATAATACCACCAATAATGGTTGCAAACATATACCATGCTACTTTATTTTTTTTCATTTGATGACCAGCATCTACCGCCAATACCATTGTTACAGATGAAAAGATTAGGATAAAAGTCATAATTGCAACGTAAATCATTGGGTAATCTCCATGTACAAAAGGTACGTGTGTAAAAACCTCATCTGCAATAGGCCAAGAGTCTATAAACTTAAAACGTGTTAAACCGTAAGCCGCTAAAAAACCAGAAAAGGTTAATGCATCAGATAGAATAAAAAACCACATCATCATTTTACCATAGCTAGCGCCAAATGGTCTTGCACCACCTCCACCCCAGGTTTCTTTTTTGTCAGTTGGTACAGCAATATTTGCTTCCATAAAAATTTTCTATTAATTGAATATTAAAAATAGTTGTGCAAAATTAATCATTTTTCATCACCTAATAAAATAGAAAAAGAAAAATAGATAAATCCATAGTACATCTACAAAATGCCAAAAGATTGCACCAAGTTCAAACCCTAGTAAATCATTTGGTTTATACTTATATTTAAAATGATTATAAATAACAATAAAAAGTACAATTACCCCAGCAATAAGGTGTAAAACGTGCATTAACGTTATACCAATTATAAATGATGTTGATACTGTACTGCCTGGGCCTGTAAAATACAAGCCTGCATTTTTAAGTTCGTTAAAGCCTACATATTGTTGCCAAATAAAAGCAATTCCTAAAATTAAGGTTACAATTACCAATACTAAAGAAATTTGTCTTTTATCTTGTTTTAAAAATCTTTGCGATAAAATAAGTGTTATACTACTTAATACAATAAGTATAGTACTCATATAAAATGCATCTGGTAAATCAAAAGTTACCCAGTCATCTCTTTTCATACTAATTACATAGGCACTAGTTAAGCCTGCAAAAAACATTACCATACTTATCATAGAAACCCATAACATAGGTTTTGCAGATTTTTTTCTAGCAACTGTTAATTCTTGTTGTAATGTTTGTTCTTCCATCTTAATTTTTTTAATGTAAAAATTTATCTATTACATAAATAACTTGTACAACAGTTATGTATAATACACTAGACAGCATTAATTTTCTTGCGTCTATATTTTGTTCACTTTTATATAATTTTACCCCATAATACAACATTACTAGTCCTAAAAAAGCAACTATTATCGCTGTTGCTGGATAAATGTAAAAATCTCCAGACACTTTTAATGCTGGTGCTATTGAGACCAATATCATTATAATGGTATAAAATATAATTTGTTTGATAGCGCCTTTGTCTTTTTTGCCCATTGGCAACATGTTAAAGCCTGCTTTTTTATACTCTTCATATTGTAACCACCCAATAGCCCAAAAATGCGGAAATTGCCAAAAAAATTGAATCATAAATAAAAAACCTGCCTCAATACCAAAATTGTTGGTAGCTGCAACCCAACCTAACATAAAAGGGATTGCGCCTGGTATTGCACCAACAAAAACAGTTAATGGGGTTATTGCCTTTAATGGTGTATATACACTTGTGTATAAAAATATAGATATGGCACCAAACAATGCAGATTTTGGGTTGATACTATATAAAATTGAAATGCCTAAAATTGTAAATGTAATGGCAACAAAAAGGGCAGTATTTACAGACATTCTGCCTGTTGGTAGCGGTCTATTTTTTGTACGCTGCATTATAGCATCTGTATCTTTTTCTATAATTTGATTGAATGCGTTAGAAGCACCCACCATAAAAAAACCACCTAAGGCTAATAAAAAAAGAATAAAATAATTTATGGTTTCTACTGCCAAAAGATATCCTGCAATAGAAGAAAATACAACGCTTAAAGACAGACCAACTTTGGTAAGTTGTTTAAAATCTGAAATAATAGTTTGCATAGATGTTTTCTTGTCTGAAATAACTGTTGTATTCATTTTACCACAATTAGCTTGCAAAGATATTTGATAATTATGAATTTACCATAGCTTTAATGTGCTTTTGTTAGCATACTTTTTATAAAAACATTTAGATAGAACCAATTTTAACATTTTCTAAGTAGAAAGTGTATATAAATAAAAAACCCACTCAATTAATTGAGTGGGAAAATTGCTATGAAAAAGAAAAAGTGTGACACTTTAAAAGTATCACACTACAAATATAATCATATATTATGATATTTTATCTTAAAATTATTAAAATTTTAAATATTTAAGTGCCTTTTTAACAAATATGCCCATATAGCACAAAAAACAACATGTTTTTTCCTTTTCAAAAAGTGATTTTAAATACTTCTGGCAAAAATATTCTATAAATAAAACCTGCAAAAAAGTTTTTTTGTTTTAAAATTAAACTTCTATGGCTATAATGTTTAAGCCATTACACACATCATAAACAGAGAGTGTCTTTTTTTTGCAAAAAAGAGTGATGGAAGTAATAAAATTGGAAACATATACTTTTAGTCTCCTATAGTTTTATAACTGTATTATTTTTTAGTTGATATTTTTGTTGGCTTTCTTTACAAGTTGCAATACCATTTTCGTTAAAATGTAATCTATGCCCATATTTGCTCACCCAACCAATTTGTTTCGATGGATTGCCGACCACCAAAGCATAAGGCAATACTTCTTTAGTAACAACTGCTCCAGCACCTACAAATGCATATTTTCCAATATTATTACCACAAACAATGGTTGCATTGGCACCAATACTTGCTCCTTTTTCGACAATAGTTTCTAAATATTGGTCTTGTCTTTTTATAGCACTACGTGGATTAATTACGTTCGTAAATACCATAGAAGGGCCTAAAAAAACATTGTCTTTACAAATAACGCCTGTATAAATAGAAACATTGTTTTGCACTTTTACATTTTTGCCCAAAGTTACTTTTGGAGATACCACCACGTTTTGCCCAATATTACAGCTTTCGCCAATTATGGCATGAGACATTATGTGACTAAAATGCCATATTTTAGTGTCTTTACCAATGGTGCAATCTGCGTCTATAACAGCAGTTTTGTGTGCAAAAAAGTCTTTCAAAATTAGTAATATATTGGGTTTGTATTGGGTTGTTTGCTAATTATTTTTTTTGATGATGATGTGCCAATTCTATCTACACCTAAGGCAATCATTTTTAAAGCAGTTTCGTAGTCTTTAACACCACCAGCAGCTTTTACTTGTAATGGTTTTACGTTTTTAGAAATTAGTTTAATGCGCTCTAAAGTAGCTCCATTTGGTAAATTATTAGCCGTTTTAAAAAAACCTGTAGACGATTTTACAAATACATTTTTTGCATTTTCTTCTCCAAAATTTTGTAAAACTATTCTTTTTATCAATTGTGAAATTACAATTATTTCTTTGTTTGTAAGTGCTGCAACTTCAATAATCCATTTTACAACTTTATTGTTTTTTAGACATAGTTTTGTGCCTTGGATCACTTCTTCTGTAATAAGCTTTACATTTCCTTTTTTAAAGGCTTGGTAATTTATTACAAAATCTAACTCGTCTGCCCCTAAATCTATTGCTTTTTGTGCTTCTTCTAATTTTTCTGATAATCTATAGGTGCCTTCATAAAAACCAATAACGGTACCAATTAATACATCGGATTTTGCATCTAATAACAGTTTTTTTACTGTTGGTATGTATTTAGCACGAATCATAACCAACTTATAATTATAAGTTATAGCTTCTTCTACAAGTGTTATTACGTTTTGTAAATTTTCTTGTTCAGAAATATGGGCTTGTACAGCTGTTTTTAAATAAGTTGCGTCTAAAAATTGACAAATTCTCATTTTACAAAAGTAACAAAATCTACTATGCAAGTAAAAAAAAGCCCAACCAAATGGTTGCGCTTTATAATTTATTGTGTTCTTTATTGAACACTAAATGCAATAGGGAGTGTATATCTAACTTTTACAGGCTGATTTCTTTGTTTACCAGGTGTAAATTGGGGTAACTTTTTTATTAATCTATTGGTTTCTTTTTCTAAACGTTGGTGGGGTGCTCTAATTTGAATGTCTATTACGTTTCCTTTGTCATCTATAATAAACTGCGTTTGTATTTTGTATTTGCCTGCATTTAAACCTATTTCATTGGCTAATTCTACATCAAAATTTCTTTGGACAAATTGTTTCATCTTTTTATCAAAACAACGTTTGTTTTCTTCTTTTGACAAACCTTCACATCCTTTAAAAACAGGTGCATCTTCTATCATCATAAAAGGCACATCACCATCTGTAGGCACATCATCTTCTGGAATCTCTACAGTTACCAATTCATCTGGAGTTAGAATTACTGGCTCATCATCTTTAGTATTTATAAGGGTTTCTGGTAAATGGTTTTCTGCCTTTACCACTTCTTCTGGTATAAATACTTTTGGTTGTAGTACTTCTGGAGTGGTAACCACTTTTTTCTCTTTCTGAAACAAAATAGTTTCATCGGGTATCATGTAAATTGTAGTGCTATTTTTTGTATTTAAAACAGCAATCGTTTTTTGAGGAGTCTCGTGCTCTAAAGTTATGTACACTATAAAGAGCACTAATACAAGACCTAACTGGGTAAAAATGTTAGAGAACTTTTCTAATTGTTTGGTTGGTAGTTTTTTTAGGTTTTTCATAATTAGAAAGTTTTAATGTTAAGACTTTACTAAAACAAAGTTTGTGCCATAAAAAAAACATCACTAAAAAGTGATGCTTTTTTTAATTAAGACATTAATCTTAACTAATTTTTCTAATTCATTTCGTAATTTCCCCCGAAATTGTAATCAAATTTACAAAATTTATCTCTAATTAAAATTTAAAAATGTATAAATGGTACTAAATAAGGTATAAGTGGTATTATGATTTAAAAAACAGTTCTCATAAAAGTTTAGGACCTAAAATAATATTGAAATTTTATTTATTTTAAATGCTTTTCTGCAACTTTTTCTAATTCAGCATACCAATTTTCTCCAAACTTTCTAATTAAAGCTTGTTTTACAAATTTATAAACAGGTACTTGTAGCTCTTTCCCTAAAGAACAAGCGTCATCACAAATTTCCCACTTATGGTAATTTACAGCAGCAAACTCGGTATAATCTTTAACTCTTACAGGGTATAAATGGCAAGAAACTGGTTTTTTCCAATCAATCTCACCTTGGTTATAGGCTTCTTCAATAGCACAAAGCGCTGTGTTTTTTTCATCAAAAATAACATAAGCACAATCTGCGCCTTTTATTAGAGGGGTTTCTAACTCTCCCCATTCACTGGTTACCCAAGTACCTTCTTTTTCTATAACAGCAATTCCTTCTTTTCTTAAAAAAGGTTTTACCTTCGGATATATTTTTTCTAGAATTTTGGTTTCCTCTTTATCTAAAGGCGCACCAGCTTCACCATCTATACAGCATGCCCCTTTGCACGCAGATAAATTACAGACAAAATCTTTTTCTATAATATCTTCTGAAACTATTGTTTTTCCTAACTGAAACATGTGGCAAAAATAGTATATTTTTTTTCTTTAACTTTACAGAAAGCTAAAGTTAGTTGGCTAATTTTGCAAAAAAAATAGAAACATATATGGAATTTAATCTAAAACAAATTTTAACTGCATTTATGGTCTTGTTTGCAGTAATAGATATTATAGGAAACATACCTATTATTATAGATTTACGTAAAAAAGTAGGTCATATTCAATCTGAAAAGGCTTCTATAATTGCTGGTATTATTATGGTATTTTTTCTATTTTTAGGAAAAAGCTTGTTAAGTTTTATAGGAATAGATGTAAACTCTTTTGCTGTTGCAGGATCGTTTATCTTATTTTTTATTGCTTTAGAAATGATTTTAGGTATTACACTTTATAAAGACGATGCAGATTCTGGAACTATAACCGCTACTGTTTTTCCATTAGCATTTCCTTTAATAGCGGGTCCTGGTAGTTTAACAACTTTGCTATCTTTAAGAGCAGAATTTGCCATAGAAAATATTATTGTAGCTGTTTTTTTAAATGTACTCGTTATTTACATGGTATTAAAAACATCGTCTAAAATAGAGCGTTTGATTGGTGCTACAGGTATACAAATAATTAGAAAAGTTTTTGGTGTCATTTTACTGGCTATAGCTGTAAAATTATTTGCAGCCAATATAAAAATGTTGTTTTAATATGAGTTTTGATGTGTTAATTATTGGTGGTGGAGTTTCTGGTATGCAGTGTGCCTTGGTTTTAGGTTCTGCAAAAGAAAAAGCCTTTGCAACCGATAAAAAAATTGGAATATTTATGCACCAAAAAGCATCTCATTTACAAAATGCGTTGTTTAATAACGTGTTAGGGTTAAGCCCTGGTAAATTGGGGAGTACTATTCTTAAAGAAGGTAAAAAACAATTAACAGACCTGTATCCTCATATTAATCAAATGAATACAGAAAAAGTACTGTCTATAGAAAGTACTGACAATGGCTATAAAGTTACTTCAAACAAAAACACCTATTTCTCTAAAAATATTGTTGTTGCATTAAACTACTCTAAGCCTTTTACTATTAAAGGTTTAGAAGAATATGTGATTCCACATAAAAAAGCCAACATATCAAAAAATAGAATTCAGTTACAAAACAAAAATCACGTTATAAAAAGTGGTTTATATTGTTGTGGTACTATTGCTGGCTGGCGTAGTCAATTTGCAATTGCAGCTGGAAGTGGTGCTAGTGTTGCTACAGATATTTTAACTTTATGGAACAATAATATACATACCAAAGTGCATGATAAAGTATGATGAAAGTCATATTTTAAACCTACACTTAGTTTTACTTTTATAGTGTCTTAAAAACTTTATTGACGTATCAGATAAAGATATTAACAAGACTATTTTTAAATAGTTTATTTTTTTAGAACCTATAAAACGTATATCATGCAAATTAAAAAAAACCCAAAGTTTCAAATGGAAAACTTTAGCAAGATTTTTTTCGAGTTAGGGTTAGTACTTACGCTATTTATAATTTACAGTTTGGTAGAGCATAAAACTTACGAGAATAACGAGGTGCAAAGTTTAGGCGAATTTTCGATGACAGAAGATATCAAGGAAGACATACCAATTGTACAAATTAAAACAGCACCACCACCAAAACAAACACCATCAATAGTAGAAAAAATAAAGGTTGTAGAAGACGAATTAAAAGTAGAAGAAACCGTTATCGAATCTACAGAAACTGATGAAACTGATGCTGTAGTTGTTGATGTAAGAGAGATTGTAGAAATAGAAGAAGAGGAAGAGATAGAAGAAGATATTCCTTTTTTAATGATAGAAAGTGTACCTGTTTATCCTGGATGTAAAGGAAATAATAAACAGTTAAGAGATTGTTTTACAAAAAAAATAACTCAATTTTTTGGTAAAAAATTTGATGTAAACTTATCTCAAGAATTAGGGTTAAGCAATGGTAAAAAACGTTTGTATGTTGTTTTTAGAATAGATAAAAAGGGACATGTTGTTGATGTAAAAGCAAGAGCACCACATCCTGTTTTAGAAAAAGAAGTAAAACAAATTATAAGTTCTTTACCAAAAATGACTCCTGGTAAACAAAGAGACAAACCGGTAGCAGTTAGTTACAGTTTACCTATTACTTTTTTAGTAAAAGAGTAATTAAAAAAACCAGCTTTTTAAGCTGGTTTTTTTTTAGTTATTCCACTGTAACAGATTTGGCTAAATTTCTAGGTTGATCTACATTTTTACCTAACATTACAGCTATGTGATAAGATAACAACTGCAAAGGTATGGTTGTTAAGAGTGGTGTTAAAGCTTCCTCTGTTTCTGGTATTTCTATAACATGATCTGCTATTTCTTTAACTTGTGTGTCTCCTTCTGTAACAATAGCAATAATTTTACCTGCTCTAGACTTAATTTCTTGTATGTTACTAACCACTTTTTCGTAATGACCTTTGTTAGTTGCAATTACAAATATTGGCATGTTTTCATCTATCAATGCAATAGGCCCATGTTTCATCTCTGCAGCTGGGTAACCTTCTGCATGTATATAAGAAATCTCTTTTAACTTTAAAGCGCCTTCTAAAGCTACAGGAAAGTTAAAACCTCTACCTAAATACAAACAGTTTTTTGCATTTTTATAAACGGATGCAATTTCTTTCACTTTATCATCTATCGTTAAAAGTGCTTCTATTTTTTTAGGAACTAACTGCATTTTCTGCAGGTACATTCTAAAAGCAGAATTTGATAAAGTGCCTTTTGTTTTTGCTAATTTTAAAGAAATTAGAGATAAAACAGTTATTTGGGTTGTAAAAGCTTTGGTAGAAGCAACACCAATTTCTGGTCCTGCATGTGTGTAAGCTCCTGCATGCGTTTCTCTTGCAATAGAAGATCCAACAACATTACAAATACCAAAAACAAAAGCGCCTTTAGACTTTGCTAGTTTTATGGCAGCTAAAGTATCTGCAGTTTCTCCAGATTGTGAAATAGCAATTACAACATCTTTAGATGTAATAATTGGGTTTCTATATCTAAATTCAGAAGCATATTCTACTTCTACAGGTATACGTGCCATATCTTCTATAAGATACTCGCCTACCAACCCTGCATGCCAAGAAGTACCACAGGCAACAACTATTATTCTATCTGCATTTAAAAACTTCTGAATATGATCATCTATACCAGACATTTTAATAATGCCTTCACCTGGTAACATTCTTCCTCTATAAGTATCTATTATCGCTTTTGGTTGCTCATAAATTTCTTTTAACATGAAGTGATCGTAACCCCCTTTTTCTATTTGATCTAAACTAATTTGTAGTTCTTGTATTTTTGCGTCAACTAAAGAGTCGTCTTTTATTTTTCTAACCTTAATACCTTTGTCTAGTTTGATAATAGCCATTTCTTCATCTTCTAGATAAATAGCTTCTTTGGTATATTCTATAAATGGTGATGCATCTGAAGCTACAAAAAACTCTGCATTATTTTCTCCAACACCAATTGCAATTGGGCTTCCTAATCTTGCAACAACCAATTCGTTTGGTTTTGTTTTATCAAAAACAGCAATTGCATAAGCGCCAATAACATTATTTAATGCTACTTGAACTGCTTTACCTAACTTGCATTGTTCCTGTTTTTTTAATTCTTCTATTAAGTTTACAAGTACTTCGGTATCTGTATCGCTTTTAAAAGTATAACCTCTAGATATTAATTCTTTTTTTAAGGTATCGTAATTTTCTATTATACCATTGTGTACAATAACCAAATTACTAGATTCAGAAAAGTGAGGGTGAGAGTTTACATCATTTGGTACACCATGTGTTGCCCAGCGTGTATGACCCATACCTATTTTACCTACTTTTCTTTCCTTTTCTTTATTTGTAATAACCTCTAAATCAGAAACTTTTCCTTTGGTTTTAGACAAGTGGATGTTATTGCCATCATACATCATGATTCCTGCACTATCATACCCTCTATATTCTAGTCTCTTTAAGCCATTTATTACTATTGGATATGCATCTCTAAAACCTATGTATCCTGTAATTCCACACATAAAAATTAATATTTATAATTTTGGTTGATTAATTTGATGGTTTTTCTGTGTAAGAAATTTTTAATTTAGCTCTTCTTGTTTCTCCGTTTGCAGCTTTATCGCCATTTAAAAGAGAGACTGCTTTTGGGTTCCAACTAAAATTTCTAAAAATAGTGTCGTTTATTTGTGTATCTGAAGTATTAAAAACTTTTAATCTTAAAGGAGGGTTGTAAGTAGTTTCCCCACTTAGCAAGTCTGACACATAATCTGTTATTCTAAAATTGTAACGATCTACTTTACCACTTTCTCTAATTAAATTGCCTCCAAAAAAAGCCGTTTCTGTATAAACATCTTTTACAAAGCTTTGTATTGAGTTTCCATTAGCATCGATACCTTTTTTGTATAAAAATAATTTGTTTGGTACGTCTGTAGTATCTATGTCTTTATTTATGTAAAAAGTTAATGAAGCGTCGTTTATTAACCAATTTTTAGCTTTTAAATCTGCCAATTCATTTCCATTTAAAACCTCTACCTTAGCTTCAGAGCCAGCTGCACCTTGCAAACGAACTTCGTTTGTAATAGGATAGGTTCTATTGGTCATTTCAAATTTATTGTTTGCTATACCACCTAACTGAAAGGTATGATTTACTTTTATAACAGTATCTATTTCAGTACTATTTGCTTTAAAATAAGTATTTGTATAATAGACCTCTATGGATGATGTAGATGCCTGTGTATTAGAGTTTCTTAAATTAAAAGAAATTAAAGCGCCTCCTTTTTCTCCAGAAGCATGGTTTATTTCTTTTGCCTCTATTTTAATACCTCTAAAATAATCGTTAAATGCTTGTTGAGATTCAAAATTTGATGACCCATAATTATCTACAAATACTTGTTTTGCAAAACTCTTTTTTAAAGGAATAATTGCCATTGGTCTTGAAATTTCAGAAGTTACACCAGAAGTATATTTTATGGTATCTGTTTCAAACAAGTCTCCTAAACTATTTCTTCTTTTAATGATAACTAAAGTATCATTAGCGGTTGGAGTAAAATCAATATCAGCAAACTCATTTAAAGGGTTGGGTTTTACATCATAATCTGTATCTGAAAGAAAAACGTTGGTTTTTGAAGGGTCTGCAGGGTTTAATCTATTTAAATAAGTGTCTAACTCATAAATATTTAATGTAAATGGCAAGTCTTTATTGCCAACAATAGAATCTAAAGTATAAACTGGTCTGTCTGTATTTGATTCTAAAGTTGCGTAATATGGCAATCTTAAATAAGCTGTATCTATTGTGGTTTCAAAAGCTAAATTATCAGGATTGCTATATGGTGAAACTTCTAAGCTGGTATTTATAAGAACTTGTGAAATAATAGAAGCTTCTATATTCTCAAAATCATCATTTATATAAGTACCAAGCAAATATTGCCCTTGAAAACCAAAAAATGGTGTTGCTGTTAATGTTAAACCATCTGCTCTAACATTATCTACTGGTGCATTAGAAACTACAATATCTAAAATTGTGTCTTTGGTTATAAATTTTGTATTACTTACTACCCCACTTTTAATATCTGTAAAGTCTTCTTCGCAAGAAATAACAGCAGATAAAACGAATATTAATACACCTAAAAAGGCGCTTTTTCTAAGAATTTTTTTCACCATAAACCAATTAATTTTCCGACACTAAGTCAGCATAAAAATTTAAATAATTTTCTTTTAGATTTTCTTCTTGAAATCCTAAAAAAGGAATTTCTTTTTCTTCTACAAAAGAAGTTAATTCTTCAGAAACATCTTCACTACCATAAATAATTGCATCAGAATTTTCTATGGCACTTTTTAATATATTAGTATGGTTAGGTATTTGTATTGTTGCTGCTTTTTTTGCTTCATTTAAATCGAAAGTAACTTTATCTGCCAAAGCTTTATTTAAACAACCTTCAAAACCATTATTATAAATAGAAGTTACAATTTTACTCTCTGTAAAAAGTGGTTCTTCATTATAAAACTCTTTTAAATAAAGAGGTAATAAAGACGCCATCCAACCATGAACATGAATAATATCTGGTGCCCAATTTAATTTTTTTACCGTTTCTATAACGCCTTTTGCAAAGAAAATAGCACGCTCATCATTATCTTCAAAAAGAGTATCATCTTCATCTGTAAAAACGGCTTTTCTTTTAAAGTATTCTTCGTTATCTATAAAATAAACTTGCATTCTTTCTTTTGGTATCGAAGCCACTTTTATAATTAACGGCATATCCATATCATTTACAACAAGGTTCATTCCAGAAAGACGAATTACTTCATGTAATTGATGTCTTCTTTCATTAATAACGCCAAATCTTGGCATAAAAATTCTGGTTTGTACTCCTTTAGAATGCGCGTTTTTTGCAGCATTAAATGCGGTTGACGATAATTCTGTTTCTGGTAAGTAAGGTACTACTTCAGACGAAACAAATAATATTCTCTTGTCCTTCATTAAATCAAACTCTTTTGTGAGATTGGCAAAAATACAAATTAATATGCAAATATCGTGTTAAAATGGTAAGTTTGCACGCAATATCAATTTTTCAAACATGAATATTTTTTCTACAAAGAAAGATTTAACAGGTTGTATTTTAAGTTATAAGGCAAAAAATAAATCTATTGGTTTTGTTCCAACAATGGGGGCTTTGCATCAAGGGCATTTATCTTTAATATCTACTGCAAAAAAGAAAAATGATGTTGTTGTGGTAAGTATTTTTGTAAATCCAACCCAATTTGATAATGTAGAAGATTTAAAAAAATATCCTAAAACACTAGAAAATGATATTAAATTACTAGATACAATTTCTTGTGATATCGTTTTTACGCCTTCTGTAGAAGAAATTTATGCAGAAAACATTGTTTCCAACAAATTTAATTTTGATGGTTTAGAAAACCAAATGGAAGGAAAATTTAGGACTGGACATTTTGATGGTGTAGCCACAATTGTAAAAACGCTCTTCGAAATTGTACAACCAAACCGGGCATATTTTGGGCAAAAAGATTTTCAGCAATTGCAAATCATTAAAAAAATGGTCAAAAAAAATAGACTTCCTGTAAAAATAAAAGGATGTTCTATTTTTAGAGAAGAAGACGGTTTGGCAATGAGTTCTAGAAATATTCGTCTATCTAAAAAACAAAGAGAAGCAGCTCCTTTTATTTACAAAACTTTAAAAAAGGTACAAAGAAAAATTGGTGCAAAAAATATTACTGAAATTAACGAATGGGTAGAAAATGAGTTTAAAAAACAACCTTTATTAGAATTAGAATATTTTACCATTGCTGAAGAAAAAACATTAGAAACAGTAGAAAAGATAGAATCTGACAAAAAATATCGTGCTTTTATGGCAGTATTTGCAGGAAAAATTAGATTGATTGACAACATTCGCTTAAAATAATAATAATAAAAAAAGAGTATTTTTGCAACATGTTAGTACAAGTAGTAAAATCTAAAATCCACCGTGTAAAAGTTACAGGTGCAGATTTAAATTATATAGGAAGCATTACCATAGATGAAGATTTAATGGATGCAGCCAACATTATAGAAGGAGAACGCGTTCAAATTGTAAACAACAATAATGGCGAGCGTTTAGAAACATACGCCATTCCAGGACCAAGAGGTAGTGGAGAAATTACCCTAAATGGTGCTGCAGCAAGAAGAGTTGCTGTTGGCGATGTGTTGATTTTAATAGTGTATGGGTTTATGGATTTTGAAGAGGCTAAAACATTTAAACCATCATTGGTATTTCCGAACGAAAAAGACAATACCCTTACCTAATTTTGAACATTAAAAAAACTTTAAAAACAATTTTACCTCTCTTATTGGGAGGTTTTTTAGTTTGGTATTCTTTGTCTAAAATCTCTTTAGAAACTTTAGGAAATTATTTTAAGGAAGCCAATTATGGTTGGATTTTATTAGGCCTTTTCTTTGGAATTTTAAGTCATTTATCTAGAGCTTACAGGTGGAAATTTATACTAGAACCTTTAGGTTTTAAGCCCAAATTTACCAATAGTGTTTTGGCTGTTTTAGTTGGGTATTTAGTTAATTTAGCATTGCCAAGAGCTGGAGAAATCTCTAGAGCCACAGTAATGACACAATATGAAGAAATTCCTTTTGAAAAAGGATTTGGAACCATTGTAGCAGAACGTATTGCAGATTTAATTATGATGCTTTCCATTATTGCCATTACGCTTTTTGTGCAATTTGATTTTATTTACGAACTCCTAACCAAAAATTTCGATCCCACAAAAATGATTATTGGATCAATAATTCTAGTAATTGGTTTTTTTATTTTTACCTCTTTTGTAAAAAAAGCAAAATCTGGTTTTTTATTAAAAATTAAAACCTTTATAACAGGTTTAATCGAAGGTGTGACAAGCATTTTTAAAATGAAAAACAAGTGGGCTTTTATTTTTCACACCGTTTTTATTTGGATAATGTATGTCGCCATGTTTTGGGCAACAATCCCTGCAATTAAAGGTTTAGAGGTTCCTTTTGGTGGTATTTTAATAGGTTTTATTGCTGGCGGCTTTTCTATTGCTGCTACAAATGGCGGAATTGGTTTATACCCAATTGCAGTAGCAGGTGCATTGGCTTTATTTAACATCCCTACAGAACCTGCAACCGCCTTTGGTTGGATTATGTGGACAGCACAAACAGCAATGATTGTCGTTTTTGGTGGTTTGGCATTTTTATTATTACCAATTTACAATAAGGAAAAATAATTTTTGGGCGTTTCTTTATCCTGAAAGCGTTCAGGATCAAGTCGCGCTTTCACTACTCGCTTTTTTATTTTATCAAATAAAAAGAGCTCAAACAAGTCGTTCAATCGCTAACGCAACTATTTGCCAGCTTATAAAAATTCCGAATTACTTTTTTTTATTTAAGAGCTAAAACCTTTTCAATTTACAAGACCCTTAAGATTTTTAAAACCTGAAGGATCAATTATTTTTTTATAAATAAATTATTACAATATCAAGTTATAAAAAATAGCTATTTATAATCTAACTTTACTTTGTAACTTTACAGCTTTCAAACTTTGCAACTAAATAAAATGGCTAAAACCAAAACAACTTTTTTCTGTCAAAACTGTGGTACCCAACACGCAAAATGGATTGGGCAATGTGGTGCCTGTAAAGAGTGGAATACTATTGTAGAAGAAGTGATTCAGACAGCAGAAAAACGCGTTTGGAAACAAGCTAAAACAGCAAAGCAAACTATAAACAAACCGTTAAAAATTGCAGACATTGTTCTAAATCCAGAAGAACGGGTTGTTACCAATAACAACGAATTAGACACAGTTTTAGGTGGTGGTTTGGTAAAAGGCTCTGTAACACTTTTAGGTGGTGAACCTGGTATAGGAAAATCTACCTTACTACTACAAGTTGCTTTAAATATCAGTCAAAAAGTGCTGTATGTTTCTGGTGAAGAAAGTCAGTCTCAAATTAAAATGCGTGCAGAACGTTTGGCTGCCCAAAATTCTAATTGTTTAATTTTAACAGAAACCAATACCCAACAAATATTTAAAAACATAGAAGAAACCGAACCCGAAGTTTTGGTTATAGATTCTATACAAACCTTACATACCAATTCTATTGAAGCTTCTCCTGGAAGCATTTCTCAAATTAGAGAAACCTCTGCAGAATTGATTAAATTTGCCAAAGAAACTGCAACACCTGTCTTGTTAATTGGTCATATTAATAAAGAAGGAAACATTGCTGGTCCTAAAATTTTAGAACACATGGTAGACGTGGTTTTACAATTTGAAGGCGATAGAAATCACACCTATAGAATTTTAAGAAGCCAGAAAAACAGATTTGGTTCTACTTCAGAATTAGGAATTTACGAAATGCTTTCTAATGGTTTGAGAGAAATTACAAATCCATCAGAAATACTAATTTCTAAAAAAGATGCAGATTTAAGCGGAACAGCAATTGCATCAACCTTAGAGGGAGTTAGACCTTTAATGATAGAAATTCAAGCCTTGGTTTCTACAGCAGTTTATGGCACACCACAACGTTCTACCACAGGTTACAATCTAAAAAGATTAAATATGTTATTGGCTGTTTTAGAAAAACGAGCTGGTTTTAAATTAGGTGCAAAAGATGTATTTTTAAACATTACTGGAGGGATTAACGTAGATGATCCTGCCATAGATTTAGCTGTTGTTGCAGCTATTTTATCATCCAACCAAGACATTGCAATTAACCCCAATGTATGTTTTGCTGCAGAGGTTGGTTTGGCAGGAGAAATTAGACCTGTTTCTAAAATAGACCAACGTATTACAGAAGCAGAAAAGTTGGGTTATAAAAGTTTTGTAGCCTCTAAATACAATAAGATTTCTTCTAAAAATCATGGAATTAAATTGATTTTAGTTGGTAAGATTGAAGAAGCATTTGCTACTTTATTTGCTTAAATTTAAATTTATCTAAAAATTAATCAACTTTAAAAAGCTTTTTTTAAGACAAAAAAACCGAACATTACTGTTCGGTTTTGATTTAAAATATTGTAAAAGAGTTGTTATTTCTTATTTGCTTCTTTAATATATTTTTCTAATGCCATTGTCATAGAAGGCGTTTCTGGCGCTGGCGCTTTTATATCACATTTAAACCCAGCTGCTGTAACCGCACTTACTGTAGAGTTACCAAAAGCGGCAATTCTAGTATTGTTCTGTTTAAAGTCTGGAAAATTTTGTAATAAAGATTCGATACCAGAAGGGCTAAAAAACACTAAAATATCGTAAAAAACATCTTCTAAATCCGATAAATCGCTTACTACAGTTCTATACAAATCTAAACGAGTCCATTTTACACCTAATGCATTTAACTCATCTGGAATTAATGGTTTTAATTTGTTAGAAGATGGTAATAAAAAGTTTTCTGTTTTATGTTTTTTAATCAACTTTGTTAACTCAGGAAACGTTCTGTTACCAACATAAATCTTACGCTTTCTGTACACTACGTATTTTTGTAGGTAATAAGCAACAGCTTCTGACTGGCAAAAATATTTCATATCATCTGGCACTTTAAAACGCATTTCTTCTGCAATTTTAAAGAAATAATCTACAGCATTTCTACTTGTTAAAATAATAGCAGTAAAGTTTTTAAGATCCACTTTTTGAGATCTTACCTCTTTTACAGGAATCCCTTCTACATGAATAAAAGATCTAAAGTCTATTTTTACTTTCTGTTTGCTAGACAATTCAAAATAAGGGGAAGTTTCTGTTTTAGGCTCAGGTTGCGATACTAAAATAGTTTTCACTTTCATACGCTTTTGTTTTTTAATTTAAAGTATCAATTTAAATAATAAAAATAGCGGTGCTATTTCGAGGGCGCAAATATACAAAATAAAATAAAACAACTTGCTAAAAATCAGCTTTTTGTTAATTACAATATGAGCTATAAAACGAATTACTAACAAAAAAAGCGTGCTATAAAGTAAGACACTCGCTTTTAAAGCACTATAGACAGTTAAAATATATACAATAAACAATACAAAACTGATGGTATAAAGGTAACTAGTTTTAGAAATTGTATAAAACAGTAGCTGTTTTTGGATTAGAAAAAGCCTAACCAATAAAAATTCTAGAAACTTTTTAAGCAGAAAATAACTTAAAACAATTGTAAAAACGATTAAAAAAGAAGAGAAAGTAGTATCAAAAAGGTAACTTTTTGTATCTAACAAAAAGCTAATTGTTAAAGATACGGTTATTGTAGAAAATAAAAATAACAAAAGGTTAAAACCATTAAAAAAAGAAGGGTTATCGTCTGCTTCGGTAGTTATAAAATTCTTATTAAATAAAACAAAAACAAAACCTTTTAAACGTTCTTTATTTAAGGATTTTAATAACACAATTAAAATCAATAATAAAAGTATTATTAATATAATCCAATTTCTATTAATTACTATTTTTTCTAATGCTTGCACTTCTGTTTTCTTGGTAAGATTAACACAAAATTAGTAATTAAAAAATGTATATTTGTACTATATCACATGAAATTTAATTTATGTCAGACGCGTTAGTCATCATTCCTACTTACAACGAAAAAGAAAACATAGAAGCCATCGTTAGAGCTGTTTTTAGTGAAGAAAAAGAATTCCATATTTTAGTTGTAGACGATAATTCTCCTGATGGAACTGGCACTATTGTAGAAAACTTAACAAAAGAATTTCCAAACCAACTTTTTTTAGAAAAAAGAAAAGAAAAAAATGGTTTAGGTACTGCTTACATTCATGGTTTTAAATGGGCTTTGTCAAAAAAATATGACTACATGATCGAGATGGATGCTGATTTTTCTCACAATCCAAAAGATTTGGTAAGATTGTATAATGCCTGTGCAAAAGAGGGTGGAGATGTTTCTGTAGGTTCTAGATATGTAAACAACCAAGTAAACGTAGTAAATTGGGATATTAAAAGGTTGTTACTTTCATATTTTGCATCAAAATACGTACGTATTATAACTAGAATACCCATTTTTGACACTACTGCTGGTTTTGTTTGCTGGAAACGTAAAGTTTTAGAAACCATTAACTTAGATAAAATAAAGTTTATTGGTTATGCATTTCAAATAGAAATGAAATTTAAAGCTTGGAAACATAAATTTAATATAAAAGAAGTCTCTGTAATTTTTACAGATAGAGACTTAGGAGCCTCTAAAATGAATGGAAATATTGTTTCTGAGGCGCTTTTTGGAGTGATAAAAATGAGATTAAAAGGATTACCAAAAGATTAAAAATGATGACTTATCTTATAAAAAACGCTAAAATAGTTAACGAAAATAAAACCTTTACAGGAGATGTTTTAATAGAAAACGAAATTATCAAGCAAGTTTCTAAAGAAATTCAGCTAGATAAAAATGTGACAACAATAAACGCAAATGGTAAGTATTTAATACCTGGTTTTATAGACGATCAAGTTCATTTTAGGGAGCCTGGTTTAACGCATAAAGCAAACATTGCTACAGAAAGTAGAGCGGCTGTAGCTGGTGGTATTACCACTTTTATAGAACAACCCAATACAGTACCACAAGCAACCACACAAGAGTTGTTAGAAAATAAATTTAGTATTGCTAGTAAAGATTCTTATACCAATTACTCTTTTATGTTTGGTGGCACCAATAATAATTTAGAGGAGTTATTAAAAACAGACCCGCAAAAAGTGGCTGGAATTAAGTTGTTTTTAGGTTCTTCTACAGGAAATATGTTGGTAGATGATGTAGAAGTTTTAGAAAAGATTTTCTCATCAACCAAAATGATTATTTCTGTACATTGTGAAGACGAAGCAACCATCAGAAAAAATACAGCAGAATTTAAAAAGAAATATGGAGATGATATTCCTATTAAATATCACCCAATTATTAGAAGCGAAGAAGCTTGCTATATATCTTCCTCTAAAGCCATAGAATTAGCCAAAAAAACAGGCGCTCGTTTGCATATTTTCCATATTTCTACAGAAAAGGAAACACACCTTTTTAGAAACGATATTCCACTAGAAGAAAAACAAATTACAGCAGAAGTTTGTGTACATCACCTTTGGTTTAACGACCAAGATTATGATGAAAAAGGAACTTTTATAAAATGGAATCCTGCTGTTAAAACAGAAAAAGACAGGCAAGGTTTATGGAAAGCTTTATTAGATGATAGAATTGATGTTTTAGCTACAGACCATGCACCACATACTTTAGAGGAAAAAAACAATGTGTATACAAAAGCACCAAGTGGTGGCCCATTAGTACAGCATGTTGTTCCAGCTATTTTAGAAAAAGTAAAAGAGGGCGTTATTACGATTGAAAAAGCAGTAGAAAAAATGAGTCATAATCCTGCAAAATTATTTCAAATTAAAAAACGTGGTTTTATTAAAGAAGGTTATTATGCAGATTTGGTTTTAATAGACCCTAACAAACCACAAACTGTAACTAAAGAAAATGTTTTGTATAAATGTGGTTGGTCTCCTTTTGAAGGTACTACTTTTTCTGCAAGCATTACACATACTTTTGTAAATGGTAATTTAATATATGATAATGGGGTTTTTAATGATGATATTAAAGGTAAAAGGCTAACATTTAATAGATAAAATGAAACATATTTTCATTATTTTTTGTGCTGTTTTAATTTTTTCTTGCACAAGTAATACCATTTTAGAAAAACCAAAAGATCTTATACCAAAAGATAGTATGCAATTGTTACTGCAAGAAATGGTGATTGCTGGTAGTGCAAAATTTATTAAAAATAAAAATCTTGAAAAAAATATTAATTACATGCCTCTTGTATATCAAAAATTTAAAATTGATAGCGCTAGGTTTCAAAACAGTAATTTGTATTATATGTCTAAAATAGATATGTATCAAAAAATATTAGAAAGCGCCAAAGAAAGCATAGAAAAGCAAGGAAAACTATACAAACAAAAACAAACCAGATTAGATTCTATAAAAAAAGACTCTATTGACAAAGTTAGAATACTTGAAAGAAGGTTAGATAGTATTAAAATTATCAACGATTCTTTAAAACAACAAAGTGTTAAATTATTAGATACCATTAACATCAATATTTTAGACAAAAAAGAAGTCTTACAAAGACAGTAATTATTTTGAATAATTTTTACAAACGTCTTTAATCACAGTATCTACTTTTTCAAATTGATAGTTTAATGCCTCTTTTATTTTTTGAGAAGAATATTTAGAAACCGAATGTGCACTTCTTGCAGAATACTTGCTTAACAAAGGTTGTACTCCCGAAATTTTAGCTACTAAAGAAGAAGACCTCCACAAAATAGTAGTTTGCCAAGGTTTAATTTTTTTAAAAGGTCTTTTTTTACCAAAACCATCTGCAATGGCAAACAACACGTCTTTATATGTTTTGTTTTCTGAAACTAGAATAAAACGTTGGTTTTTTATGGTAGAGTCCGTTAATAAAATCATGGTTTTTACTACATCTTTTACACCCACAAAACCTGTAATACCTTCTGTAAAATATTTAAAACCATTATAAACCTGACTAAATAATTTACCAGAACCAGATTGCCAAAAACCACTTCCTAAAATAACCCCTGGATTTACAATAACCACCTCAACACCTTCTTGACTTGCTCGCCAAACCTCCATTTCTGCGCCAAATTTTGTAATGGAATACCCACTGTTATCTAATTCCTTATTCCACTCATTTTCTTCGGTAATCAATTGGCCGTTTATAGATTCTCCCACAGAAGCAATAGAACCTACAAAACACAATTTATCTATTTTAGCATCAATAGAAAGGTTTACAATTATTGCTGTACCATGTATATTTATTTTACGCATTTCTATATAATCTTTCGGATTAAAAGAAATAAACGCTGCACAGTGGTACACTTTTTTTACACCTACAAAAGCAGGTATCATTGCAGGTACTTCTGTAATATCTGCTTTAAACCAGTCTATTTTATCTATTAAAGTAACATCGTCTGTATAATAAGAAAATACCTTTTTTACACTTTCTATTTTATCTTTAGAACGATAAATAGCGCGGACTTTTTCATCATTTTTTAATAAATGATACAATAAATGTGCACCCACTAAACCTGTTCCACCAGTTACTAAAATCATACTGCTAAGTTATGGTTTTTTGATTGATAAGTTTATCTTTGTACTGTTAAAACAAGTTATGTTCTAACTTGAATAACAATGTCAGATTGAGCTTGTCGAAATCGATTATTAAAATTCGACAAGATCAATTTGACATTCGTATTTTAAATTCAATTAATTAAAATTTATAATGAATAATTTTATAGAAGAATTACAATGGAGAGGAATGTTGCATGACAGTATGCCAACTACAGAACAGCACTTGTTAGAAAAAATAAGAAGTGCGTATGTAGGTTTTGATCCAACTTCAGACTCTTTACATATAGGAAATTTAGTGCCTATTATGTTGTTGGCACATTTTCAAAGATGTGGGCATAAACCTATTGCTTTGGTAGGTGGTGCAACAGGTATGATTGGAGATCCTTCTGGTAAATCTGCAGAACGTAACTTATTAGACGAAAAAACGTTAAGACACAACCAAGAAGCTATAAAAGGGCAATTAAGTCATTTTTTAGATTTTACTTCCGATGCAAAAAATGCAGCTGTTTTGGTAAATAATTACGATTGGATGAAAGATTTCTCTTTCCTTGAATTTATTCGTGATGTTGGTAAACACATTACTGTAAATTACATGATGGCAAAAGATTCTGTAAAAAACAGAATTGGTTCAGAGTCTAAAGAAGGGATGTCTTTTACAGAGTTTACCTATCAATTAGTACAAGGTTATGATTTTTTACATTTGTACCAAAATAATGGCGCTACTTTACAAATGGGTGGGTCAGATCAATGGGGAAATATTACAACAGGTACAGAATTAATTAGAAGAATTGGTGGTGGAAAAGGGTATGCAATTACCTGCCCATTAATTACAAAGTCTGATGGTTCTAAATTTGGAAAATCTGAAGGAGGAAATGTTTGGTTAGATGCCAACAGAACATCACCTTACAAATTTTACCAATATTGGTTAAATACTTCTGATGAAGACGCAGAAAAATATATTAAAATATTTACTTTTTTAAAGAAAGAAACCATACAAACTTTAATTGCAGAACATAAAGAAGCACCACATGCGCGTATTTTACAAAAACGTTTAGGAGAAGAAGTTACTTTATTAGTACATGGCAAAGAGGCTTATGAAAATGCAATTAAAGCATCTGCAATTTTATTCGGAAAAAGTACGGCAAGCGATTTAAAATCTCTAGACGAACAAACATTTTTAGATGTTTTTGATGGTGTGCCACAAGCCACTGTTTCTTTAGGTGATATTGCACAAGGGTTGGATATGATTGGAGCTTTGGCTGCAAAAACTAACTTTTTAAAGTCGAATGGAGAAGCTAGAAGGGCCTTAAAAGAAAATGCAATTTCTGTTAACAAAGAAAAGGTAAAAGAAGATTTTACAATCACAAAAGAAGATTTAATAGCTAATAAATATGTGTTGTTACAACGTGGTAAAAAAACGTATTATTTATTAGTGGTAGAATAAGATAATTTTTAAATATTCCAAAAGACCTTTCAGGTTTTAAGACACTTTCCCAAGAAGTGTGTAAGTTAAAAATTACAGGGTTAAATTTTTCATAGTTTAATCCTGTTTTCAAATATAGCTAAAAATTGGTTTAGAATGATTCCCCAATTTCTAATTGGCATAGTCCA
>Ga0209138_1000825_pt1 | contig 28344 bp, 34 predicted proteins | sample SaaInl3SG_22_DNA_FD_184645 | JGI IMG/M metagenome (GOLD analysis project Ga0209138, IMG submission 184645) | Marine microbial communities from expanding oxygen minimum zones in the Saanich Inlet - ESP_153SG_22_DNA (SPAdes) (version 2) | ecosystem: Environmental > Aquatic > Marine > Intertidal...
ACAAGATTACTGAGTTGATCTTCTAAATATTCAGGAGTAAAATGCATAGGGATTTCCATTCGCATGATACGCATAGATGCCATTAAACGAAAATAATGTGCTTCCCAAAAAACAGGTTTCTTATTGTTGATTTTTAAGGTTTCAAAAACAGCATCTCCGTAGGCAAAACCTCTATTTAATGTGGAAATTTTAGCCTCAGATTCATTAAAAATGGTTCCATTGATGTTAATCATAAGAAATTAGAAAAGTTTGAAGCAAATATACACCAAAAAAAAGTTGTTTTCTAGCGAGAACCTAGGACTTGTTTTAAGCTAGAGATTTGATTTTCCCACAACATTTTGGCTTCATCAACTTCATCGTCGTCAGAAAAATCTGTAACAATCAAAGAGACATCTTTTGTAATGCCGTCAACTTGAATGCGAAGCTCAAAATAACAAATGTCATCATCACTTTCTAGCCATTTAAACTTGATACGTTCTGAGCTTTTTTTAGTTACCAATTTTGCTTGCTCTTCTGAGTCGTCCCAAATAAAAGTAAATAATTCGCCTCTTGAATTAACATTATCGGCAAACCATTCTGATAGTCCAGATGGTGTCGATATATAATTGTAAAGTAATTGAGGTGAAGCTTGTATTGGGAATTCAATTTCGAATTTAACTTTGGTTCTCATGGTTGTTGTTTATTATTTTTTCAATATATACATTAATTTGATAGTAATGAAAAAAAAAAAATATTTTTACAAAGGAATTTATTTGAAAGGCAATCTTTTTGTTTCTATATTTGCAGCCATTATTTATGGCGTGGTAGCTCAGTTGGTTAGAGCGTCGGATTCATAACCCGGAGGTCGGGAGTTCAAATCTCCCCCACGCTACATTCAAACCCTTGATTTTCAAGGGTTTTTTTATTTTTTAAGTTTAGATTGTAAAAGCTGAAAATCTACTGTTTCTTGATTCCCTGTTTTCATATCTTTTAGGGTATATGTATTGGCTGTCATTTCTTCCTCTCCAACTAAAACTACAAAAGAAATATTGCGTTTGTTGGCATAGGAAATTTGCTTTTTTAGTTTAACAGCTTCTGGATAAAGCTCTGCTACAACTCCGGCGGTTCTCAACGCCTGAACAGCTTTGTAGCAGTACATACTTTCTTTTGTGCCAAAGTTAGTAAAGAGTATTGAATTTTTTTGTTGACTTTTCTCTGGAAAAAGATTTAATTCTTCCATTACAAGTGCAATCCTATCGAGACCAAAACTAATACCTACTCCACTTATACCCTTTAGTCCAAAAATACTTGTCAAATCGTCATAACGACCACCACCACCAATTGAGCCCATATTAACTTCTTTTGGCGCAGATACCTCAAAAATTGCCCCTGTATAATAATTTAGTCCACGTGCTAAAGTCAAATCTAGCTCTAGTGTTGTTGTTTTAAGTCCTAAATCATTAGTAGCTTTTGAAATAAATTCCAATTCAGAAATTCCAATAGCACCAACTTTAGAAGTTGTCAAAAGTTGTTTTAAAGCTTCTAATTGTGTTTCAATAGTTCCTGACATACTGAACAAAGGTTCTAAGGTCTTGATGCCCTCCAACGGGATTCCTTTTTGAAGCATTTCTTCTTTAACTTTTTCAGAACCAATTTTATCTAATTTATCAAGAGCAACAGTAAAATCGATAAGTTTATCTTGTGCTCCAATACGCTCAGCTATTGCAGCCAAAATTTTTCTGTTGTTGATTTTTATCGTAACGCCTTTCAGTTTTAAATCTGAAAAAATAGAATCATACAATTGAATAAATTCAACTTCTTGCCACAAAGAATTTGATCCTACAACATCAGCATCACATTGATAAAATTCTTGAAAACGTCCTTTTTGAGGACGATCAGCACGCCAAACGGGTTGAATTTGGTAGCGTTTGAACGGAAAAGTGATATCATTTTGATATTGAACCACATACCGAGCAAAAGGGACAGTTAGGTCATATCGTAATGCTTTTTCAGAAATTGAATTAGAAAAACGAGCTAAGTTATTTTGTTCAAGCGCCTGAACATCAGCTTTTTTTACTTTGTCTCCTGAGTTTAAAATCTTAAAAATAAGTCGGTCGCCTTCGTCTCCATATTTTCCCAAAAGTGTTTCTGACAATTCAAAACTAGGGGTCTCTATTGGTGTAAAGCCAAAGTTGTTAAAGTGTGATTTTATGATTTTGAATATATATTCACGCTTTGCTATTTGCTGCGAATTAAAGTCCCTGGTCCCTTTTGCTATGCGTGGTTTTGTTGCCATAGTTTATTTATCTAAACAAATATCTAATTTTTTGTTATGCTATCCAATGAGTTGATCAAAATACTTAAACAAATCGCCTTTGGTAATACTTGCACCCTTTTCTATTAATTCAAAAATGTTAAGATTTTTATCACCTTCAATTTCTTTTTCTGCATTAAATAGTTCTACTTCATCTGTCATCAAATTTTCTCTGAGCCAAGCAAACCCTTCTTTTTTTGTCAAATCAATACTAGTTGAATTTAACTTCAGCCCTATAAGTGAAATCGTTTTTTCTTTAACTTTAAACAAATACATGTGCTGAGGCGCAATATTTTCTAAAAATTCTACTTTGTCCAACACCCCTTCCCACACTAGATCGCTAAAAATATCCATTTCTTCTTCGACCAAATGTGGCTTTTCAGACTTAATATTTGACCACTCCTCTGCTGTTATGGATTGAGTGGCTAAAAAATTTATGAACTCTTGATGTAGTTCATCAAACTGTTCTTTAGTTAGTCGTCTGTATTTCATGTTAAATATATTTAACAAAAAAGGTCTGTTATAGAAACAGACCTTTTGAAAATTAAACTTATTTTTTATTTATGCTTTTGCAGCGATAATTTCAAAAGGAAGCTCTACTTGTACATCTCTGTGTAATCGTACTTTTGCAGTATACTTACCTAAGCGTTTTACATTTCCGCCAGTAACAGAAATAAATTTCCTGTCTACAGTATGTCCAGCACTTTCTAAAGCTTCAGAAACATTGATGTTGTTTACAGAGCCAAACAATTTGTCTCCAGAACCAACTTTGGCTGCTATTTTAATCTCCAAAACTTTAATTGCTTCAGCGATTTTTTGTGCATCGTCAATAATTTTCTTTTCTTTAAAAGCGCGCTGTTTTAAGTTTTCAGCTAGTACTTTTTTTGCTGATATCGTTGCTAAAATTGCCTTTCCACCAGGTATTAAAAAGTTTCTACCATAACCATTTTTTACTGTTACAACGTCGTCTTTAAAACCTAATCCTTCTACGTCTTGTTTTAATATTAGTTCCATAGTTATGATAATTTTATTTTAATAAATCTGCAACGTATGGCATCAAAGCTAGGTGCCTAGCTCTTTTAACTGCAGTTGCAACTTTACGTTGGTATTTCAAAGATGTTCCAGTAAGTCTTCTTGGGAGCAGCTTACCTTGTTCATTAACGAATTTCAATAAAAAATCTGGGTCTTTGTAGTCAATGTATTTGATTCCTGATTTTTTGAAACGGCAATATTTCTTTGCTTTGTTGGTTTCTATGTTTAGAGGAGTCAAATATCTAATTTCACCGCCTTTTTTGCCTTTTGCTTGTTGTTCTATTGACATAATTACGCTTTTTCTTTTAGTTTAACTCTTCTTCGTTCTGCCCATGAAATGGCATGCTTGTCTAGTTTTACAGTGAGGTAACGCATAAATCGTTCATCTCGCCTAAACTCAACTTCAAGTGGTCCAATAGCCTCTCCAGCAACAGTAAATTCAAATAAGTGGTAGAACCCACTTTTTTTGTTTTGGATGGGATAAGCTAACTTTTTTAGACCCCAGTCTTCTTTGGATATCATCTTAGCTCCTTTAGAAATAAGAAAATCTTCGTACTTCTTTACTGTTTCCTTTACCTGATCTTCAGATAAAACGGGATTTAAGATGAAAACAGTTTCATAATGATTCATATCTATAATTTTAAAATGGATGCAAAAATAACTATTTTATATGGTTTAAACAATAATACCAGCCGTCTTTTTTATATTTTTTATTTATTCGTTTTAACGATGATTATTGGATTTTATCGATTTTATTTTTAAATTTGTGTGTGACGAATTTTGCCAAAACCAATTTACTATGAAAATAAACTGTATTGTTATTGATCCTAACGCCATTCAGCGCATAAACACTATTTCAAAAATTAACAGCAATAACTTTTTGCGTTTTACACATGAGTTTGGATCGTGTACTAGTGCGTTAAGTTATCTCAAAGAAAATATAACCGATCTTATTTTTCTTGAAATCGATTCTCCAGACTTAAATGGGTTTGAATTTTTAGACCTCATCAAGACAAACTTAAAGAAAATGCCAAAAGTAATCATAACATCAAAAAATATAGGTCATGCTTTTAGGTCATTCAGATATGATGTTGTAGATTTTCTAGCAAAACCATTAAATGACTCTTTATTTGAAGGAGCCATAAAGAAAGTAGTGAAAACATCAACTCAATACAGTAGAGATTTAGAACTAGACGCACAGCATATTTTTGTTAAAAGTAATCTTAAAAAAAGAAAAGTATACACTAAAGATATAAAATGGATAGAAGCACTTGGAGATTATGTAAAACTAATCACCAACAGCGGAAGCTATGTGATTTTATCTACAATGAAAGCGTTTGAAAATGAACTTCCTTCAAATAAATTTTTAAGAATTCACAAGTCATATATCGTCAATTTAAAAAAAGTGGAGCGCTACAATAGTAAATTTGTAGAAATAGAAAATACACAAATACCACTAAGTCGAAATAAAAAAACTATTCTTAGCAAAGCTTTAGAAGTAATATCATAATTTAGTAGTGATCTACATTGATAACCAGTCTTACTGGTCGAAATAGCTTGGTGCTCGAAAAACTGTTTTTTATACGATGAATTATTGTTTTTGTTTTTTGTAGAGATTGATCATTTGGGATTTTAATCAAAATATTTTTATGATATTGATTTCTGATTCTTGAAACTGGCGGAAATTCTGGACCCAAAACATTAGCACCAAATACTTGAGCTAAAGCTTTAGCCAGCCAAGCCGCACTTTCATTAACTCTATTGTAATCTTTGTGCTTAAGAGTTAGTTTAATAATTCTATAGTATGGTGGATATTTATAAATTTTGCGTTCGTATGTTTGTTCGTCAAACATTTTGGAGTAGTTATTTGTCGAGACTTGTTGCAAAATATTATGATACGGATTGTAAGACTGAATAATTACTTTACCTCTAACTTTCGTGCGCCCTGCCCTACCTGATACTTGTTGTAAAAGCTGAAAGCAACGCTCGTGGGCTCTAAAATCTGGGAAATTTATAAGTTGATCAGCACTAAGAACACCAACAAGTTTAACGTCTCTGAAATCCAGCCCTTTGGTGAGCATCTGAGTCCCTACCAATATATCTATTTGTTTTTGTTCAAATTGCTGAATAATACGCTCATAACTATACTTTCCACGGGTCGTGTCTAGATCCATTCTTGCAACTTTTGCTTCCGGAAAAAGCATCAAAGTTTCTTCCTGAATTTGTTCTGTTCCAAAACCTTTTGGGTCTAGGTCTACCCCATTACAGGCTACACATTGTTGTTGAGAAACAATATTATAACTGCAATAATGACAGCGCAATTGATTTGAATATTGATGATAGGTTAGACTAACATCACAATTTGGACATTCGGGACTATGACCACAAGTATTACAGGACATAATTGGAGCATAGCCTCGTCTGTTTTGAAAAAGTATGATTTGATAATTATTTTTCAATGCGTTCTTCATTTCAGAAATAAGACGATCGCTAAAATGTCCTGTCATTCGCTTACGCTTGTATTTATCTTTCAAATCCACCAATTCAATCTCTGGAAGGACAACATCATTATAACGTTTTGTTAGAGATACAAAGCCATATTTATGTTGTTTAGTGGCATTAAAATAACTTTCGATGCTTGGAGTTGCAGAGCCCAAAATAGTTTTTGCTTTGTGTAGACCTGCCAAAACAATAGCAGCATCTCTAGCGTGATAACGAGGTGCTGGATCAAATTGTTTGTACGAAGGTTCATGTTCCTCATCAACAATAACTAAGCCTAAATTTGAAAATGGCAAAAACAAAGATGAGCGTGCCCCTATTACCACTTTTGAACGTTCAGAATTTTGCAATACTCGATTCCAAATCTCTACCCGTTCATTTGGATTGAAGCGTGAATGATAAACTTCAACTTGATTACCAAAATAATGTTTCAGCCTGAGAACCAACTGTGAAGTTAGTGCGATTTCTGGTACTAAAAATAGTGCTTGTTGATGACTTTTAAGCGCTTCTTCAATCAATTTGACATAAATTTCAGTTTTTCCAGAAGAAGTTACTCCATGAAATAAACAAATATCCTTTTCTATAAGTTCTGTTTTGATTTCAGAAAGCGCTTTAGCCTGATCAGTACTCAGAACAATTGTTTTTTGTAAGGTCGACTCATCAAATTTTAATCGGTCTACTTCAATAAAATATTCCTTAAAAACACCTTTGTCAATCAAAGCTTTTATTTGAGCTGATGAACCACCACTCATCTTTTTGATGTCTACGAAGGAAACTTTTTTTGAACCTTTTGACAATGAGAAATAGGCAAGAACAATTTCCTTTTGCTTTTTGGATCTGTTTAGTTGCTTTAAGAGGTCTTCCAAATTATGGCTTCTTGCATAATTAGAATGAATAGAAACACATCGCAACAGTTTTGGTTTGTATTTCTGAACAAGCTCTTGATTTGTCGTGATCAAATGAGCATCAAATAAAGGTTTTAGAATTTTTAATACATTTTTTTTATTTAAAATTGAATGCACTTGATCCACAGTCAGTCGTGGTTCTTGTTGAAGTGCTTCAACAACGAGATATTGATCATCTGTAAGTTGTTGATTGTCTATTGAAACATCTGGATGCAGAGAAAGGACAGATTCACTTTGAAGTAAAAATGCACTAGGCAAAGCCGCAGATAAAACCTCACCTACAGAACACATATAATACTGAGAGACCCAAGACCAGTGACGTAGCTGAACAGGATTTACAATTGGTTCATCATCTATAATGCTATGAATAGATTTAACCTCGTATGCTGTTGGTGCTGTATGATGAAGTTTTAATACAAGAGCCGTGTAAATCTTGTTTTTACCAAAAGGAACAGCAATACGCATACCAGGTTGAATAAACTCATATTCTGCCTCTGTAACTGCATAAGAAAAATTTCGCTCTAAGGGAAGCGGTAATATGACATCAATGAAATAAGAATGATTTATTGTTTGCATTTTTGTTTGAGTCGTTGCAAAGATGCATTAAGCTCAAAACCGAGCAAAAGTATAATGGCATTTAACCATAAATAAAACATTAAAATTAATAATGCTCCAATTGAACCGTAAAGTTGATTGTAATTTGAAAAATTTTCAATATAATAACTAAATAAGTATGAGTTTAGAAGTATCAAAAGGGTTGTAAATAGCGCACCAATAGAAAAAAATCGTGAATATCTTCCTTCTTTTGTACCAAAAAAATAGAGTACTGCTACAATAAGATATATCATGACAATAGAGAATAAAAACTTTGAACTATCGAACCAAAATAATTCACTTCCTTTATCTTCAATGTTTAAAGAGTCATATAGCGGTTGTATTAAATAAATTTCAGAAAAACCAATTCCAATAATAGTAATAATTAGAATTACAACCAAAATAATTGAAATTCCAAAAGCATAAATATATTGATTGATGAAGTTTCGATTAAGTTGGTGATGATAAGAGTTTTCAAAGCTAGAAAATACAGCATTGACACCATTGGACATTAGAAACATTGAAATCAAAAATACAGATGAAATTAGCCCTCCTCCACTGTTCTTGTTGATATTTTCAAAAATATTTTGATTGAAGAAATCTGAAGTATTTGGCGGTAAGGACGCATCCAAAAAGTTTAGGAAATCATATTGAAACCCTTCAAAAGGGATATATGGAATCAGTATAATAATAAACAAAAGAAAAGGAAAAATTGCCATAAAAAAACTAAAAGCAACAGCACTAGCACGAATTGTTAATGCACCATGAATGATGCCTAAAATATACATTTCTAGAAGATCATAAACAGAAAGTCCTTCCAAACCAGGAAGTTTTATAGATTTTAAAAAACGAAAGACCCACTTTAAAACAGGAACTTTTTCTACTTTTTGTTTCATAGGTTTGATCATTCTACAGCTTTAAGGCTAAGATCCATGTTGTAAACAGAATGTGTTAGTGCTCCAGAAGATATAAAATTTACACCACATTCTGCATAATGTCGTAAAGTAACTTCATTGATACCACCTGACGATTCTGTTTGACATTTATTACCAATAAGCGCTACTGCTTCTTTGGTTTCTTGAATACTAAAGTTATCAATCAAAATACGATCTGCACCACCGTGTGCCAATATGGCTTTAATTTCATCCATATCACGAGCTTCAACAATAATTTTCAAATGAAGTTGATTTGATTTTACATAGGCTATTGTTAGCTCAAGTGCAGTAGTTACATCTCCAGCAAAATCTATATGATTGTCTTTAAGCATAATTTCATCATAAAGTGCAAAACGATGGTTTACTCCTCCACCAATGGTTACAGCCCATTTTTCCAAAGCACGAATCCCTGGTGTTGTTTTTCTTGTATCCAAGATTTTTGTGCCTGTTCCACTTAGTAATTTTACGTATTTATTTGTTTTTGTTGCAATGGCGCTCATGCGCTGCATCGCATTTAGGACTAGCCGTTCAGCTTTTAAAATTGATTGCTGAGACCCATTTACTTCAAAGGCGATATCGCCAAACTTAACAGCAGAACCGTCAGCAATAAAATTATTGATGTGTAATTTTGGATCAATATATTTAAAAACTTGATGTGCAAATTCTACGCCTGCCAATATCCCTTTGTCTTTTACTAAAAGATGAGCTTTCCCATAAGCATAATCAGGAATGCAGGCTAAAGAACTGTGGTCTCCATCTCCAACATCTTCTCGAATTGCATTGGCGATAATAATATTAATTTCGTTTTGAAAAGCTTCTGGAGTAATCATTAAAAAAGTTATTTATGGCTAAATTAAGAATTAGATAGCTTAAAAATAAAAAAATAACATCAATTTTATGTTTTAATATGAGGTATAGGTTTTACTTATTTTTTTTATACTTTTTGAGCAGTATTGCTCTCAATCTTTTATATGCGCTAGTAATATGACTTTCTACGGTTTTAGTTGAAATTTTAAGGTACTCTGCAATTTCAATATTAGAAAGCCCTTCTTTTTTACTCATTTGAAAATATTGATATGCTTCGACCATCAGAAAGTGAAGAAATTGATAAATATTTCAAAAGTCTTGGGATTTAGAATTTTAATTAGCTATTGTATTTTTAAACAAATCATTTAGAACTCATTAAGCAAAAAACAAAGGGTTGTAAGCAGCTCTTTGTTTTTTGTTTAACTTTGCCTAATGAAGATAAAACTTTTAGCTGTAGGTAAAACAGATAGTTTAGTATTGTTGCAATTGATACAAAAGTATGAGGCTCGTCTTCGCCACTATATTTCATTTTCGATTGAAATAATTCCAGATTTGAAAAACTCAAAAAATCTTTCAGAAAAAATTCAAAAAGAAAAAGAAGGGTTTTTAATTTTGAATAAAATTTCTAATACAGATCGCCTATTTCTTTTGGATGATAAAGGGAAATCTTTTGATTCTTTAGAGTTCTCAAAATTCATTCAAAAGCAAATGAATTCTGGACTAAAACAATTGGTTTTAATAATTGGAGGCCCCTATGGGTTTTCGCAGGAAGTATATCAAAAAGCTCACGGTAAAATATCACTTTCCAAAATGACATTTTCACATCAAATGGTTCGACTATTTGCAATCGAACAAATTTATAGAGCATTTACTATTCTAAAAAATGAACCCTATCATCACCAATAATTATGATTGAACTGGTATTTGCTACAAACAACGTCAATAAACTTAAAGAGGTTCAAGCTCAACTTCCAAAGGGTATAAAATTAATCAATCTAAAATCTATTGGTTGCACAGTAGATATCCCAGAAACCCAAGATACTATTGAAGGAAATGCCATTCAAAAGGCTAATTACATCAAAGAAAACTATGGTTATGATTGTTTTGCAGACGATACGGGTTTGGAAGTAGAAGCTTTAAATGGAGCTCCAGGGGTCTACTCTGCACGTTATGCAGGACCAAAAAAAAAGGCTGAAGATAATATTCAAAAACTACTTTCAGAACTGAAAAATGAACCCAATAGAAAAGCACAGTTTAAAACTGTTATTGCGTTGCACTACAACAACGAATTGCTTTTATTTAAAGGGATTTGTAAAGGTGAAATAACTCCAAAAAAAATAGGCTCTGGAGGCTTTGGCTACGACCCTATTTTTAAACCTACAGGAAAATTAAAAACCTTTGCAGAACTCTCCTTAGCAGAAAAAAACTCAATTGGTCATAGAGGTCGTGCTGTAAAACAATTGATTCAATATTTCAATAAAAATAGATAACTTAATAAATTAACTTACCTTTGCCCCAAAATCCTCAGGGTGAGGGTGTGTTACAAGAAGTATGGTAAAAATTGTTCAATACGCTTCTTAGGTAACACCTAATCGCATATCGAATATACATACGAATGAATACATTCCAACAACTTGGACTTGAAGAACATTTACTTCAAGCCATCACAGATCTTGGTTTTGAAACGCCTAGTGAAGTTCAACAAAAAGCAATTCCAACACTATTAGCTGACGAGACAGACCTTGTGGCACTCGCACAAACAGGCACTGGAAAAACAGCCGCATTTGGCTTTCCAATGCTGCAAAAAATTGATATTAATAGTAGAACAACACAAGGACTGATTTTATCTCCTACTAGAGAATTATGTTTACAAATTACCAATGAATTAAAACTCTATGGAAAATATTGCAAAGGGCTTAATGTTACCGCAATTTACGGAGGTGCCAGCATAACAGAACAAGCAAAAAATGTCAAACGAGGTGCACAAATCATAGTAGCTACACCTGGAAGAATGAAAGACATGATTAGCAGACGATTAGTCGATATTTCAAAAATTGATTATGCTGTTTTAGATGAGGCCGATGAAATGCTAAATATGGGCTTTTTTGAAGATATTAAAGCCATTCTTTCTCATACACCACAAGAGAAATCAACTTGGTTATTCTCGGCAACAATGCCAAAAGAAGTTTCCATAATTGCGAAAAAATTCATGCTAAGTCCAACAGAAATTACTGTTGGGCATAAAAATACAGGAAGCAAAAATGTGTCTCACGAATATTATTTAGTGGGTTCAAGAGATCGATATGCTGCACTGAAACGCTTGGCAGATGCAAACCCTCATATTTTTTCTGTTATTTTTTGCAGAACAAAACGAGACACACAAAAAGTTGCAGAAAAACTTATTGAAGACGGCTACAGCGCAGGTGCTTTACACGGCGATTTAAGTCAAAATCAGCGTGACTTAGTGATGAAATCTTTTAGAAATAAACAAATTCAAATGTTAGTAGCTACAGATGTTGCGGCGCGAGGAATTGATGTTGATGACATCACGCATGTCATAAATTATCAACTTCCAGATGAAATAGAAACCTATACCCACCGTAGTGGAAGAACAGGTCGCGCTGGAAAAACAGGCGTTTCAATGGTTATAATTACTAAAAGTGAACAGAGAAAAATTAAAACCATTGAAAAAATCATTCAAAAAAGCTTTGTAAAGAAAGACATCCCGAACGGCATGGAAATTTGTGAAGTTCAATTGAAGGCATTGGCACAAAAAATTCATGATACCGAAATCAATCATGAAATTGACCCATACCTAGAAGAAATTAATTTATTATTTGAAACAAGCGACAAAGAAGAACTAATCAAAAAGTTTTTCTCCGTAGAATTTACACGATTTTTCAATTATTATAAGAAAGCAAAAAATCTAAACGCTCCTAATGGCAATGATTCCTTCTCGGATGGAGGTAAAGAAGACCAATCGGCACGATTCTTTATAAACATTGGAAAGAAAGATGGGTACGATTGGATGAGTCTAAAAGATTTCTTGCGTGATGCTCTTAGTCTTGGTCAAGATGACGTGTTTAAAGTAGATGTTAAAGATAGTTTTTCGTTTTTCAATACAGAAACTGTAAACATGCCAAAAGTATTGGAATTTTTTACAGATTTCAAACAAAATGGACGCTATGTTAATGTTGAAATAACAGAGAAGAAAGAACGAAGAGGAAATCGAAAATTTGGAAATCAAAGAGGAGGACGCTCACGTCGAAAAGATGGATTTAGATCTGAAGATCGAGGAAGACGCAAAGATCGAAAAAAAGAAAATAGTGGACGATCGCCACGCAGATCCTCTGACTTCAAACCAAATGGAAGTGGAGCTTCAAGACCTAGAAGAAACCGAAGAAAATAATCCAATTGTTAATTTTAAAACAAAATTTAGACTGAAATTGGTCATATAATATGAGTTTAGTATTTTTAACCTAACTTATTTCTATGAAGTACTTGCTGTTTATTTTCCTTTTATTTTTAGCCTCTTTAAGTAGCTTTGGTCAAAATGACGCCGTCGTTAAAGGAAAAATAGTTAACGCTGCAAATGATCAACCCATGGAAAATGTGAACATCGTTAATTTAAATCAAGTCTATGGCACATCAACTAATATTGATGGAGAATTTGAAATAGTTGCAAAAGCAAACGACACGCTACATCTTTCTTTCTTGGGATTTAAATCTATTAAGGTCAGGGTGACCAACGATTGGATAAATTTTAAAAACCTCACAACAATTGAACTTACAGAACTTGCATTAGCTCTTGAGGAAGTTGTTGTCAACAAACTAAGACTAACAGGATATTTAGAAGTTGACATCAAGCAGGTTCCTATTCAAAAAAACATACGCTACAGCATATCTGGACTCAATACTGGGTACGAATCGAGTCCAAGATCGCCAAGTATGGTTACTAAAGTTTTGGGTGCAATATTTAATCCTGCAGATTTTCTTTACAATATTTTTGGAAAAAAACCACGCGAAATGAAAAAACTTCGCAAAATGAAAAAACAAGAAGAAATACGAAACATTCTTTCCTCTCGCTTTGATAGGGAAATGCTAACTGCATTGCTCCAAGTCGACAAAGTTGATTTAGACTTACTCATTAGTGAATGTAATTATTCTGATGATTTTATAAGGACTGCAAATGACCTTCAAATTCTTGATGCTATAAGTGAGTGCTACGAAGAATATAAAATCCTTAGTAAAGGGCGTTAATTTTAAAAAAACAAGTGTAGTTAAACCCACCACCAACTAGTACCTTTATGAATACACACATCCGTTATGTATATTAACAACCATATCTATTTTTTTTTAATTTTAAACAAAAATAATAACTATGCATCCTTTTTTGAAAAATGGACTGGCAGTGCTTGCTGGGATTATTATTGGTGCAATTGTCAATTTTGGTATATTACTTTTGAGCAATAGCATCGTTCCTCTGCCAGAAGGTGTAGATCTTTCAGAAATTGAGAGTATCAAAGCTAATATCCACCGCTACAAAACGCTTCACTTTTTATTTCCATTTCTAGCCCATTCATTTGGAACTTTTGCGGGTGCATTTGTGGCTATAAAAATTTCTAAACAAATAAAAATTGCATACATAATAGCACTTGTGTTTTTGTATGGTGGTATTTCTATGGTTTCTCAAGTTCCAGGACCACTATGGTTTTCTGTGCTAGACCTAATGGTTGCCTATTTGCCAATGGCTTGGATAGCAACAAAAATTTAAACTAAAGCTCTTTGTTTTTCGCTTCAATCCATTTTGAAAAGTATTTTGTGCTTTGCATGCTGTGATGTTGAAGTAAAATTCCAGTAAAATTTTGCAGCCTGTGTGTGTCCAAATTATTTTCCAAAAAATGAATTCTATCACTAAAAATCGAATAAAATTTATCTGCTAAAAATCTTTCATTTAGGACATCTAATCCTTTTTTTTGTAAAAGTGTCCAAACATTTGGATTCGTGTAAAGTTCAAAAGAATTTTCAATAAAATTTATATTATTATTTGAAACAAAACCATTGTGTTGATGTGGATTAAAAACCCCTTCGGCAGCGATTTCAGATAAAACACATGGTGTTCCGTTGCGCATTGCATCAATAACTTTTCCCTTTAAACCTGCACCAAATTCAAGCGGCGCAACCAAAACTCTTGATGATAACAATACTTTATCTATGTCTTTTACAAAACCATGAACAAGAAAATTTTCTTTTTTATTTTGAAAATTTAGATGGTGAGGTTTTGGATATGAACCGTATATATGAAGAGATGCGTCAGGTAGTTTTTTTCTAAGCTTTGGCCAAATTTGTGTTTTCAGGCGTACTACTGCGTCAACATTTGGTGGATGAACAAAACTTCCTACAAAAATAAAATCTTTACGATTTTCAAAACCAAGTAATTGATTTTGATTCGGAATTTGTTTGGAATCTAAAAGAAAGGGCAAATATAACAATAAGGCAGTGTCTATATTCAATTCATTTGATAAAATATCAAACTCAAATTCGGAAATAATTAAAGATAAATCTGATCTATAAATACTTGCCAATTCTCTTTTGGCAATATCATTTTTTAAAAATTTTTTTGAAAATTTAGTTTCATTCAAATCTGAAGCCTCTCGAGCTTTGCGTAAAAAATGAAGGTCTTCTGTATCCAGAATCCGAATAGCATTTGGGCAAGAATCTATAATACGCCAACCAAATTGTTCCTCAGTCATAAAACGGTCAAATACAACGCAATGAGGATTTAGATCCTTTACAAATTCATCAAAACTAGAAGCATTCAATTGAAGGTGAAATTCTTCTACACCAATAGATTTCAAATCAAATGAGTTTTGAGACTTTTTTGAAGCAGACCCAAAGACAACAATATATTCATGAATTTGAAAAAACCTTATCAATTGTAGTATTCTTGTGCCCGCAGCAGAGGATTTTGGTTCAGGAAATACAGATCCAATAAATAATACAATGGGTGGTTTGGACATCAATTTTTTGATTATAGATTTTATAAAAATTCAAAAATAAGAATTAATCTTATCATCTGCTCAACAAATTGAAATCTTAGAATGAAAAGTGATATCTTTGCATTTTTAAAACGCATCTTTATGTCGCTAACACCATTAAACGCTATTTCTCCAATTGACGGACGCTACAGGTCAAAAACTAATGAACTTTCAGACTATTTCTCTGAAGAAGCACTAATTAAGTACCGTGTTTTGGTTGAAATCGAATATTTTATTGCTTTGTGCACAGTTCAAGTACCACAGCTTTCAGATTTTGATTCTAAATTGTTTGTAAACTTGCGTGACATTTACAAAAACTTTTCTTCTGATGACGCAAAAGCTATTAAAGAAATTGAGAAGGTAACCAATCATGATGTTAAAGCTGTTGAATATTTTATAAAACAGAAATTTGATGCCTTAAGTTTTAGTGCTTATAAAGAGTTTATTCATTTTGGACTAACCTCACAAGACATTAATAATACAGCAATTCCACTGAGTATAAAAGATGCCATTGAAAACGTGTATTTTCCTGAAATTCAAATTCTTATTAAAAAATTAGAAGGCTTTATTGAGGAATGGAAAGCAGTTCCACTTTTGGCACGTACTCATGGTCAGCCAGCCTCACCAACACGATTAGGAAAAGAAATTGAGGTTTTTAAAGTACGCTTGGAAGAACAACTAATGAATTTAAAAACAATCCCTAATGCCGCAAAATTTGGTGGTGCTACAGGAAATTTTAATGCGCACCATGTGGCCTATCCCAATATCGATTGGAAAGCCTTTGCTACTACATTTTTGAATACTAATTTAGGCCTTCATCATTCTTTTCCTACAACTCAAATTGAGCATTACGACTACGCTGCAGCTTTGTTTGATGCCATGAAACGTATCAACACTATTATAATCGATATGGATCGAGACTTTTGGACCTATATTTCGATGGATTATTTTAAACAAAAAATTAAAAAAGGAGAAGTTGGAAGTTCTGCAATGCCTCATAAAGTAAATCCGATTGACTTTGAAAATAGTGAAGGCAATTTAGGTATTGCTAATGCACTATTTGAACATCTTGCAGCAAAGCTACCAACTTCTAGACTGCAGCGTGATTTGACCGATAGTACAGTACTTCGTAATGTTGGTATTCCATTTGCACATACTATAATTGCTTTTAAATCGACACTAAAAGGATTGAATAAATTACTACTTAATGAGCAGAAAATTGCTAGTGATTTGGAACAAAACTGGGCCGTTGTGGCAGAAGCCATTCAAACTATTCTAAGACGTGAAGGATATCCTAATGCATACGAAGCTCTGAAAGGATTAACACGAACAAACGCTGAAATTACAAAGGATTCTATTGCTGAGTTTATTGATACTTTAGAGGTGACCAAAGACATAAAAGAGGAATTGAGGAAGATTACACCTTCGAATTATACTGGTATATAAAATAAAACACTATATTTTTAATAGAGTGTTTTATTTTAATTCAGTATTTGTGGTTAGAGCATAAAATCTAGAAAACCATTAACATTCATTTGTTTTGTGTCCAATTTATTGATAATTGGACCGAGTTCCATGATTTTGGATACGTTCATATCATCACCCAAAACGCGAATTATTGCAAAACCAAATTCTTTAGACTCACCAAAAACAATCAACTCGTCCATAGCATCGTCATCACCAATATAGCTGATTTTTATTTTTCCTTCTTTAGGATTTCCTAATCGCATTAACTCGTTATAACGTTCGTCTTTTAAGAGGATTTTGATTTTAGCGACTTCTTCATTAAAAACATCCATACTTCCGCTCTTTAAATTATAGCCAATCATATTGAGCTTATCAATAGAATTGATGGCTTCATTTTGAGTATTGGTGAGCTGAATATCATCAACACCCAAGAATGAAACAGGAACATCCATTGTAATAAAGTTTGGTGTTTCTTGATGATCTACAAAGTAGGTTTGTAAAGTTGGCTTTATATCACAGCTCTGTAGTCCAAAAAGTAAAAAAAGGAAAAGTAAAATTTCATGAAATTGTTTCATTAGTTATTCTTTTTTTGAGCTTTTCTGAGCTGATTTCCACCTGGAACATTAAGTTGATTTGTAAGTTCTGAAACTTTACGCAAATCAATGTCTCCTGTCAGCGAAAGTAAAACTGTTTCGATGATACGCTGCTGTCCATTGATGCTAATATCTTGTTGTTCCATAGCTTTTGACAAGCCATTAACAAGCATTAGTAGTTCTGAAACATGGTTCTCGTCACTTCCAGAAAGTATATAAAACTTAATGTTTTTACCGTCATCTTTTATGCGCATCAACTCTTCTAGCGAAGAGGATTTGACATAGCTTTCTACATCAGAAATTATGGCTTTAGAAATTTCTAGATCATCTGTTGTGTAGACCGTCAGGTTATTCAATGTTTTGACTTGCTCCAGAAAAGCATCAGCTTCTGGATCATTGGTTTTAATTTTCATTTCAGCAAGCATGCCAAACATTTTCTGATTGACAACTACTGAACTAACGTTTTCCATGTCTTCATATTTTTCAAAAAGACTTTGTGCGAATGCCATAGGTGCAATGGCTAATAATAAAATAATTCCTAGGTTTTTCATAGTATAAATTTACTTGTTTATTTTAAAAATTTTGTTGGTTGTTGTGTTAAATGTATGGAGATATGTCATGTTTTGTTCTCCCTTTTGCATTGCATTAGAAAAAACTCCTAAATTTTTGAGTTGAGTTGTTCCTTTGTTCAAATTATTTGATAGCAATTCTAGTGCTGATTTTGTTTGATTATAGGTAAATATTTCGTCTTCTGAATATTGTACAGTTGAAGCTGAATTATAGTTTAGAGCGAAGCCAAGCAATATAACTAGCGAAGCAGCTATAGAAAGATTTCTAAAAGATTTTTTTTCTTTATTTAATTTTAAATCTGGTATATAGTCATGATGCTTTTCATTTGAAAAATAGCTGAAAAGTATTTTATAATGTGAAAGATGTTGTGGAACATCATTTTGGGCAAAAAAGGCGGCTATTTTTGCTTCTTCTGCGATTGTGGTTTCACCTAAATCATATTTTTTTAAAAGCTTTTCAATTGGCTGTAACTCCATAATTATGTGCTTTAATTAATTTTTCTTTTAATGTTTTTCTTGCTCTTGAAAGTGCCACTCTAATTGCGGTTTCTTTCATTTTTAAAACTTCTGCAATTTCTTTAAATTCATATTGCTCTATATCTCTAAGTTGGATCACCAACTGCTGCTGAACAGGTAAAGTTTTTATAAATTTTTCTACTAAACTCACACTGTCGTTTACCTCAATCTTTTGTTGTAATTTTTGACTGTGGTCTTCATAGTTATTGTGGGCGATTTTTAAATTCTGGGCGTATTTGGATTTCAATTTATCTAAACAATGATTTCGAGTAACTGTCATCGCAAAGGCTTCGGGGTTTTTATATGAACCCAATTTTTCGCGTAAATTCCATAGTTTCAAAAGAACGTCTTGTGTGGCATCTTCTGCCTCTTCTGCAGAAACCAAAAACCGTTTTGCAAAACGATACAATTTATTTTTGAAAGGATCAATTAATGTTATGTATTCTCTTTCGTTCATAAATTTAGTCCTGTAATTTTTAAGACGAATGCCAATTGATTTTGTTACAAAAACAAAATTAAATTATTAACAAGTATTAGTTTTTAATGTAAATTGTGGTACAAAATTTGCTTATTTAAAGATAAATAAATATTGCAGCAACTAAAAAAAATTACTGATGAAAACAAAAATTAAATATATTGCTCTAACACTGTTAATTGGGTTTTCAATTGGCTGTTTTGATGATAATGACGATACAGTCAGTAGCTCAAGCAGTATAAAAGATTTTGTGTGGAAGGCCATGAATAGAGTATATCTTTACAATGCAGATGTTCCAGATTTAGCAGATTATCGCTTTTCAAACAACAACAATTACAATAGCTATTTAGAAGGATTCTCCTCTCCTGAGAACTTATTTGAAAATCTGGTTTATGATAGAGAAAACGTAGATCGTTTTAGTATTATAACTGATAATTATTTTGAATTAGAACAATCACTTGGCGGCATATCAAAAAGAAGTGGTGCAGAATTTAATTTCTATTATGTACCAGGAAGTACTTCAAATGTTTTCGGTATTGTTCGACTAATTTTACCAAATAGTAATGCTAGTCAAACCTCTCTTTCAAGAGGGCAGATATTCAACAAAATCAATGGAACAGCTTTAACTGCGAGTAATTTTAGGTCATTACTTAGTGGTGACTCCTATACAATACACATAGCAAATTACAACGACAACAATACTGAAGTCACTTCTGATGATACAATTACTGATACGACCGAAGAAGTTACGTTAATTAAATCTATATATACCGAAAATCCCATTTTCAAAACAGAAATTTTTGAAGTGAATAATGAAAAAGTAGGGTACCTAATGTATAATGTTTTTGTAGGAGAATTTGATTCAGAACTCAATCAAGCGTTTGGAACATTCAAAACAGAAAATATTGATCATCTTATTTTAGATCTTCGATACAACCCAGGTGGAAGTGTAAGAACTGCAACAGCTTTGGGCAGTATGATCACAGGAAATTTTAATAATCAAGTTTTTGCAACCTTAAAATACAATGAAGATCTGCAAAACAATAATTACGATTATGTTTTTACTGATGAACTACAAAGCGGTGCAACGATCAATAGTTTGAATTTAGACAAGGTTTATGTATTAACCTCAGGCGCTTCCGCATCAGCTAGTGAAATGATTATCAATAGCTTAAAGTCATATATTACAGTTGTACAAATAGGCAGTACAACAGTTGGAAAGTCTCAAGCCTCACAAATTATTTACGACTCCTCAAATTTTGGAAGAGCCAATGCTAATCCCACACACACATATGCCTTACTACCTCTTATTGCAATAACTGTAAACAAAAACAACACTTCAGTTCCCCCTTCTGGGCTAGTACCAGATATTGAATTAACTGAAAAAGCAGCAAATTATGGAGTTTTGGGTGATCCAACAGAGCCACTTTTAGAGGCCGCTTTAAATGAAATTCAAGTTTTAGGGAAGTTTTCGAGCTTTAAAACAAATGACAATGACCATAACTTTGTCATTTTAAATACATTAGATTCAAAAAATGCCATTATGATTGCAGACTAATTTTAAATATCTATTTTTGTAGACTTCTTTAACAAGTTATCTAATGAGCTCAATTATTTTTAATAAAAAAAATTTTATTATTACAGTTATTATGCTTGCGGCTGTACTTACCAGACTTGTCCCCCATCTACCGAATTTCACTCCTATAACTGCCATTGCACTGTTTGGTGGTTTATATATTTCTAATAGGCTCTTAGCCTATGCTTTACCACTTTTTATTATGGCAGTTTCGGATGCGTTTCTTGGATTTTATTCGATTACAATATTTGTATATGCTGCTTTTATGATTGTTACACTCATTGGTACAAAAAGAAAAAAACCTAGTATTCTTACTATATTTCTTGGGAGTTTAAGCTTTTTTATCGTTACAAATTTTGGAGTTTGGTTACTGGGCTATCCAAAGACTTGGACAGGTCTAGTAGAATGTTATACCCTAGCCTTACCTTTTTTTAGAAATTCTTTGCTAGGTGATTTTTTCTATTCTGGTATAATGATAATTGGATTTAATTTTATCCAAAAGCACTATCTACAAGAAATAAAATAACTTTAATTAGAACGATCGGCTAATATTAAATCCAAAGTAAAAATCACCATCGGACCAGTCGCCGGTACTGTTAGCTAAGGCGCTGTTGGCATTCATAAACTGAGAATTTGTGAAATGTAATTGAAATACATGACCTCCCGTTTCAAAATCAAATCCAACAGAAAGTGGATTGTTATAAAGTGAGTTTTTAGCACGATTCAAATGTGCACCATATTCTAAATTAAAAGACCAACGCTTACCCAATTTGTAGCGCCCACCAAAAACTAGTGCATATTGTGAATTTTCCTGATCATCGTTTGCAACATAATTATCGTGGAAAAAGGTAGGAGACACTTGCAAAGACAATTTTTCATTAACTTTCCTAGAAATCAAAAGTTGAGCCACATAACTCAAACGGTGGCTAAATTCCAATTTTGGAAGATTGTCTGTACTAAGAGCAGTGTTGGCCAAAACAGAAGTGTAACCTACAACTGTAAATGGAAAATTTTGACTCTGATTGATGAGTCTAAACTTTGAAGCCACTTCATAAATCTTTTGATTTGAACTTCGTGAAGCACTGATATTGATATCATCAGTTAATCCATAAATAAAATTCAAATGAGTTACGGCTTCATCTAATCCAAAAAAGTTTTTAAATCCATTTTTTACACTTCCAAAACGATGTGAAACAACAAAGTAAAATCCACCATTGGCAACCAATTTTGTAGATTCAAAATTAATAATTTTTAAACCTTTAAAAACTGAACTAACCTCAGTACTTAAACCTGAATCAATATCTATTTCACTGACTAAGTCATCTTGAGCCAATGAAATGGTACAAAAACAAATAGTAAAAAAAAGGAGTTTAAATTTCATCTCTTTTTATTGCTTTACAACACGTTTTGTTTGAACAGCATTATCTGTTACAATCTGCACCATATACATTCCTGATGCCCATGAGCTTGTATTAAGTTTTGGGTAAGTGCTTTTAAGTGTTTCTTGTAGAATTTGTTTCCCCAAAACATTATACACCTGTACTTCTGCAAATTGTATGTTCTGTGGGAATTCAAAATTTAATTCATTAATTGTTGGATTGGGGTAAATCTCAAATTCTTCCATTGTAATATATGGAGAGCTTAAAATAAAAGTCCCCTGAGCTCCACCACGATTGGAACTTCCATGCCAACCTAAGTTTAATGAATTATTTCCCTTTGCCCAAAGAAATGGAATAGTTCCTGTTGAGGTTGAAAAAATATAGTCGGTTGACTCAGATGTGTCAAGCACCCTCGTGGCAACTATAGTAACAACTCCAGGAATTGAGTTATCTTGATCAATTAAATTCCATTGATTAGTGTCTTCATTGGGTGTAACATTGTTGCCTGTCATATGGTAATCTTTTAAACCGGAACTTGAAAAGATGATCACATCATCACCAAAATTTCCCATTCCAGGGAGGGTAGAATTTATTGCAACCCCCAACCAAACATTTGAAGGGCCAACCATTGTCATAGTTACCGTATCATTTGGACCATCAACATCAAACTGTACTGTAAAGCCAGGTGTAAGTGTAATTTCACCAGTAGTGGTATATTGTGCTTGAGTAATAAAAAATGTAAAAACAAAGAATAGAAGTGTAATTTTTCGCATAAGCTATTGGTTTATTTTAAAAAGTATATTCATACGTTTGTCATTTTGCATAACTGCAAAATCCATGGGCGATTGCCCAACGTTATTTTTGTGGTTAGAATTGGCACCTGCTTCTAAGAGCATCAGCACTAAATCATAGTTCTTAAACATCACGGCATAATGCAATGCTGTAGTTTGATTGGCATCATGTAAATTAACATCTGCTCCAGCAGCTATTAACAGTTTAGAAATCGCATTATAGCCTTTAACGGCCGAGGCCATCAATGGCGAACCGTCTTTTGTAGTTCCATTGATGTCATCTATATTTTGAATAATATACCTTACAACATCAATATTATTGTAGTAACAGGCCAAAACAAGTGGCGTACTCCCTCTTTCGTCTTTTTGTGTTAAAATAGAATCGTCACCATTTGAAAGTGCTTTAAAATCTTCTACACTACCATTACGCGCAAGGTCAAAAATTGAGTCTTGAGCACACAAAACTTGAGTGATTAATAAAAGGAATAATATTATTTTAATTCGATACTGCATTGATCTAACTTAACTTGTTCTAATAACTCGTCAAAACCGATACATCGGCCTTTGACTTTTAAGTTGGTGTTCAATACATTTTTGGGGAAATCATTTTCAAATTTACAGTAAATTTTATCATCAAGTGTTAAATAATTCATATTAATTTCGGTAACTACACCTTCCACAAGAACAGTTTTATCTAGAAATTTAGCCGAAGCATTTCCTTCATTTACTTTGAATTCTTTCAAAAATTCATCAGAGAACAACACAAATTCAAATTTTTCATTGCTAATATTTCGATGGGGCTTTTGAGTATAAATGTAAATGGAAGCCACTAGAATAGCTATAAATGAAAAGATAAATCCGGTTTTGTTTTTCATAAAAGTTATAATTAAAACTATGTTAATATAGCATGATTTGTGCAAAAACTCCATGAATTAGAAAAAAAATAAATTAAATTTGAAACAAATTAACCCTTTTAAAGATGAAAAAAATTAGTTGTTTTCTTGTAATAACTTCATTTGTCTTGTTTACAAGCTGTGAAAACAGTAGCGAAAGTGATCTTATTGAACAACCACCGCTAACAGAAAATATTACCTATACTGAACACATTAAACCGATTATAGAAGCGAATTGTGTTGCTTGTCACTCCAACCCTGCAGTAGGTGGTGCATCTGTGCCGATGACCAATTTCGAAGAGGTTAAACTTGTTTTTGAAAATACTGATGCCTTAGATCGAATGAACCGTCAGCCTGGGGAAAGCGGTTTTATGCCTTTGGGATACCCTCGCCTCCCTCAAGCTAGTATCGATTTGGTAGAACAATGGATGAATGAAGGCTATTTAGAATGAAATATATAGTTCTATTTTTTATTTGTTGTATTAGTCTTGCAAACAGTCAAGAGAAATACTGGACACGTTCTGGAACACTAACCTTTGAAGCCTCTATGCCTGCTTTTGAAGAAGTTAAGGCTACAAACGAAAATGTTACAGCCATATTAAATACTACAGATGGCGCTATTGCAGCTTTGGCATTAGTCAAAGGATTCCGCTTTAAGAATGCACTAATGGAAGAGCATTTTAATGAAAGTTATATTGAAAGTAATCGCTATCCAAAAGCAATTTTTAAAGGCAAATTATTGGATTTTGATGTTCAAAATTTAGATGAAAAATATATCCTTTCGGGGAGCTTAGAAATGCATGGAAAGAGCACATCTATTTCTGTTGAAACTTATATAACAAAAGATGCAAATATGATGAAATGCAAGGGCACATTTGATGTCAATGCAGATGATTTTGCGATAGATATTCCAAAAATTGTTCGTAACAAAGTCAGTGATACAGTAACTATTTCTTTCGATTTTCAACTTATAAAAAAAGGCGACTAAAACGTCGCCTTTTTTTGATTATTTACTCAAATACATTTTGCGTCTTGCATACAAGTCATAGAACTCATCGTCCTTTAGGCTGTCAATAAATAAAATGCTTTCTCCAGTACTTTTCATTTCTGGCCCCAATTGTTTATTCACATTTGGAAACTTATTGAATGAAAACACTGGTTGCTTAATGGCATAACCATCTAAATGTGGTTTAAAGTCAAAATCAGTAACTTTTTTATCGCCTAGCATCACTTTAGTGGCATAATTCACATAAGGTTCTCCATATGCTTTTGCAATAAAAGGTACTGTTCTTGAAGCTCTTGGATTGGCTTCAATGATATATACTTTATCATTCTTAACAGCAAACTGGATATTGATCAATCCTACAGTATTCAGTGCAAGTGCAATTTTCTTTGTATGATCTTTAATTTGTTGCATTACCAAATCTCCTAAATTGAATGGTGGAAGTGTTGCATTACTATCACCAGAATGGATTCCACAAGGTTCTATGTGCTCCATAATACCGATGATGTATACATTTTCTCCATCGCAAATCGCATCGGCTTCTGCTTCAATGGCGCCATCTAAATAATGATCTAAAAGCAATTTATTATTTGGAATTTTACGTAATAAATCAATTACATGATCTTCAAGCTCTTGCTTGTTGATGACAATTTTCATGCCTTGCCCACCAAGAACATAAGATGGTCTTACTAATATTGGAAAATCAAGCTTGTCGGCTACTTTTAGGGCTTCATCAGCAGTTTCAGCAGTATCAAATTCAGGGTAAGGAATATTATTTTCTTTTAATAATGTAGAAAATGAACCACGATCTTCTGCTAAATCTAAAGATTGGTAGCTTGTTCCAATAACTTTGATTCCATATCGATCTAATTTTTCAGCCAATTTAAGAGCTGTTTGTCCACCTAATTGAACAATGACACCTTCTGGTTTTTCATGTTGAATGATATCATAAATATGTTCCCAAAAAACAGGTTCAAAATACAATTTATCAGCAGTATCAAAATCTGTTGATACTGTTTCTGGATTACAATTAATCATAATCGTTTCGTAGCCACATTCTGCAGCGGCCAACACCCCATGTACACAACAATAATCAAACTCTATACCTTGTCCAATTCTATTTGGACCAGATCCTAAAACAATAATTTTCTTTTTGTCTGTAACAATACTTTCGTTATCAGTTTTTGTCACTCCTTCTTTTGTAGTCATTTGACTTTCAAAAGTTGAATAATAATATGGAGTTTTGGCTTCAAACTCTGCGGCACAGGTATCAACTAGTTTATATACTCTGTTGATATTGAATTCTTTACGTTTTTTGTAAACCTGACTTTCAAAACAATCGAGCATATGTGCAATTTGTCGATCACCATATCCTTTTTGTTTTGCTTCTAGTAAAAGTTCTTCACTAATGGTATCAATAGAATAATTTGAAATTTCTTTTTCAAGGAAATACAGTTCTTCATATTGTTTTAAGAACCACATATCAATTTTGGTAATTTCATGGATTCTAGATAAAGGAATACCAATTTGAATTGCGTCATAAATAACAAATACTCTATCCCAACTCGCATGTTTGAGTTTACTAATAATTTGCTCGTAATCTGTGTAGCTCTTTCCATCTGCGCCTAGTCCATTACGCTTAATTTCAAGTGACTGTGTGGCTTTATGCAATGCTTCTTGAAACGAACGGCCAATCCCCATGACTTCTCCTACGGCTTTCATTTGTAGGCCTAACTCACGGTCGCTGCCTTCAAATTTATCAAAATTCCAACGTGGTATTTTTACTATGACATAATCAAGAGTTGGCTCAAATAATGCAGAAGTTGATTTTGTAATTTGATTTTGGAGTTCATCCAAAGAATAACCAATTGCGAGTTTTGCTGCTATTTTTGCAATAGGATAACCAGTGGCTTTACTGGCTAGTGCTGAAGATCGTGAAACTCTTGGATTAATTTCAATGGCAATGATATCTTCTTTTTCATCTGGACTTACTGCAAATTGAACGTTACATCCACCTGCAAAATCGCCAATACTACGCATCATATGAATGGCCATATCACGCATTTTTTGGTAAGTAGTATCGCTTAAGGTCATTGCAGGTGCAACAGTAATCGAGTCACCGGTGTGAATCCCCATTGGATCCATGTTTTCTATAGAACAGATGATAACAACGTTGTCATTTTCATCTCTTAAAAGCTCCAATTCATACTCTTTCCAGCCCATCATCGCCTTATCGATCATAACTTCGTGAATTGGTGAAATTTCCAATCCACGTTTCAACAATTCATCAAAATCTTCTTCTTTATAAACGATTGATGCTCCTGCCCCACCAAGTGTAAATGAAGCTCTAATAACTAATGGAAAACCAAATTCCTGTGCAATTTCTTTACCTTTTAAGTAGGAATTTGCGGTGGCCTGTGGGGCCATCGGCACGCCTATTTTGAGCATAAGCTCACGGAATTTCTCTCTATCTTCAGTAATATTGATGGCATCAATATCAACTCCAATAATTTCCACACCAAAATCTTCCCAAATGCCTTTTTCATCGGCTTCAATACAAAGGTTTAGAGCAGTTTGACCACCCATTGTTGGCAAAACAGCATCAATTTGGGGGTGGTCTTTTAGAATTTTAATTATTGATTTTGTATTGAGAGGCAACAAATATACGTGATCGGCCATAGAGGGATCTGTCATAATTGTTGCAGGATTTGAGTTGATAAGTATGGTTTCAATACTGTCCTCCCTAAGAGAGCGAAGCGCTTGAGAACCAGAATAATCAAATTCACAGGCTTGACCAATAATAATGGGTCCTGAACCGATAATGAGTATGGATTTTAAATCTTTTCGTTTTGGCATTTTAATAGAGTTGAATAGGTATTAGTTTTGTTCAAAAATAAACAACGTTTGGATAAAAAAAAGGCGTTACGACCAGTAACACCTTTAAATATATTAACAATTGTTAATCATTATTTTTTATGACGTATTTCTGATGAAACACTCAATTTCTTTCTTCCTTTAGCTCTTCTTCTAGAAAGTACTTTTCTACCATTAGCAGAAGCCATTCTTTCTCTAAACCCATGCTTGTTTTTTCTTTTTCTTTTAGATGGTTGAAATGTTCTTTTCATGTTATCTTAACTTGTTAAACCTTTTTTTGGTTTATAATTTTTAAAAAATTTTAAGCTCTTCAAAAAGCGCCGTGCAAATATACAAAGACTTTTTACTATCACAAACGCAATTTTAAAATATTTTTATTTTGTTTTTATTACATTTGTGCTCTTGTTTAAACTAAAAATATGTTCAATAAAAATTTTAAAATCGTTCTTTTTACTCTAGCAATTGCCTACGCTATTTATCAGTTTACCGAATCTTACGTTGGAAATGGTGTCATGTTTATTTTTATTGGACTGATTTTTTTATTCCTTTACTTTAAAAATGAGTACATTTTATTGGCATTTTTAAAACTTAGAAAACAAGATTTTGTGGGAACTGAGCGTTGGTTAAATAAAATAAGGAATCCAAAAACAGCTTTAACCCAAAAGCAACAAGGGTACTACAATTTTCTCAAAGGAATTATGGTGTCTCAAACTAATATGACCGCTGCAGAAAAGTTCTTCAAAAATGCTGTAAGTCTAGGACTTTCTATGGATCATGATATGGCCATGGCAAAATTGAATTTGGCTGGGATTGCTTTTACAAAACGTCGTAAACAAGAAGCACAACGATTACTAAAAGAAGCTCAAACTCTCGACAAAAGAGATATGCTTTCTGAGCAAATTAAAATGATGAAACAACAAATGAAGAAAGCTTCTATTCCAAATCAACACTTCGGACAAATGCGTGGTGGTAGAAGACGCTAGGTCAAAAGTCTTAAATTATTTTCGGCTATAGTATTTTGGTTCTGGTAGCTCAATTGTATATTTTTTCCTCGATTTATTATTTAAAAATTCTTCTCTGAGCCATGGATTGTGCAATTTTAGTT
>Ga0209138_1000826_pt1 | contig 28332 bp, 23 predicted proteins | sample SaaInl3SG_22_DNA_FD_184645 | JGI IMG/M metagenome (GOLD analysis project Ga0209138, IMG submission 184645) | Marine microbial communities from expanding oxygen minimum zones in the Saanich Inlet - ESP_153SG_22_DNA (SPAdes) (version 2) | ecosystem: Environmental > Aquatic > Marine > Intertidal...
TCGCACTTGTTACACCTTCTTTATCACTCATACCTAAAAATTTATTTATTGCTTTTGAATTTGTTTTATCTTTTATATCGAGTAAATAGGAAATTTCACAATTGCTTGAAAAATCAAATCCTGGTTGATTAAATTCTGCTATTCCTTGTGAAAGCAAAATTGTAGCAACTCCTTTAGAACGGAATTCTCTTAAAATCTTATCAAGTATTTCTTGATACTTTTTCTCTTTAAAAATAACGTGTGCTTCATCAATAAGCAGGACATAACGCATACCTCTATAACTATTTTCAGTTGGTGTGCTTTCCATATTTGCAAACGTGTTGTAAATATAATTTATAATAAGGAAAAGTGAAGTGAAGCGAACAGAGTTTGAAAGGTCGCCAGAAAGTGAGAGATAGATGTTTTGATTTAAGAACGATTTACCTTTTTTCTCTTCCTCAAAAATATTATAACTACTCAACTCATAAATTATTTCTGTTAGAGTATCTCTTTTGTCTCCTACACTTTCTAATAGTTTTTCGTTTATTTCAGTTAAAGTAGGATATTCTTCAGCTTTTTTCTCGTTAAAACATCCTAAAATGACATCTCTCAATTGACCACGTTGTTTAGGTCCAAGATTTGAATATTTACAGACAATATCTACAAATTTATCTATACCCATTTGCCTGTCCGTTTCATTTATACTGTCTATAAATGAAAGTGGATTTACTGGAAATGGAATTGAAGGTACATTAACAAAAGTTGCACGAGTTTTATCGAAAAAAGGTTGATATTCTTTAAGGTCATCATCTTTTAGACCTTTAAAATCTAAATAAATGTAATTAACGTGATGATTGGATTCTTGACTGATTTGATTCAGTAATTCAAGTGCAAATTGGGTTTTTCCTGTACCTGAAGCACCTGCAATAGCAATATGAGAATTATTATAAACTTCTGTATTGTTGAACTCTAAAAATATTGATTCTTTCTCATGGATTTTAGAGCCAATATTTAATTTAATAGGTTCTTTAAAATATGTTTTCTCAATATTTTGATTATTATTTCTTACGGCATCCAGATTTACTTCAACACTATTTAGCATTTCGATCCCTTTATCTAAATGACCAATTAAAAAATCAAAAAAGGTATAGTTTTTACTATTGGAAAACAAATTGTCCATTAATTCTAAACCGTGGTCAATATGTAATTTTACAAACTTGGGAATATTTTCATCTGTTTTGTAAATACCATAAAATTGACAAATACTCGCGATGTAAAAGTCTCGATGTTTTGCGTCAAATAATATATGGTCTTTGTATTCTTTACCCTTTGAGTCGTAAAGAGTAAAATCATTAGTTGTAAATTTTTTGCCATATTGAAGTGAATAACCAAGAGCGATACGTGCAATAACATTTTCTTTTGTGCCAGTTGACAATTTACTTGTTAAACTGCGAACGATGTCTTGGTTTGCTTCTGAAGTTCTAATATTAATTTGCATCGAGTTCGTCGTATTTTGTTAACAGGTTATCAGGTGTTGCCTTCACAAATTTTGAAGCATCTGTACTATAATTGTGAATTAAATATGCCTTACTCATTTTAGGTTTTAGAAGATTGAATTCTTTCACAGTTAACTCTTTATGAAGTAACGGAAACAAGACAACTTGTTTAGAAACGTTTGGATAAAATTCTTTAATTACGTTTAGAGCGTGGTCAGCATCAAATTTTTGCATTGGCGAATCGATAAATACAGGAAACTCAATGTCAGATTCATCAACAAGCGCTTTTAGTAGGGCAGAAGCGTACATTTGTCGTTCTCCCATAGACAAAGAGCCTTTATCAATTTTTTCTTTACGAGAATTAAAAAGACTTATGTCAACATCATCTCCAGTTTGATTTATATCAGCAGTAACCTTTTCAATGAAGTTTTTCTTATGTAGTAAAATATTTAATTCATTTAAGATGTTTTCTTCAAGAGATTTTTTCTTTTCCTCCTTAAATGATTTTATAAACAACTTAAGTTTGTTAATTATCTCCTGAGCTTTAGCATCTTTGTCTGAATATTTACGAGAATCATCAATCTTTTTTCTTAATTCCCCTTGTCTTTGCTTTAAGGTTTTCTTAGTGTTTTCAAAAGTTCCAATTTTTTGTTTTAAATCTCGGATTTCTGATTCTATTGTTAAAACTCTCGTGTCTAACTTTTCTTTATCTACTCTTAAACTTGCAATATGCTCATCCTCTGCATCCTTTTCTGCGTCACGAATTTTTCTACGAATACTATCTATTGAGTTTTTTGTTCTCAAATATTCATCGTTCAAATTTGTAAATGAACTTTTAAATGAATGTTTAAGCGTATTTATCAAGGTATTGAACTCATTTGTCTCAGTATCTGAAAAGTCGTGTAACGGTTTGAAATTACTTGGTATTTCTGGTGTGTCTGAAAAGAAATGTTTTTTGACTAAAGCACTAATCTGTTTTTCATAAAAATTTCGAATATCAGTTGGAATGACAATTGGAAATCTACGTTTTTCATCCTCCAAATCGTCCAAGATATTTTTGGTTTTTACATTTACATCTTCCTGAATAAATTTTAAATCTCGATAATCCTTCTCGTCCTTTAGTTGAGTTGAAACCTCCATTAAAGTTTCTCCTGCCAATCCAAAAGGTGTCAAGTCAAAAAGGTCTTTTAAGTCATCTTGCAAACCAATCATTTTATTGTTTAGTTCGCTTTCCTCCTCTTTTAAATTATTTAGTTGCTCCAAAGTCATTTTATTACCTTCAGTAATTAATTTTCTTTGAATATCATTAGAAGCGTTTGCTTTTTCTATTTTTTCTTCGTCAAGTTCCGAGATTTCTTTTTCAAGGCTTTCAATTTCTATATCTGCATTGTCAATATCTGCAATTATAGAATTTAACTCTGTTTTTTCCTTTGGTTTAGCAGATTTTTTTCGGTAATCATCTTGAATATTTTCTAATTGTTCTTTTAAGTCCTCGTACTTTTTGATACCCAAAACTTCTGTGTAGGCTTTACTTAAAAGTCGCCTTTGTTCTGGCGAATTTATTTCCGCAAGTGCAACAATTTTTTCTGCATCAAAAAAGAAGAACTTAGCAATCTCAATTGGTAGAATGTAATCTCTAATGAATATTTCTTCGCCTTGTTGTCCGTCTGTTGTTAAATCAAGTATTAATTCATTTTCAAAACCATCGACTAATACTTCAACTTTGTCACTTGTGCTTGAAATTGTATTAAATGAACGAGTGATTTTGATTTCTTTACAAGGAATTTCTTGAATTTTGACATCATTAAAAATTACCGAAACTGAAAATTTATTTTCTCCTTCAACCTTTGCCAGTCTATTTAAGCTATTTCCAATATATTTTGGGTAACCGCCTTTATCTGAGATTTCTTTTAGATAAAGTTCATCAACATTTTGCATTTGTTTGCCATACAAACACCAAACCAATGACATTAAAAAAGTGGTTTTTCCAAAACCATTTTTACCACTTACAAGCGCAATATTTTTATCAGTTTCTGGCGAAAGGTTTATTGTGTTTTTGCCTTTATAGATTCTGAAATTATTGAGTTCAATTTCTTTTATAAACATCTATTTATCTTTCTTTAAATATTCCTCAATCTTATTTTCAATGTCACTTTTAAGTCCTCGTTTCTTGTTTAATAAGGATTTATTTTTTTGAAGCATTAGCAACTCTTGGATGAGTACAAAGTCTTCTGGATTTTTTTTACAGGACTTTTTGAGCATTTCCAATTCTTTTTCTTGCTTTTTATTTTGTTTTTCCATATTAATGTTAGTATTGTATGCAGAATGATAAATGTTTGAAACTTTATAATTAAAAATCAAATCTCTGTACCAAATTGTTTGAATGGCAACTAATTCTTGATTTGTGATAAGTTCAACGTGTGGTCTTTCAATTTGAATTTCTTTTTGAACTCTAATTACTCTCCCTAAAATAGATTCTCTATATTTAGGTGTATAAGGTCCCATACCGTTTATTGCTTCTGTGCCATTTCTTCTTTGGGGCATTCGATTTTTTTGAATGTTTCGCTCATAGTATAGTTGATTTCTAAATTCAAGTAATGGTTGTAACCAAGTAAGACCATTTTCTATGAGTGCACTCATAGATTTATCTTTTTTTACAACTGTACAAACCCAACAACCAAATCTGCTTTGACCACAAGATTTATGTTCTTTTGAGGTTATAACTGTAGGACATTCATAATCGTCTGCACTTGCATCTGAATAAATTTTAAATAATTCCGAATTGTCAGCTTTCCAAGGCGAAGGCATTGTATTTATTATATACCAAACCTGTTCCAATGATAAATTTCTTATTGGCGCATACATAAAAGTATTTGGCTGTGTTGGGTGCTTTGTAAGTCTTTTGCCTTTAATGGTGTGTTTTTTCATCGATTTTGCTCGTTGAGCACTTTCGGCAGACCTCGTACCAATAAGTATAATTGCCTCGCCGACTTCGTCGACTTGTTCCAAAATAAATCTTGAAGTTGGTCTAATTTTTAAACGTTCTGTACACCATCGAAATACATTATTTGGTGCTGGATACCCTCTACCAATTAAATTTACCCAAAACGAATCTTCTAAACGTGGAATTGTTTTAATCACTCGAATTGGAATATCTTGGTCTCTTGATGCAGTTTCAATTTTGTCTAAAATTCTGTAAACATATTCTGTGATCACAGGATTTTCTACCATTGTATCATTGCAAACCACGTAGATGTCACGTTTTACTATTCCAGTTAATTCTTTAATCTGTGAAATTGCTTCCCAAACAAGTTGAAGCATTACTGTAGAATCTTTTCCACCACTAAAACCAATTATCCACGGACGCTTTGTTTCATCAGCGTACATATATTGGTCAATTATTTCATCTATTAAGTGTTGTATAAATTTTACCATAATTGGTAATAAAAATAATTAATTCAGTTTGAGCGATTTCAAAAAATAAATGTGCTGTTTGTGCGGTGGCTTTTTTAATCCAAATGTTCATTTTTATTACAATTTCCGCATTATGCACAACTACTGTATATGCTCACCTTTAGGTGTGTTTATTTCCATTATATTTTTATTTGGTTCCACAATACTTCCTTTATCGTCATGTATTGTTGAACTTTTTGATTTGTAAAATTTATCCATAAAGCGATTTTTTTCTGTGGGGAATGATTATTTTTCATGCCATTGAATATTCAATTTTCCGACCCCGCAATCAATTCAACATCATTGTCACTAAATGCACCCTAGTTGCTTGCTGCATTTGGCTCTGAGTCACCTCATTTAGCCGTTCCCTTCTTCTTGTGAATTTTAGGGGCGTGACAAATACAGGAGCATTCGCAAATGCTGTTTTAACAATAGGATGTGATGATTGATTGCCGAATGCCGGCCATAGGTTTTCCATGGTTGTAGAACAGATTTGGGTGCTGTTTCAATTCAAATATAGTAAAAAAACAGAAAACCCCTCCAAAGAGGGGTTTTGTTTATAGCGATAAGAAGGGAACGTTAGGCCTTCTTGATCAAGTCAACGAGGTAGTCTCCTACAGCAGAAGTTTTTTGTGCTTCTCCGCCATTGGCGAGGTCTTCGGTTACAAAGCCGTCTGCCAGGGACTGGTCAACAACCTTGCGGATCAACGCGCCTTCTTCGTGCAAGCTAAATGACATCTCTAACATCATTGCTGCAGATAAGACAGTCGCTAATGGATTGGCAATGTCCAAGCCTGTTGCCTGTGGGTAAGAACCGTGGATGGGCTCATAGAGGGCATTGTCGTTTCCAACAGAGGCAGAGGGCATAAGTCCCATAGAGCCAGAAATGACTGAGGCTTCATCGGTTAAAATATCGCCAAAGAGGTTTTCGGTAATCAACACGTCATAGCTGTTGGGCCATTGTACTAAACGCATGGCGACGGCATCGACCAATTCGTAGGATACTTCTACTTCTGGATACTCTTTTTCCATGGCTTGTACGGTTTCTCTCCACAAACGTGAGCTTTCCAATACGTTGGCCTTGTCCACACAGCACAAACGTTTTGAGCGTGTCATGGCCAATTCAAAGCCTTTTTTCGCCAAACGAATGATTTCTTCGCGGTGATAGGTACAGGTGTCAAAGGCGGTATTGCCGTCGTTTAAACGTCCGCGTTCCCCAAAATAAATTCCTCCGGTTAATTCGCGTAAGAACACCAAGTCGGTGCCTTCAATACGCTCTTGTTTCAACGGAGATTTATCGATGAGGGAGGGAAAGGTAAAGGTTGGACGAACATTGGCATATAAGCCTAGTTTTTTACGCATACGCAACAAGCCTTGTTCTGGACGAACTTTGGCCGAGGGATCGTTGTCAAAACGCGGTAAGCCAATGGCGCCAAAGAGCACTGCATCTGCTGCTTCGCAAATGGCGTGGGTTTCGTCGGGGTAGGGGTCACCTACCGCATCAATGGCCGCTGCACCGGTAAGGGCGGGTGTCCAATTGATGTCATGGCCAAATTTTTCGGCGATGGCATTACTCACCTTTACGGCTTGATCAATAATTTCTGGTCCAATGCCGTCTCCGGCTAAAAGGGCGATGTTTAGGTTCATATTTATAGAGATATACTATTTAACATTTTTTCGGTGGCTTTGATGGCCGATACGGTTTGGTCAGAATCCAATCCGCGGGTAATGAATTCTTTTTTCCCATTGTGCCAGGTAATGCTTGTTTCACACAGGGCATCCGAATGACTCCCAGGAGGAATATGCACGGCATAATCTATCAGTTGAGGGAGGGGCTTTTTCTTCTTTTTATAGATTTTACGAATCGCATTGAGGAAGGCATCGTATTGTCCGTCGCCAGCAGCGCTTTCTTCTATCAATTCTCCTTCAAGCTCGATGGCAATGGTCGTAGTGGGCTGTAAGCCTTTTGCGTGGGTAAGCACATAGGATTTAATGACCACGGTTTGTTGGGTGGTGGTGCTGTCCAAGACATCAGAAATGATGTAGGGTAAATCCTGTGCGGTTACTTTTTGTTTTTTATCGCCCAATTCAATGATGCGCTCGGTAACCTTTTTGAGTTCATCGTTGTTGAGGGTGAGGCCGAGTTCTTGTAGGTTTTTGACAATGTTTGCTTTCCCTGATGTTTTTCCGAGGGCGTACGAACGTTTTCGTCCAAAGCGTTCGGGCAGCAGATCATTGAAATAGAGGTTCTTTTTGGAATCTCCATCGGCGTGAATTCCTGCGGTTTGGGTAAATACATTTGCGCCAACGATGGGCTTGTTCGCCGGAATTCTGAATCCTGTAAAGGTGGCCACCAGTTGACTTACTTTGTAAAGCGATTTCTCTTTGATGTTGGTTTTTACTTCAGGCAAAAAGTCATTGATGACTGCTACGACAGAAGCTAGTGGTGCATTTCCTGCACGTTCTCCCATCCCATTGACCGTTAAATGCAAGCCTTGTATACCTGCTTTTACGGCCTCCATGGCATTGGCTACGCCCAAATCGTAATCATTATGACCGTGAAAGTCAAAATGCATCGTTGGGTATTTGCTAATTATGGTGCTTAGGTATTGTCCTGTTTCTGCTGGGGTTAATACCCCAAGGGTATCGGGCAGCAAAACGCGTTTAATGTTTTGTGTAGTGAGGAAATCTAGAAAGGCAAAAACATAGTCGGCGGAATTACGCATCCCATTACTCCAGTCTTCGAGGTAAACATTGGTCGTGATCCCTTTGGAGGTAGCCAATGCAATGCATTCCGCGATATTATTAAAATGTTCCTCTGGGGTTTGTTTTAGTTGAAAGGTAAGGTGGTTGAGCGAACCCTTGGTCAAAAGGTTCTGTACTTTGGCGCCACTCTTTTCCATCCAATCGATAGAGACACCTTTGTCGACAAAGCTTAAAATTTCTATTTGATCGAGGTAGTTGTTTTCCTTGGCCCAAGTTGTGATGCGCTTTACAGCATCAAATTCACCTTCAGATACACGAGCAGAAGCTACTTCTATACGGTCGACCTTAAGTTCTTCGAGTAGAAGCTTAGCTAGGGTTAGTTTTTCTAAAGCTGAAAAAGAAACACCTGAGGTTTGTTCACCATCCCTGAGGGTGGTGTCCATGATTTCAATCTTTCGCGCTGCGCCCAAACTATTCGTTTATAGAGGAGTGTTGTCCGCAAAATCACGGATGTTGTCTTTGATGTTCAAGAGGTAGTCTATGTCGTCAAAGCCGTTGGTCATATTCCCTTTTTTGTAGGAATTGATATCGAATTGTTCTGACGCTCCAGTTGTGCTGATGCTAATGCTTTGCTCCGGTAAATCAACAACCAGTTCAGTGGATGGATCAGCTTCGATGGCTGCGAAAATATCGGCCAAGAATGCAGCGGAAACCTGTACAGGTAACACACCAATGTTTAAACAGTTGTTCTTGAAGATATCGGCAAAAAAGCTGGAAACAACACAACGGAATCCGTAGTCATAGACCGACCATGCAGCGTGCTCTCTTGAGGATCCAGAACCGAAATTCTTTCCACCCACCAAAATTTTACCGCTGTATGTAGGGTTGTTTAGCACAAAATCTTCTTTTGGGCTATTGTCTTGATTGTATCTCCAGTCACGGAATAAGTTATCGCCAAATCCTTTGCGTTCTGTCGCTTTTAAAAAGCGTGCAGGAATGATTTGGTCAGTATCGACATTTTCAATGGGTAAAGGAACGGCAGTACTTCTGAGTACTGTAAATTTATCGTAAGCCATAATTTAGAGTAAGGTTCGTGGATCAGTTACTTTTCCGGTTACTGCAGCGGCAGCGGCAACAATTGGACTAGCCAAGAGTGTGCGTGAGCCAGGTCCTTGACGGCCTTCAAAGTTTCGGTTAGACGTACTCACAGCATATTTCCCTGTGGGTATTTTATCATCATTCATTGCTAAACAAGCCGAACAACCCGGTTCACGTAATTCGAAACCTGCTTCATGTAATTGGTCTAAAATACCTTCTTCTTTGATGGCATTGAGGACCTTATGCGATCCTGGGACCAACCATGCGGTTACGTTGTCGGCTTTTTTACGTCCCTTGATGATTTCAGCAAATGCGCGGAAATCTTCTATACGTCCATTGGTACAGCTTCCCAAGAAAACAAAATCAATGGGTTTCCCCAACATATTGTCTCCTTCATTATAGCCCATATAAGCTAAAGACTTTTTATAAGTGGCTTCACCACCTTCTACTGCGTCTGCCCTAGGAATACCATTGGTGATTCCCATACCCATTCCTGGATTGGTTCCGTAGGTAATCATGGGCTCAATTTCTGCAGCATCGAAGTGGTACTCCTTGTCAAAAGATGCGCCAGCATCGGTGTGCAGGGTTTCCCAATATTGCATGGCTTTATCCCAAGCGGCTCCGCTAGGGGTAAATTCTCTTCCTTTGATGTAGTTGAAAGTTTTTTCATCGGGGGCTATCATTCCACCGCGTGCTCCCATTTCAATAGAAAGGTTACAAACCGTCATACGTCCTTCCATACTCATGTCGGTGAAGACATCTCCAGCATATTCAACAAAGTAACCGGTAGCTCCAGAAGTAGACAATCGTGAGATAATGTACAAAGCGACGTCTTTTGACATAACACCTTTTCCCAGTTTACCGTTAATGTTGATGCGCATGCTTTTTGGTTTGGGTTGCATGATACATTGGGTAGAAAGAACCATTTCTACTTCTGATGTACCAATTCCAAAGGCGATAGCGCCAAATGCACCATGCGTAGAAGTATGTGAATCTCCACATACAATGGTTGCACCAGGCTGGGTAATTCCATACTCTGGCCCAACAACGTGAACAATCCCATTTTTTTCATGCCCCAATCCCCAGTAGGAAATACCGTGTTTGGTGGCATTTTCTTCCAAGGCTTTTAGTTGTTTGGCAGACAACGGATCCTCAACAGGTAAATGTTGATTGATGGTGGGTGTGTTGTGATCTGCAGTGGCAAAGGTTCGTTCAGGATAAAGGACAGGGATGTTTCGGTTTTTCAAACCTAAAAAGGCTACCGGGCTGGTTACTTCATGCACCATGTGTCGATCGATGAATAAAATATCTGGTCCGCCGGATACTTGTTGTACAACATGCGAATCCCAGACTTTATCAAAAAGTGTTTTCTTCATTTGAAGTGATACTAAGGGTTAAATATTGGCTGCTTCAACGATTTTTGGTATATCGTCGTCGTTAATTTGTTTTTGTAAATCAGCAAATTTTAAAAAACTCTGATATACTTTATCTAATTGTAGTTTATCTAGTTCAAAACCTACTTTTTTTGCTCTGTAAGCGAGTGCTGCCCTTCCGCTTCTTGCGGTAAGCACAATTGCCGATTCGGTTACACCCACATCATGTGGATTCATTATTTCATAGGTTTCACGGTTTTTAATTACGCCGTCTTGATGAATTCCAGAGCTGTGCGCAAATGCATTTGCACCCACCACGGCTTTATTTGGTTGCACCATCATGCCCATGCTTTCTGAAACCAATCGACTGGTGTCGTAAAGTAACTTTGCGTTTATATCTGTGTCTAAGTTTAGGGTAGGGTGTTGGCGCATAATCATGACCACTTCTTCCAATGAAGTGTTCCCAGCACGTTCACCAATTCCATTAATGGTACATTCGATTTGACGCGCACCATTGACAACACCAGCAATTGAGTTTGCGGTGGCTAACCCCAAGTCATTGTGACAATGACAAGATAATATGGCTTTGTCTATGCCTGTGACGTTTTCTTTGAGGAATTTGATTTTTGCACCATATTCATCAGGAAGGCAATAGCCTGTGGTGTCTGGAATATTCAGGACAGTGGCACCTGCTTTGATGACAGCTTCGCACACACGGGCTAAAAACAAATTATCTGTTCGCCCGGCGTCTTCTGCGTAAAACTCAATATCTTCTACAAAGGATTTGGCATAGGTCACGGCTGCAACAGCACGTTCGATGATTTGATCTTGTGTAGAATTAAACTTGAATTTGATGTGGGAATCAGAAGTGCCGATGCCTGTATGGATACGCGGTCGCTTGGCAAATTTCAAGGCATCTGCCGCGACTTTAATGTCATTTTCAACCGCACGGGTCAATCCACATACTGTTGCATTTTTCACTAGCTTTGAAATCTCTTCAACGGAATGAAAGTCCCCAGGGCTTGAAACAGGGAAGCCAGCCTCAATAACGTCGACCCCTAGCAGGTCGAGTCGCTCAGCTATGACGAGTTTACTTTTAGTGTCTAGCTTGCAGCCAGGCACTTGTTCTCCGTCGCGGAGCGTAGTATCGAAAATCTGTACTTTTTCTTTTCCCATTGAGACGCTTATGAAATGTTAAACGAATTTAGCATTTATTGTCAAAACTACCTTATTTTTACTTCAAATTTATTACGATTTTCAAGCCTAATTAAATTTGTTTAACGCATTTAAATTCATAGTTTTATAGCATAAAAACACCCTATGACTACCGATCAAAAAGAAAACTTATTTATCTTAATAAAATCGCTCTCAAAATCTGAGAAACGTCAATTTAAATTATTTGCTGGTAGAGTAGAGGCAAATCAGCATGCGAAATTCTTGCATTTGTTTAATTTTTTAGATCGTGCGAGCACCTATGATGAGAAGGAAATTTTAAAGAAAAATTTTGTCACCAAGCAACAGTTGTCGAATCTTAAAGCACATTTATATCGCCAGGTTTTATTGAGCTTGCGATTGAATCCGTCCATACAAAATGCACGAATGCAAATCAGGGAACAAATGGATTTTGCCACCGTTTTATACCAAAAAGGGCTCTACAGGCAAAGTCTTAAAATCTTAGACAAAACCAAGGCAATTGCCAATAAGTACGAAGAAAAATATGCGGCCTTTGAAATTGTCGAATTGGAAAAGGTTATCGAGTCGCAATACATTACGCGAAGCATGAGTAATCGAACAGAACAATTGATTCAAGATGCCTCTTGGTTGAGTGATCAAAATGAACTTTGTAGTCAGCTATCGAATTTGTCTCTTCAACTTTATGAACGTTTGATTAAAGCGGGCTATGCCAAGAGTGATGAAGAGTTTCGCGAAGTCACTAAATTCTTCTTCGAGCGTTTACCCAAAACTGAATATGAGCAAATGGGCTTTAGAGAGCGCATGTGGTATTGTAAAGCCCATGTTTGGTATAGTCTACTTACCCAAGATTTTCTCTCCGGTTTTAAGCATGCCACGCGTTGGGTTGAGTTGTTTGATCAATTTCCAAGAATGATTCAATCGCATCCTGTTTTTTATTTGAAAGCAAATAACTTCTTACTGGAAGCCTTGGTTTTAATCAAACATCCAAAGCGTTTCAAGTTGGTGTTGGGTAAGATGCAAGAGGTGATCGCTTCAAAAGATTTTCCTAAAAACGATAATCTTCAGGCATTGAGTTTTCTGTATTCTTATAATAATCAGTTGAATTTATATTTTTTGGAAGGCAATTTCAAAAACGGTTTAAGCATCATTTCCACGATTTCTGCCCAGATTGAACAATTCAAAAATCAGATAGATCCACACCATGTCATGTTGCTGTATTACAAGATTGCCTGCCTTCATTTTGGGTGCGATCAATACGAAGAAGCCATTGTTTATCTAAATAAAATTGTCAACAACAAAGAACTCAAAATGCGGGAAGACCTGCTGTGTTTTACACGTGTATTGAATTTGGTGGCACATTATGAAGCTGGCTATGACTATCATATCGATAAACATATTCGCGATACGTTCAAGTTTTTGCTTAAAATGGATGATTTGCACGAGGTGCAGCGTTCTATGATTGGTTTTATTCGTACACTAGGGAATATCTATCCCCACGAATTAAAAGAGAATTTCATTAAGCTGCATGCAGAATTGAAGCAGTATGAAGACGATCCTTACGAGCGACGCGCATTTTTGTACTTGGATATTTTATCTTGGTTGGAGAGTAAAATTGAAAACAAATCGATAGCGCAAATCATAAAAAACAAAGCAACTAAGAGCCTTCGCCAACGCAAGCATTCCATAGAACATCTTTAGGAGGTGCTGCGGTTACACTAATGCTTTCTTTCTTTACAGGATGCATGAGGCTAAGCTTTCGCGCATGTAAGTGGATACTTCCGTTTGGATTACTTCTTGACGCACCGTACTTTAAATCCCCTTTAATGGAATGCCCAAAAGCCGTTAGCTGTGCACGAATTTGATGGTGCCTTCCAGTAAGTAGATTAACTTCTAAACAAGTGTAGCGTTGAAGTGTTTTAAAGCATTTGAAGTCTAAGATGGCTTCTTTACTGTCTGCCACTTTCTTGGCATAGGCATAAGATTTGTTTTGCTTGGTGTTGCGCACCATCCAATGGGTTAGGCGTGTTTCTTTGGGAAGATCTGTACCCTCTACCAAGGCCCAATATACTTTTTGTGTTTCCCGTTGTTTGAATTGTTCATTTAAACGAATCAGCGCTTTTGATGTTCGCGCAAAGACAACGGCACCACTTGTAGGGCGATCTAGACGATGGACAACCCCTAAAAAAACATCTCCAGGTTTGTTGTATTTTTTCTTGATGTAGCTTTTAGCAATATCAACCAAAGGCACATCTCCTGTCTTATCTCCCTGTACCAAAACACCTGGTGCTTTGTTGACAATCAATAAATGATTGTCTTCGTACAAGACTTCTAGTGATTGAGGAGCTTTAATACTGTTCTTTTTCATTGGGGAAATCGCCCGATTTTACATCAGCCGTATAATCTGCAACAGCATCCATTACACTGGTGTGCAAATCTGCATAGCGGCGTAAAAAGCGTGGACTAAATTCTTTACTCATGCCCAGCATATCGTGCAATACAAGTACTTGACCATCAACGTCGTTTCCGGCACCAATCCCAATAACGGGAATCGAAATGGATTCCGCGACCTGTTTGGCTAGAGCCGCAGGGATTTTTTCTAAGACCAAACCAAAACAACCTACTTCTTCCAGCATCTTAGCATCTTCCAAAAGCTGTTGTGCTTCGGCTTCTTCTTTGGCTCTCACGGTGTAAGTACCAAATTTATAAATGGATTGCGGGGTAAGCCCTAAATGCCCCATTACGGGAATACCTGCTTGAATAATTCTTTCGATGGATTGCTTTTCTTGGTGTCCTCCTTCCAGTTTGACAGCGTGTGCTCCAGATTCTTTCATGATTCGTATAGCCGATTTTAGCGCTTCTCTTGAATCAGCTTGATAGGTTCCAAATGGGAGATCAACCACAACCAAAGCTCGGCTGGCTCCACGAACAACAGAACCAGCATGGTAGATCATTTGGTCTAATGTAATGGGCAAAGTGGTTTCATGCCCCGCAATTACATTGGAGGCAGAGTCTCCAACCAGAATTACGTCAATACCTGCTGCATCGACTAGTCCTGCAAAGGTGAAATCATAAGAGGTTAGCATGGCGATTTTCTCCCCATCCTTTTTCATCTGAATCAGTGAATTAGTCGTTACCCGCTGGTAACTTTTTTTGGCTGTTGACATGCGCTGTTATTTTTTTCAAATGTAGTTCTTTTCCCTTTTTGACCGAATTTTTTTCCTGTTTTTGAACAAAGTGTCGGATGACTTATGACAGGCTGTCATATTTAGTGTACTGGCATACTCCTTGAAATAATCAAGAAAATTAAAATTTATACAATGAGTAAAATAATTGGAATTGATTTAGGAACAACAAATTCGTGTGTTTCTGTAATGGAAGGAAACGAACCAGTGGTTATTCCAAATGCTGAAGGAAAACGTACAACACCCTCTGTCATCGCATTTGTAGAAGGTGGAGAAATTAAAGTAGGTGATCCAGCAAAGCGTCAAGCCGTAACTAATCCAACAAAAACAATAGCTTCTGTGAAGCGTTTCATGGGAAACAAATTCTCAGAATCTTCCAAAGAAGCTTCAACAGTAGCCTATAAAGTTGTCAAAGGTGACAACAATACACCACGTGTTGATATCGACGGACGTTTATATACGCCGCAGGAATTATCTGCCATGACACTTCAGAAAATGAAGAAAACGGCTGAAGATTACCTAGGACACGATGTAACCGAAGCTGTTATTACTGTTCCTGCTTACTTTAACGATGCACAGCGTCAGGCCACCAAAGAAGCAGGGGAAATTGCAGGACTAAAAGTACAACGAATCATCAACGAACCAACAGCTGCAGCGCTTGCCTACGGTTTGGATAAAAAAGATGGTGGAGATCGTAAGATTGCCGTTTATGACCTTGGAGGAGGAACCTTTGATATCTCTATCCTCGAATTAGGCGATGGTGTATTTGAAGTATTGGCCACCAATGGAGATACTCACCTTGGAGGAGATGACTTTGACCAGGTCTTGATTGACTGGTTAGCAGATCAGTTCAAGGAAACAGAAGACATTGATCTACGTAAGGATCCGATGGCCTTACAGCGTTTAAAAGAAGCTGCTGAAAAGGCGAAGATTGAATTATCGTCTTCCACTCAAACGGAAATCAATTTACCTTATGTTACAGCTACCGCTTCAGGACCTAAGCATTTGGTAACTACTTTGACCCGTTCTAAATTCGAGCAATTATCTGACGAATTGGTTCGCCGTTCTATGGCCCCTGTAAAAAAGGCTTTGGATGATGCAGGCTTATCGACTTCAGAAATTGATGAAATTATCTTGGTTGGAGGATCTACACGTATTCCAATCATACAAGAAGAAGTTGAAAAGTTCTTTGGAAAGAAACCTTCTAAAGGAGTGAACCCAGACGAAGTAGTGGCGATTGGCGCTGCTATTCAAGGTGGGGTATTGACCGGAGATGTGAAAGATGTATTGCTTTTAGATGTGACGCCTTTATCTCTTGGAATAGAAACCATGGGAAGCGTGATGACAAAATTGATCGAATCAAACACCACAATTCCAACCAAAAAGTCACAGGTATTTTCTACCGCAGCAGACAATCAACCCTCTGTTGAGATCCACGTTTTACAAGGAGAGCGTTCTATGGCCGCAGACAACAAGACCATTGGTCGTTTTCATTTAGACGGAATTCCTCCAGCACCACGCGGAACACCTCAAATTGAAGTAACCTTTGATATTGATGCGAATGGAATTATTAAGGTTACTGCAGCTGATAAAGCCACAGGAAAAACCCAAGATATTCGTATTGAAGCTTCCTCTGGTTTAACAGAAGAAGAAATCGAAAAAATGAAGCAAGAAGCGGAAGCCAATGCTGATGCCGACAAAAAAGCAAAAGAAGAAGTGGATAAGCTTAACTCTGCCGACCAAATGATTTTCCAGACAGAAAGTCAATTGAAAGAATTTGGGGAAAAACTCTCTGAAGACAAGAAGAAGCCGATTGAAGAGGCTTTGGAAGAATTGAAGAAAGCCTTTGAAACGAAAGATTTGGCCGTTATTGATCCAGCCTTGGAGAAAATCAATGAAGCTTGGAAAAATGCTTCAGAAGAGATGTATAAGGCACAAGCAGAGGGAGCAGGAGCGCAAGCTGGTCCAGATCCAGCTGCGGGTGCAGATCCTGCTGCCGGAGGAGACGACGTTCAAGATGTCGATTTCGAAGAAGTAAAATAGTTTTCACTAAGAAAGAAAAGCACTGCCTAGGCGGTGCTTTTTTTATTCACTAATTTTGAAAAAAAAGCCATGGAAAACGCAGACAAATTAGCCCTCCTCAACGAATCTTCGAACAATTTTCTTATTAAAACTCTCGACATAAAGTTCACAGAATTAGGCGACGATTACTTGGTTGCATCTATGCCTGTTAATGAACGCGTCTATCAACCCGATGGGGTATTGCATGGTGGAGCGACCTTTGCTCTAGCAGAAACAGTGGGGAGTGTAGCTTCTTATTTATTTGCCAAAACAGACGATCAAATTGTACGTGGCATTGAAATGTCGGGTAATCATTTGCGTTCTGTAAGTAGTGGTCATGTTCATGCAAAAGCGGAAAGCATCCACAAAGGACGCACCACCCAAATATGGCAAATTCGTGTTACAGACGATGAAGATCAATTGATTTCTTTGCTAAAATTGACGACCATTATCTTACCCAAAAAGTAACATGGAAACCTTTATTTCTTCTTTGGAAGCAAAGGGCCTTCCTTTTGTTCTCTTTCGTCACCCAAAGGAAGAACATATTCATTGTTACTATCAAAAGGATAAACAGGTACATCGTACTTCCACTTTTGAGGAAGATGGTTTTGTTTTTAATTCATTTGCAGGAGAAACTTCCTCCTTGTATATTCCTGCGACCAATCAAAAAGCAATTGTATTTCAAGCACCAAAAAAACGAACGTCTTCTCCACCTGCACTTCCGCTCAATGGAAAAGTGAAGTTTGAAGAAAGTGTCACGAATGCAGTAAAAGAAATTAATGCTAGTAAGCTTGAGAAGGTGGTTTTATCAGCTCCTTTTTCTGTTCCAAACACTCGAGATGCTGTGTCAATTTTCACTTCTCTAGAACATAAATACCCCAATGCATTTGTATACTACTGGTCACATTCTGAAACGGGTAATTGGTTAGGGGCTACTCCAGAGCGCTTTGTTTTTTTGGATGAAAAGCAAATGGACACCATGGCCTTGGCTGGAACACTTCCAGCGGGAGCGACCCAAGATGAGTGGACGGAAAAAGAATACCACGAGCAAGAATTGGTTACTCAAAGTATAATAAACGCACTGAAAAAGGTAGTGCCACTAGGGGCAATAAAAGTAGGAGAGAGGCAAACTGTTCCCGCAGGAAAGCTGCAGCATTTGCAAACCCCGATTCGAGTTGATGCTCATGATATTCTGTTGCGGGATGTGATTAAGGAATTGCACCCAACGCCAGCTGTTGGCGGACTTCCGGTTGTAAAAGCACAGGCATTTATTCGTGAATATGAGGGCTATGACAGGGAGTTTTATGCGGGCTTTTTAGGTGTTTTCAAACAGAATAAAAGTGCGAAATTATTTGTGAATTTGCGCTGTGGTAAAGTAACCAAGAATAGCATTCAATTGTTTGCAGGAGCAGGAATAACAAACAGTAGCGATCCGGGTAAAGAATGGAATGAGATTTGCCGAAAAGCCATGACCTTTCTATCGGTGATATGATTTTTCTTTTAAAATGAAATTATGCCTTTTTGGTTTTGTATTTTTGCTTGGCTATGACAAAAAAGAATGAGAAAATAAACGCAGAATTGTATTCTTCCATCCCCTTGGCGCAAACAATTGTTCTCTTCTGTCAGGCAAAGAACATTCAGCATATTATTATTTCGCCTGGCTCTAGAAATGCCCCTCTAACAAAAGGCTTTACCAATAATTCTTTCTTCAAAACCTATAGCATTGTTGATGAAAGAGCGGCAGCATTTTTTGCCCTAGGTATTGCACAGCAAACCAAACAAGCCGTCGCAGTTGTGTGTACTTCGGGATCTGCCTTATTGAATTATTATCCGGCGGTAGCCGAGGCCTTTTATAGCGATATTCCCTTGGTGGTACTTTCTGCAGATAGAATGCCACATAGAATTGATATTGGTGATGGGCAAACCATACGTCAGCCTCACGTTTTTGAACCACATTTGGAAGATGCTGCCTACCTGCTTCCCGATGTTTCCCATGCCACCACAACACTCGTTGATCACCCCACCCAAACACTATTGAAGAAGGGAACGACAAAGGAAGCCGTTCTTTCCCGTCAATTGGAAATCCAGCAGCAAAATGAAGTGAATATAAATAGGGTGCTGAATTCAGCAATAGACGCTAGTGGCCCTGTTCACCTGAATATTCCCTTTGAAGAGCCATTGTATGAAACGACCAAAAAAAGCATTGTTTTGTCTCAGAACACCCCACTTTCTAAGGAGGTAATGACGCAAGAACTTGATGGCTTTATTGATCAATGGAACTCGGTTAAAAAGAAAATGATATTGGTAGGGGTTTTGGCACCCAATTCACTCGATCAATCCATCGTCGATTACCTGGCCTCTGATCCGTCTATAACGGTTCTTACGGAAGCAACATCAAACTTATCACATCATACCTTTATTCAATCCATTGATACCGTCATTGCTCCTTTAGAGAAGTCAGGAAATAGTTTGTCCGCTTATCAGCCTGAGTTATTGCTAACGCTAGGTGGAATGATTGTCTCGAAAAAAATCAAAAACTTTCTACGTCAAAATCCTCCTAAAGCGCATTGGCATTTGGATGAGAAAAAGGCCTACGACACATTTTACTGTTTGACAAATCATATTTCAATTGCGCCACTCAATTTTTTTGAAGCCTTGAAACAAAAACAGCCTACCTATGTCAAAAGCGATTATTGTACTCACTTTTTAGCACAATACAACAAGCATCGTTTATTGGGAGTTGACTATTTAAAGAAAATTCCTTTTTCAGATTTAAAAGCTTTTGCCCTAATTTTTAAGCAGCTTCCCAAAGATATTTATTTGCAACTGGCCAATAGTTCTACCATTCGTTATGCGCAACTATTCAAATTACCACCATTGAAAGGAGTGTTTTGCAACCGAGGTACAAGTGGAATTGACGGAAGCACTTCAACCGCCATGGGTGCAGCTTGGGTTAACGATGCTCCGACTGTATTTATCACAGGCGATTTGAGTTTCTTTTATGATGCAAATGGATTGTGGAATGATTATTTGAAGCCTACTACTCGGATCATTGTAATCAACAATTCTGGTGGCGGAATATTTCGTATTCTTCCTGGAGAAAAAGACACGATCACCTATGATACTTATTTTGAAACAGTTCAACAGCGTTCCGCCAAGAAATTATGTCAACTAAATGGAATAGGGTATTTATCGGCCTCCTCCAGCTTAGGATTGAGTCTGCAATTGAAACGTTTTTTTCGCCCTTCAAGTCGCCCCCAATTACTCGAAATAACCACCCCAAGAACAATAAATGATACTGTCTTGTTGAACTACTTTAGTTCAATGCAAGGCGAATAATGATAAATGATGTAATTTTAAAAAAAAATTCATGACGCAAGTTAATTGGACCTCAATCAAAGATTATTCAGACATTCTATTTGAATTCTATAATGGTGTTGCAAAAATCACCATCAACCGCCCAGATGTATATAATGCCTTTCGCCCAGAAACCAACAATCAAATGTTGGAAGCGATGGATGTGTGCCGCGAAAGAAATGATATAGATATCATTGTATTTACGGGAGCAGGAGATAAGGCTTTTTGTAGCGGAGGAGATCAGAATGTAAAAGGAGTAGGGGGCTATGTAGGAGAAGATGGAGTGCCACGACTCAATGTACTTGATTTACATAAAAAAATACGCGAAATTCCTAAGCCAGTAATTGCTATGGTGAATGGATACGCGATTGGAGGAGGACACGTTTTACATGTTGTATGTGACCTAACAATTGCCAGTGAAAATGCTATTTTTGGTCAAACTGGACCTAAGGTAGGTAGTTTTGATGGTGGCTTTGGTTCTTCCTATCTTGCCCGTCACGTTGGCCAGAAAAAAGCCCGTGAGATTTGGTTCCTATGTCAACAGTATTCTGCTAAAGAAGCAGAAGACATGGGAATGGTGAATAAAGTTGTTCCCTTAGAGAATCTCGAAACTACCGTATTGGAATGGTGTGCAATGATGCAAAAAAGAAGCCCATTGGCTTTACGCATGGTGAAACGCTGTTTGAATGCAGAATTGGACGGACAGCACGGTTTAATGCAATTGGCTGGCGACGCCACTCTAATGTATTATCTAATGGACGAAGCGCAAGAAGGAAAGCAGGCTTTCTTGGAAAAAAGAGACCCTAATTTTAAGCAATACCCCAAATTCCCTTAACCTTATGAGATGCCCTACATTGATGAAGAAAAATTAGCCGAACTTTACAAAGAAGTTGACCAAGAAAATAAATCATCGGTTTATTTTCAACAGCTCTATTTTAAATACAAAGCAAGACTAAAGCATTTGCTTGTCTATAGATACGGCTTTTATTCAGCGGTATTTTTATTCATGGCGATTTTAGGCTATGCAATTTATATATCAACTGGAGAACCTATTGAAGAGGAGTATCCGGCAGAGCAAGAATTATTGCAAAAGATTAAGCAATTGGAATTAGAAAATAGTATTCTTGGAGGACAAACAACAGATGTACAAAAGGTGCTTAGTGATAGCATTGTCTATACAGTACAATTCATTGCATCAGAAAAAGAAGGTGTAATGTTGTTTTCGGAAAATTTTCTCAATTTCCGAGCTCACCCTTTACAGGGATTTAATGCCTATTCCTTGGGTAATTTTTCAACTAAAGAAGAGGCAGAGGCTTTTCGAAAAGAGTTGTTGAACCTAGGATTAATGGACTTATGGGTGACCTCATACAGATCTGGTGAACGTATATTATTAAACGATTAATGAAGAAAAAAACAAGCATTTGGTTGGAAGCAGCCCGATTGAGAACCTTGCCTTTATCCATCGCCGGAATTATTGTTGGAAATGGGTTAGCTTTTGTTGGGGGAAACTTTTCTCCTTTGCTTTTTTTCTTTGCTTTATTGACAACCATTTCATTTCAAGTTTTATCAAATTTCGCCAACGATTATGGTGATGGGGTAAAGGGTACCGACAACGCTCAACGACTTGGCCCCGCACGTGTTTTGCAGCAGGGTTTGTTGACGCGAGAGGAACTCAAAAAGGGCATGCAATTGTGTACTGCTTTTAGTTTATGGTCTGCACTAACACTCATTTGGTTGTCATTTGATAAAACACAATTATACGCAGCCTTGTTCTTTCTTGCTTTGGGAATAGTTAGTATAGTATCGGCAATTAAATACACTGTAGGCGATTCTGCTTATGGTTATTATGCCTTAGGAGATTTATTCGTTTTTATATTCTTTGGCGGTGTAAGTGTTTTAGGATCATTCTATTTGCAAGCACAATTTCTAACGCTAGAACTATTGCTTCCAGCGATCAGTATAGGTGTGTTTAGTACTGCGGTTTTAAACTTGAATAATTTACGCGACATGGAGAATGATTTGACTTCAAATAAGATCACATTGCCCATATTACTTGGTTTAGTCAAAGGAAAAAGATATCATTATTTTCTCATTCTGGTTGGCTTTTTGAGCACTCTCTCTTATGGCTATCTCATGGGAGGTGAATATTTGTATTTCTTACCACTACTCATGATTATACCCTTTGGGAAACACCTTCACAGAGTATCGAATTCTTCTGGTGGAAAAGCCTTTGATCCAGAATTAAAAGTTGTTGCCTTGAGTACTTTTGCCTTTTCAATTTTGTTTGTCACTGGATTTATTGTTGATGCCCTATGGTAGCTCGTTACAAAAAACATGTTCTTGATTTTTGCCGCCCTAGTGGAACTTCACGTGGTATTCTAAAGCAAAAGGAAACTTGGTTTATTTCCCTCAGCGATGGAGAAAAGAAGGGAATTGGGGAATGTGGACTTCTTCGGGGACTAAGTTGTGATGACCGTCCAGATTATGAAGAAAAACTGGCATGGACCTGCGCAAATATACATCTTGGAAAAGAGGTGTTATATGCCTCTCTTATGGAGTTTCCGTCAATACAGATGGGACTAGAAACCGCTTTTTTATCCCTGTATTCTGACGATCCTTTTGTACTGTATCCCAATGCATTTTCTAGAAGTGAAGCTTCCATTTTGATCAATGGCTTGATATGGATGGGTGACTTAGACTTTATGCTCGCACAAGTGGAAGAAAAATTGCAGCAAGGATTCTCCTGTATAAAAATGAAAGTTGGCGCCATTGATTTTGCGCAAGAGTTGTCTGTTTTATCGGCCATCAGAAGTAGATATACCAAAGAAGAAATGGTTTTACGTGTAGACGCTAATGGGGCGTTTAAAGCTGATGCTATAGAGAAGTTACATCAACTAGCAGCATTAGACATTCATTCCATTGAACAGCCCATTGCGGCGGGAAATTGGCAAGAGATGAATCGTTTGTGTAAAGAAACCCCTCTGCCAATAGCTTTAGACGAAGAGCTCATCGGTGTTTTTGCGCGTGAAGATAAAATCGCACTCTTAGAAAGCGTTCAACCACAGTATATTATTTTAAAACCCAGTTTTATTGGTGGGTTTACGGGGGCATCAGAATGGACTGCATTGGCCAAAGAACGTGGCATCGACAGTTGGGTGACTAGTGCACTAGAAAGTAATGTGGGTTTAAATGCAATCGCTCAATGGACATATCAAAACAAGTATAAAGGCCATCAGGGATTAGGGACTGGGAGTTTATTCACAAATAATATTTCATCTCCATTGACCATAGAAAATGGCTATATTACATCAAATAATAAAAAAGTATGGTCAACAATAGATCAAATTCTTTCGTAGAAAATTTTCATCAGAAAAAGTTGTCCTTTAGCTGGTATCTATTGGGCTCTTTGATTATCATAATATTTAGTTTTCTTGGACAAATTCCTACCATGTTTTTTTTGCCAGATCAACTTCCAAGTTCAGCTAATCAAATGGATGTTTTTGCGCATTTGGATTCAAACTTGACCTTGTCTCTTTTATTAATTCCCTCATTTGTCGCATTTTTTGGTTTTCTACTTGTTGTATATCGCTTGCATCAACAAACCATTATCTCCGTTACAACTTCAAGGGAAAAGATCGATGTAAAACGCATCTTCTTTGGTTTTGTGTTTTGGGGAGGACTTAGTATTCTTCTTTTTGGTGTTGACCTATTTTTATCACCCGAAGATTACCAGTGGAATTTTAAATTCCTGCCTTTTTTACTCATGTTTCTCATTTCATGTGCCCTAATTCCATTTCAATCGGCTTTAGAGGAATGGATCTTTCGTGGCTATTTAATGCAGGGATTTGCAACATTGACCAAAAGTCGTTTGTTATCGCTCTTATTGACCTCTATCATTTTTGGGTCGTTGCATATTTTGAATCCAGAAATTGATAAGCTTGGTTATGGCCTCTTGGCGTACTACATTGGTACAGGATTGTTTTTTGGAATCATGAGCTTAATGGACGAAGGCATTGAACTGGCCATTGGTTTTCATGTAGCCAACAATCTAATCACTGCCCTGTTGGTTACAGCAGATTGGACTGCTTTTCAAACAGAGTCCCTTTTTAAAGATGTTTCTAACCCCAGTCTACTCCCAGAACTAATACTATTTTTGGTCTTTATATACCCGCTAACACTAGTGTTACTTGCCAAGAAATACCGTTGGGGCAATTGGGCATACAAACTAACAGCACGCATTTATGACGATAAGACCTAGCTTTCGAAACATTCACAATCGTTTTCTTTTGAACGGTGTTCATTATCGTTTTCAAGATTTGTTTGAAATCGCTTATTCTTTTATCAAAGAAGGAGAGGATCATGAAGTTGCCATTGGCGATTTTTTGATGGACTGGATTCGCCCCAATGATACAATTACCTTAAAAACATCGGGTTCTACAGGTTCACCGAAATGGATAACTTATAATAAGCAATCTATGGTAAATTCGGCTCTGGCCACCGGAGATCATTTTGGACTAAAGATTGGTGATCGAGCCTTACATTGTTTGAATGCTGACTTTATCGCTGGAAAGATGATGTTGGTTCGGGCAATGATTTTAGGCCTTGAAATTGATTTGGTTCCTCCTCAAGGAAATGTATTGGTTTATTCAAACAAAACCTATGACTTTGCCGCCATGGTTCCGCTTCAGGTTAATAATGCATTCGAAAATTTAGACCGCGTTAAGACACTGCTGATTGGAGGTGCGCCTACCTCTGCAAAGTTGAAAAAGCGGTTAAGCGAAAAACAAACCCATTGCTACGAAACCTATGGAATGACAGAAACCCTAACCCATATAGCTTCGAGGATAATAAATGGAGATACAGATCATTTCTCTACACTCCCTAATGTGAAAATCAGTCAAGACGAACGAGATTGTTTGGTCATTGAAGTTCCTTATTTAACAGAGGAAAAGATCATTACGAATGACTTGGTGGAGTTAAAAGACAAGCGCACTTTTCTTTTGAAAGGAAGAGTGGATAATATAATTAATACAGGAGGAGTCAAGGTATTGCCAGAAGAAGTAGAGGCGAAAATATCAGCTCACATGGATCTTCCTTTTCTTGTCGGGGCGATTGATGATAACTATCTGGGACAGAAAATTGTTTTATTGGTTGAAGGGGAGTTTCCTGTCCAGCTTTTGGAGGACCTAAAAAAGATTGAGCAGATGACAACCTATGAATTGCCCAAGGCAGTTTATTCATTAAAAGCATTTGTTCGCACAGCCAATGGCAAAATCAAACGCAAGGATACCTTTGCGCTCTTAGACCTGTAAAACACCCATGTTAAAGCGCTCAGTGATTGGCGCATGGTTGGCGGCTTCGATTCCCATGCTAATCCATTTTCGGGTATCAATTGGGTTGATAATAGCATCTGTCCAAAGACGTGCAGCACCGTACTCAGGTTTCGTTTGTTTGTCGTATCTCCCTTTTATCTTTTGAAATAATTCGTCTTGCTCTTTCTCCGAAATTTCAACGCCTTTCTTTGTGAGTGAACTCGCTTCGATTTGCATCAAAACCTTTGCAGCTTGTGCCCCTCCCATTACAGCCATTTCGGCTGACGGCCATGCAACAATTAGTCGTGGATCAAATGCTTTTCCGCACATGGCATAGTTCCCAGCTCCAAATGAATTACCCATAATTATGGTGAACTTTGGCACCACAGAGTTGGACTGTGCATTGACCATTTTGGCACCATCTTTAATAATCCCTCCGTGTTCGGCTTTGCTGCCCACCATAAAGCCGGTGACATCTTGTAAGAAAACTAGGGGGATTTTCTTTTGGTTGCAGTTGGCAATAAAACGCGTCGCTTTATCGGCTGCATCTCCATAAATAACACCACCCAATTGCATTTCACCCTTTTTAGATTTAATCACCTTTCGCTGATTGGCAACAATTCCAACGGCCCAACCATCGATGCGTGCATAGGCAGTAATGATGGTCTTCCCATAACCTGCTTTGTATTCGTCATACTCACCTTGATCGACCAATTGTTCAATCAAGGGATACGTGTCATAAGGAGTGGAACGTGTTGCAGGTAAAAGCCCAAATATATGTTGAGCATCTTTCTTTGGCAATTGTGGTTTCGTACGATTGAACCCTGCCTTTTGAGGCTCACCTATTTTATCTATGAGAGAGCGAATCTTAGTCAGTGCGGCCCCATCATCTGGGACATTGTAGTCGGTAACTCCACTAATTTCCGAATGGGTTGTAGCTCCACCCAAGGTTTCGTTGTCAATTTCTTCACCAATTGCTGCTTTAACAAGATAACTTCCGGCCAAGAAAATGCTCCCGGTTTTATCTACAATCAACGATTCATCGGACATGATGGGGAGATAGGCTCCACCAGCAACACAGCTACCCATAACAGCAGCAATTTGCGTAATGCCCAGACTACTCATCTTTGCATTATTTCTAAAAATGCGGCCAAAGTGCTCTTTATCAGGGAAAATTTCATCTTGCATGGGTAAAAATACACCAGCAGAATCGACTAAATAGACAATGGGAAGTTTATTCTCCATCGCAATTTCTTGTGCTCTTAGGTTTTTCTTCCCAGCCATTGGAAACCATGCACCAGCTTTCACCGAGGCATCGTTGGCTACAATGACACACAAACGTTTTTTGATGTAGCCAAGTATGACAACGACTCCTGCAGCAGGAGCGCCACCATAATCCTCATACATTTCGTGCGCGGCAAATGCACCAATTTCTATTTGATTTGATTTTGGATCTACCAGGGCATTAATGCGCTCTCGAGCGGTCATCTTCCCTTGATCCTTTAGCTTTTGAAGTTGTTTCTTTCCTCCACCAAGTTTTATCTGTGCTAGTTTTTTATCGACAGCAGACCAGAGTAATTTATTGTGATCTTCGTTTTTATTGAAGGCTAAATCCATGACAAACTTTTGATAAAAATAAGAAAGATTCTAGCACAAATCGACTTATTGTAGGAAAAGAAATTCAGGATGCTTTCATAAAAATAAAAGTCCGATATTTGTGATGGAAGAAATCAAATATGAGTTTAAACAAAAACAAAATCTTTAGGGTTACTGCGCTCATCCTTTTTTTATTAGGTACAGCTTTAATTCTTTTGGGTTTAATGAAGTATCGTGAATATGCCATTGGATTTTCAGTGGCTGGTATAGGTTTTTATGCAGTAGCATGGGCCTTTAATGCCTTAAAAGGAAGAGTATAGTTATGTCAGATGATAAGAAAGTAATTTTTTCAATGTCGGGGGTGACCAAGTCCTACCCAGACGCACAGCAACCCGTTTTAAAAAACATACACCTGAGTTTTTTTTACGGAGCTAAAATTGGAATTTTGGGTCTCAATGGCTCTGGGAAATCTACCCTATTAAAGATCATTGCTGGTCAAGAGAAAAATTTTCAAGGTGATGTAGTTTTTTCACAAGATTATTCTGTTGGTTATTTGGAGCAAGAGCCTCAAATGGATGAAGACAAGACGGTCTTAGAAATTGTGAAGGAAGGTGTAGCCAAAACGGTGGCCATTCTAGATGAATACAATAGTATTAATGACCAATTTGGTTTACCTGAAGTCTATGAGAATGCTGATAAAATGCAGCAGTTAATGGATCGTCAGGCACAATTGCAAGATGAAATTGATGCAGCCAACGCATGGGAGTTAGACACCCAATTAGAAATTGCTATGGATGCCTTAAGGACGCCACCAAGCGATCAAAAAATTGCCGTACTCTCTGGTGGTGAACGCCGTCGAGTAGCCCTATGTCGCTTGTTGCTTCAACAGCCCGACGTATTGCTTTTGGATGAACCAACCAACCACTTGGATGCCGAATCGGTACATTGGTTAGAGCACCATTTAGCGCAGTATAAAGGAACCGTAATTGCTGTAACGCACGACCGTTATTTCCTTGATAATGTAGCCGGATGGATATTGGAATTAGATCGTGGGGAAGGAATTCCTTGGAAAGGAAATTACTCTTCTTGGTTGGATCAAAAATCAAAGCGTTTGGCCCAAGAACAAAAGCAAGCGTCAAAGCGTCAAAAAACTTTGGAGCGAGAATTGGAGTGGGTGCGGATGGCTCCAAAAGGAAGACAGAGTAAACAAAAAGCACGTTTATCGAATTACGATAAACTAATGAGTCAAGACCAATCACAAGTTCAAGATAAATTGGAAATATTTATTCCAAATGGTCCACGTTTAGGAACAAATGTGATAGAGGCTAAAGGAGTGGCAAAAGCCTTTGGTGATAAGTTATTATATGATGACCTGAACTTTGTTTTGCCGCAAGCAGGAATCGTTGGTGTTATTGGGCCAAATGGTGCTGGTAAGTCAACTATTTTTAAAATGATCATGGATCAAGAAAATCCAGATGGAGGAACCTTTGCTGTTGGAGAAACAGTAAAACTAGCCTATGTAGAT
>Ga0209138_1000834_pt1 | contig 28167 bp, 50 predicted proteins | sample SaaInl3SG_22_DNA_FD_184645 | JGI IMG/M metagenome (GOLD analysis project Ga0209138, IMG submission 184645) | Marine microbial communities from expanding oxygen minimum zones in the Saanich Inlet - ESP_153SG_22_DNA (SPAdes) (version 2) | ecosystem: Environmental > Aquatic > Marine > Intertidal...
CCACCTGAAATACTCGGAGAACCACCACCACCGTTTCCTTTAGGTGTTTTAGTTGATGCTATTTTTTTAACATTTGCCACACCACTTGCTATGGCTGCACCTGCTGCTGCAAAACCTAATGCAGGACCTATAATAGGAATACCCGACAATGATTTGTAACTATCCGTTGCAGATTGATAAGTACTTATTGTAGCACTTGCTATTGCTGCTGCTTTTCCTGCTGCACTTTCTTCTCCTAAAATAGATGTTAAGTTATTTAAGCCTTGTGTTATTACTTGTGATTTTTCTTGTTGTGTTAGTTTCTCCCACTGTATTTCATTTTTAGAAGTGGTTTGATTTAATTTATTTAAAGCCTTTGTTTTAGCTTCTTCTAAAGCAACAGTACTTAAACCCTTTTGTTTTGCAAGTTCTATTAGCTTATTGTAATGCTCTGTTGTTTTTTCTATTTCTAATAACCTGCGTTCTTCTTCTGTTACTGCTTCTGCATCTTTTATTTGGTTTTTTAAATCTAATAATGCTTTAGCTTTTTCATTTTCTTTATCTTGTTTTGCTTTTCTTTTTCCTTCATCTTCATTATCAAATTTTTCTTGTTGACTATCAATAGCATTTTTTTGTGCTTCTCTTAAAGCTAAAACTTCTTCACTTTCTTCTCCGTAATATTTTTCAGCTAATTTTATTTTTTCATCATAATCAGCTTTTATTTCTCTTAATTGCTCTTTTCTTCTTTTATCTTCTGTATCTATTAATGCTTTTCTTATTTTTTCTAAATCATCCGAATTTTGTTTTTCTCTTTCTTTAGTTTTATCTACATCTCCTTTTTTTCTATCTACGGCATCTTTATCAATTTGTGCTAATTCCAAGTCAATTACACCTGTCAGCTTTTTAGCTTCATTTAATTTTTCTTGAATTTCAATAGATTTTTTAGAAGTTCCATTAGTTGCTTTTGCTATTTGTTCTGCCTGTAAACCAATACCAAGTTGTCCTGATGCAGCTATTTTTATTTTTTCCCAAAGTGTAACTTCTTTATTCTTACTTTCTTCAATATCTAATTGTGTTTGTAGATTTTCTAATAAAGCAATGTTTTGTTCACGTTGTATTAATAACTGCTTTTTATATTCAGCTGTTAGTTTTGGGCTAAAACCATTTCTTAATTCCTCAATAGCTATTTGTTGTTTTAATAAATCTAATTGAAGGGTTTGTGTCTTTAATTGTTTTTTTAAATTTTCCTCTTGGTATTTTAATTTTCTATTAGCACCATCTATAAGTTTAGTTATGTCATCCCAATAAGCAATAACAGTTCCCAATGCAACAACTAATGCACCTATACCTGAAGCTATAAGTGCCTTTTTAGTACCCTTTAAAGAAAAGTTAAATAGTTTAGTAGCTTCATATGCATCTCTAACTCGTGAAGCTAAACCACCTGTTAAACTGTCAAGGATAGCAATAGCACCACCGTTATCTTTCACTTCCTCAAAACTTGATGCTAATTTTTTCGCACTATTAGAGGAGTTATCTAATGAACTTGATGCATCTTCGGAAGATTTTGATGTGTTATTAAGTTCTTTATTTAGTTTTTTAATATCATCTATTGCCTTATCCGTTTTAGCTTCTAAATCTATTATTATTTTTTGTGCCATCTCATCTCTTGTTTTATTGCTTTGTAACCATCTTTTAATGTAATAGGTAGTTTATTCTTACCTTGTGCTATACGGATGTTTTCTGTTTGTCCGTTTGCGTATTTTAATAGTTCTAATATATTTTTTATCATTACAAATCGTTTAATAATTCTAAATCAGATTTTCCTGTTTGTAGGTTTGTTGTTATTGTATTAATTTTATAACTATTACCATTTATTATAAACCTATCTTCTAACTTGAAATTTAATAATATTCTTAAAGGTAAATAAGCAGTTAATTTTGTTATTCTGTTTTTCGAGTTAAATACACTTCCAATATAGTCCTGATAATATTCTTTAAATAAAGTATTTGTATAAGTATTAAATCTATATTCGTTTTGTTCAGACTTAAAATTAATGTTTGCAGTATTTACATTATCAACAAAAGAAACTGCATTAGATGGCATTACAACACTACCTGTAATTTCTTTATGTGAAGTATAAGTTCCGTCTGCGTCAACTGCATCTATGAAACTAATTCCCTCCGCAACGCCATTATCTTGTATAGCATTTAAAATTGGATAAAACAAAAGTGGTTTTCCAATATATGCATCCTGATTATCATCAACAAACCAACCCCATTGTATGGTTGTTAAAGTTTCATCAGAAACATCATAAAGCCTTTCGTATTTCAAATGTGAAAAAGGAAGTTTAACATCATATAATTCTCCATCTATTTTTCCATTTGGAGACACTTCTGTATATTGTTCTTTTGCCCATTCTTGCCCAAATAATTGGTCGTGCGTTTTAGCTAAAAATGTATTCGTATCTTCGTAAGAAAAAGAAATTTCTCTATATGGTAAAGCTACATTTACAGAACTTTTATTAACATCTGCATATTTACTTATGTCATATTGAGTACCACTATTATAAAAACTATCTAAAGTTTTAATCTGTATAACATCATCCTCAACATAAGCAGTTAAATTAAACATCTTAAATAAACCTGTTAGAAAGTCTATTATTTTTATATCAGGTATCTGTTCTGTAATGATAAACTCAAAAACAGTAATAACATTAAAAGAACCTGTTGAATATACATCTCTTTCATCTTGGTTAGGGTCATTGTCTATAAAATAAATTAATTCCCATCTTATATTGGTAAATGTAATAGATGTAGAATAATTTAAAATAACTGTATATATTGAGTTTGGTTGTGCATAAGGTTTTAAATCAATAACCTTATTTGTAGAAGTTATACCTGTTTCAGAATAAACTTCAACTCCATTTCTAAATATTTGAACACCATAAGGTGCAGAAGTGGCTCTTGATAAACTTAACTCAAAAGTATTTATGTATTCGGTTGAAATAAGGCTTTTAATATAAGAAGTTGATGAATTAATCATATCTAAAGCAAATCCACTATCGGATACCCAACCATCTACAAGTTTTGAATAAGTCTCTATTTGAGTACCTGATATCACATCTCCTTTTTTTCTATGCAACCACATAAAAAGTTTATAATACCTTTCATTTGTATTCACAAAGAAATCATCACTAAAATTTATTTCAGGGTAGTCAGACTGTATTGCTTCAATTATTCTATGTATTCTTAATGCGTATTTTAACTCACTCCAAGCCACTCCGTGTTCGTGTCCACTTCCACTTTGATAATATAAATTACCTGAATACAAGTCTCCGTGTGCGTGTCCTGTCTCACTATTATAAAACAATCTTTTGCTATGTGTTATCAAAGGGACTACTACATCATTTGTACTTGGGTTTCTTTTTAACCCTGCTTCAACTTCAGCAGGAGAATAAGTTTCATTTAAAGTATTTAAGCTATTTAAAGCATTTAATTTATCTTCCCCTAAAACATCCTTTAACGTAACAGTACTACCAAAGAAAGTTATTTTATAAGTATGTGGTACATTGTTTTTTAAATCAACTCCGTCTAATTTTATCTTACCATTTTTAAAAGGTAAATTATTTAATTCTATTGTAGCATCTACTTTTATTCTACCATCAAAACCATTTACAATATCAAAATTATAATAGTGTTTAAATATCTTATTATTTGTTTTAGATGCAGGAATACTAAACGTTTTACTAAAGTCTGTAAATACCTTTGCTATATCTTTTACGTTTTGTATTGATTGCGTAATAGAAACACTTTCATCTTTAAATAAATCTATTCTTTGACCTTGTATGTATAATTGTAGTTCCTGCATTTATCTTACATTATTTATAACTGAAAAAGAATATTCTAAATCTAACGAGTAATCTACTAACTTATCATTAACACTTGTTTTGAAAGTTAGACTATTTGCTTTTACATTCATTGGTGTTACAACATCATCCATTTTCATCCAAACGTATTCTGACTGCATTAATTCTTGCATAATAGCATTATAACTTTCATCTACATAACCTGTGTTTAGCTTTATTGATTTTGTTGCACTTACATTAAAATCTTTTCTTTGATGGTCGCTTGTATTGTAAATACCTCTTTCATTAATTGAAAATCTATTAAACGTTTCTCTTTTTGCATTTAATGTTTCTATTGATTTCTTAAAAAACCATACGTCTTGTATAGCACCAAACTTATTTACAAAAGAAACCTTTGCAGGTGTAAACTTACACTCTTCTATATTTTTTACTTTGATTATTTCTAAATCTCCAAAAGTTGGCACTATTCTAATTTCATCGACTTCACTTATTTCAAACTCATCTAAAAAGTCTGATATACATTTTGTTTCTTCATAAGTACCACCATCAGATAAAACCCTATCTTCAAAACTATCCGAACTATTGCCTATATATTGAAAAGCATAATCAGTACTTGATGTTACTGTTTCTGAACTTACTATCTCTCCTTTAAATAAATAAATTACACTATCTGTTGCATTTCTATCTATTGGTATTCTAACATCTGCATCTGCATACTTATAAATTATTTTATTAGTTTGCATTAGACCAACATTATTAGAAAACTTACCATCATCTCCATCTTCAAAGTAACCATAACCATCAGAAAAAAATGAAGTTCCTGATGCTATATTATTAATAATATTCCCTGTACCATTTAAGCCATCATAAGTAGTAAAAGTATATTCAACATTTATACTCCAACTATCAGGATTATCATATTCAATTTCTATGTAATCTCTTAACAACTCTGCGTATTCTATTAACACATTATTGTTAACATAATTTTTTGTAATAGTATATCTTACAACACCATCAACACTTAATACAAATTTTAATGATTGTTCTGTAGATGTTTTAGGTAACCAAAAATATCTTGGACTTCTTGCAAATATAACTGCCATTTCTTATTTTTTTAAATTATCTTTTATCGTTGTTTCTAATAAGTTTTCCATATCTAAAGCAAACGATTGTACTAACTCTTTTGGTAAATTATTAAATGCTTTCTCAAATGGTTTTGTAAAAAATAAACTTGGTTTAATTCCTTGCCTAAATACTGCATCCCTAACTGCATAAGCAGACAAACCCTTTCTTTTAGACCATTCTTTAAAATGCTTTACAGATGGCTTTCTACCCTCTTTAAAACTAAAAGGACTATTACCACCTTTCTGTTTCCAAATCTTACCTTTGTTGTTTCTTCTATTAAACTTGCTTGTTGTCTTTCTTACACCACCTGCACCTCGTACACCTTTATCTTGAAACACCCCATAAGCCTCCATTAGAAACTCTAATTGAAAACTATTTTTAGAAACCTTTACTTTGCTATCTAAACTGTTATAAAGTTCTTTAGAAGCGTTCTTTTTACCTTTAGTTAAGTTACTCCTACTTTGTTGTATAACGTATTTAGCAAACTTATTTAAAGCCTCCTGTGTTTGTTTTAACTGCATATATCAATATCATTTTGTATAAATACATCAAACGTACACGCCCATCCTGCTAACTTATTTTCAAACCTCTCATAAAAAGGCTCACAGTTTGGACTACCATCTAATTGATATAAATCGGTGTGTAGGTTACCTTTTCTTAATAACATTGTTAATCTATTCAATACTGCTAATTGAGTATTTAAAATATCTTGCTCGTTATCATTCCCTCTAAATATATCTTCTGTAGGTTCTTTACTTTCATCTACAACATCCATAGCCATAACCGTAATATTAAAAGATAAATACTGTTCTTCTGTTATTACGTTGTTTACTATAATATGAGATAAAGGGAATATAGTCTGTTTAGATAAATCTATTTCTGTTATATCTCCTGTGGTTACTGTATTGACATTTACATCATTTAGTAACTGTTCTTTTATCTTTTCTGTAAGTTGGTAAAACCCTCTAATTCCTTGCATTAAATTTATTTTTTATATTACTTGCTTCTATTTCCTGTTTCTCTTTTTCAAACGTTAGGAATAGTAAACATTCGTGCATTTTTAATTTAGTGATATCTTCAAATCTCCTAATATCTGATTGAGCGAGTGCATAAACTGATGAGTACCAACCCCATTTTGTTCCGAATTGAGATACTCTTGTAAGAGTGTTTCCTCCGTTTGACCCAAAGAGTTCATCGTAACTTGACACAATTCGTTCCCTAAATGATAAAAAAAAAGTATAGAACCCAATACTGCATCCAATGGCATATCTTTTAAATGCTCTGTATCTCCTGCATCGTATTCTTTTATATGATACCTGTTCCCTTTTCTTATTTCTATTGGTCTGTATAAAACACCCATTGCTTTATCTATGTTATCCCAATCTCCAATATTGCTATCAAGGTCTATATATTCTCCGAAACTCATTTCATCAAGATTAGGAATAAAGCCATACTCAACGCCATTTAATTTAAAAGTATTTACTAAACTTGGTTTACTTTCAAACATATTAGAAATGATATTTACAATATCTGCTACATCATTTGCTTTTATGCATCTAATATATTCAAGCTTTACATTACAAAATATCTCAATCATTTTAAGAGATAGTTCTGTATCTGTTAAATCTTTTAATTCAGTTAATTTTAAATACTCTTGGTATTGACCTAAAGTAATCTCGTTTAAACTATTTGGTACTGTTAATTCAACTTTCATATATGTATATAGTTATTTTTTAAATATTTTAGAAATAAAAAACCCCTACTATTTGTAGAGGTTATTTTTATTGGATAGCATATTTACCAAAGTTAGGTTTGCTCAATACAGAATAAGTAGCATAACGAACTGCATCAATAGTGTGGTTGTTTTTATCTATTGGTTTGTTTATCATTTTACCACTTCTATCCTCTTGCCATTTGTAGTTCCTAAACTCTTGTATGCAATTATGACTATCTTTTTCTATATGTATTTTAAAGCGTTTTAAGAGGTCTATTCCTGCATTGATACTATCAGCACCTTTTAAACTTGGTCTTACATTAAAACCCATTCTGCGTAGTTCCTCAATCAATCTTGGTTCAGCACTATCAAAGTATATTGTTTCTCTTTGTATTCCTATCTCTTTCCACTTTCTACTAATATCATAGGTAGTCATTTGTGTTTGGTAGATATGCTCTTTAATGTAGAGATTATGTTCTTTTCTATAAACAGAAACTAACGTAGTTGGGTCATTAGAATAACCTGCATCTGCTCCGTAACTTATAAACTCTGCATCGTGTGGTATATGGTTAACCTCTGTATAATTAAATATAGTGGCTTTAGAAATACCTTTTAAACCTAAACCATAGATTTGCCAATACGTTTCATCTGTGTATTTTAAACGTTCTATTTCATCTACAATACTTTTATTTAAAAACATATTGTCTAAATAAGTAGTAATAAAGAACTCTGCATCTTCTCTTGGAATTACTTTGTCATATATCCAATGGTATTCATCCGATGGATTGAAGTCAATTATTATTTTATCTTCTGTACGAAACACTAACTGTTGCCAATCTTCATAATCTAATTCGTTTGCTTCATTTATAAATAGTAAGTTTCTTTTTCTACCTCTTACCTTTTGTGGTTGGTCTAAAGAAATAAACTCTACAAGATTTCCGTTTAGCTTATATTCGTGGTTTGATTTATTGTGTGCTTCTTCTGAATAAGATTTATATTGTTTTAGTATGTCTAAAAAATCACGCATAACAGAACTACGTACTGCAGGGAATGTTTTTCTACATATCGTAACTGTCTTACCAGTATTCTCTAAACAGTATTTAAAAATAATATAAAGCAGAATGTTATAAGTCTTACCTGACCTTGTACCACCCTGCTCTATTGTTATCTTTTTATCTGATTGTAATAAGTGTTCAAAAACAACATTAGTTTTTATCTTCACGTTTTATTATTTCTATTTCAAATTTAGTAGGCATACCATCTGCACCTGTTATCTCTTGTCTTTGACTATAACCTCTATCCTTTCCTTTTCTTTCTAAATAGAATTTAGTACTATCTAATTTAATTCTTTCGTTCTTACTTCTCATTAAAGAATGCAAACCCTCTTCTGCCACATCAAAGTTTTGGTCTCTTATGTCATTCAACCTATCCATATCCTTTTCTGCTCTATCTTTTACTGCTTGTCTTGAATAAGATACATTAAAATGATTTTCTATTGCTCTTGCAGTTCTTGCATAGATACCTGCATTCTCTCTTAATATTGCCCAAAATTCATTATCCGATACTTTCATTTCGTTAAGTTTTGTTAAGCCAAGCCTTTACCACAAACCTCGCAAATATTTAACATTTCTTTTTTATCTTCTTTGTGTGTTTCTTTTTCAATTACATCTTCTATGCTATCTTCAAAAGGTACTACAGTCAAACCCCAATCTTCTACTTGTTGTCCGTTCCAATCATTTGCTAACACATCCCAATCCCATTCTCCAAAACCTACATTGTCTTTTACAATAAATTCTCTTTGTTGTTGTTCTGTTAAGTCATCAGCTTTCAATACCCATACTTCTTTTAAACCTGCTTCTTTACAAGCCTTTAATCTCATATTACCACCAAGCACTACCATATCACTATTTACTACGATAGGTCTTAATTTGAGCATTTCAGGAAACTCCTTAATAGATTTTACAAGTTTCTTAAATTTATAATCTTTTATAAATCTTGGATTGTTTTCATTAGGTTTAACCTCTTGAATATTTATTAGTTGCATATTAGTATATAGTTAATTTTTATTATTTTTTAAAAGCTATGCTTTTCATTAATCTAATTGTTTATCGTTTTTCATCCTATTCTGTTTCTATTCTTGTTTCTATTAAATTTAAAGTCTTATGTATAGTATCAAAATGTTCTTCATTTCTTCTACTTACTTGTTGTCTTTTATCTATGCTTAAATTATTTAATTTAGAATAAATATCTTCTAATTTTGGTAACAACCTCAATACTGCATTCTTTCTTTCTAATTCTTTTTGCAACTCATTGTTTTTATGTTCTAAATATGCAGGAGATTGTTTTGGTAAGTTTACTGCATTACCGAAATGTAAGTTACCCTCAACTATTTCTTCTTCATCTATGTAATGAATAGTATTGTTTAATGCGTGTAATACTGATGCGTGGTCTCTATTTACTGAATTACCTATAACTGTTAAGGTGCATTTTGTTAAGTCTTTACATAGTTTATAATATAATGCTCTTGCATCTACATATTCTCTTTTTCTTGTATCCTTTACAATATCCAATCCATATAAATTATTTACATATTCCTTTATAGAATTTAACATTTCATTCTCGTTCATTTTCTTTGCTTTTAATCTGTTGTTAATTTGTTATTTAATTTGTTTTTAATTTTAATAAATTATAGCACTCTATATATCTTTGCTTTGCTTTTCCCTTATGTACTTCTTTAAATAGTTCGTACATCTTTTTTGTGTATTGGTAATGGCTATCACATTCTGCTAAATACTTTTCTGCAAACTTCTTGCCCTTACCTTTAAAGTAGTTTACATTGTCAGCAGTATCTCCTATTATCATTTGCTCATAGAAATTGTACATAGCTTCTTCTTCTGTAATGTCATAAACTACTTTATGTTTGTAATGGTAGTTATACATTAAGCAAGGAAACTGTTTATAGTCTTTATCTATTGAAACAATCATAACCTCATCTCTACCAAATTCTTTTGATAAATCGTGCCAATACCTTGCAACCATATCATCTGTCTCCACACCATACCCATAAATAGAATTATGTTTCTCTTTTACATAATCGTGCATATCATATAATAAAGGTGGTCTTTGTTGTTTTTGTCTATTAGCTTTGTATTTCTTTGTTATTAGTTTTCTAAAGTTACCTTTTGAACCACTAAATATAAGTACCTTGTCTATGTTGTAATGTTCCTCTAAATCATTTACAATACCCATAAGTTGTTCTTCAAACTTTTCTACACTATCCGATAACTTTTCATAATATGGATTGTCATCAGGAGTTTGTTTTTTTCTATAACAACTCGCAAATATTAAGCTATCTGCATCTATTAATAATATCATAACATTGATGCTTTAAAACATTGTTCACTACAATATGATTTGCTTTCATCTATTGGTGTTCCACATTCAGAACACTCATTCGTGTTTTCTAAACTTTCTAAATAATCATTTAATTCATTGTCAAATACTTCCATTACCTGTCTATTGTTTGTTTTATATATTCCTTTTGTTTATCCTCTAAATAATTTATTTCTCTTTGTAAGTAATCTAATGCTTTGCGTAAGTCCTGTAACTCGTCATTCTTCTTACCTGCTCTTGCTACATACTTTAAAATATTACCCCTGTTAAAGTTAAGAGAGTAATCCTTACACACGTCTATAATATCGTAGTCCTTACCTGTTTTATAATGTATGTATGTTGCTTCCATTTGTTTGTTTTTTACTAACTATATAACCGTCTTTTTCTAAAAGTGATTTCGCTAATTCTATTTTTTTCTTATTTTTCCTGTAATGATTAAATATTTCGTTTTCTATTGAATGTTTCATAATATTTGGTTTTTAATTTATTTTTTAAAAGGAGAGGCTTCGGGTCTTTCAGGGTTACAGGATTGCCGACCTTACTACAAACCCTTTTTCAATGGTGTCGAGCCTAACTGCTTCACTACCCCTCCTAAAATTATTTAATTATTACATTTATTACAGTAAAGACCTAACTCTACTATGTCTCTTTCTTCTGCTTTTTTATAGAAAGTATATTTAATATAGTATTCTTTAATCTGTACCTCTACCATTACTCTATATGTACCCCAAATTGTTCTTTTAAGATACCAATTACCTGTTAATCGTTTTTGTTTCATATTTTCAATTCTTTGCGTTATTAATTTAGCTCAGTGTAGGCACTTGCCATACACTCGTCCGTTATGCACCATAAATCACAACCTTATCAAATTTTAATCCACCCCAATACCTAATTATTACTGCTTTGTTATTGTAGCAAAATTCTACACTTGGGTACTTGTTTTTTAAATCAAAGTTTATTTTCATTTAATTCCATAATTTATTATTCTTTTGCACCGTTATCTTTTAATATCTTGTCAGTCAATTCCGTTACCCTTTGTCTATCCATAGAATAAGCACCAACAACTTCTTGTATCTTTATAAAATCGTTAAACTCAAAATCATTTAATAAAAAAGATATAAAATCCATACTATTAGAAACTAACTTATCTCCCATATCATTATCATCTGTCTTTTCAATTTCATTAAAGTAAACTGTTTCAATATCTATTAAATCTTCAATAGTTCTTTTAACATTCTTTTTTACTCTATGCTTAAAAATACCTAACTGACTGCATTCTTCTAAAAAATGTAAGTTAATAAAAGATGTTAGTATAGCACCTGATATATTTTCGATTTGTTTGTCTGTATATTTTACCATTACGCCACCTCTATTTTACCATTAATATAATGCTTACAAATAACACCTGTATCTAATTTAACTGTCTTAAATGGTATTAAATTCTTTCTTACCTTATACTCTTTAATCATTCTTTTAATTATATTCATAATACTTGTTTTTAATTATGATACAAATATAAAACAAATATTTTAATTATAAACATTTTTTGTTAATTATTTTCAAAATTATTTTTATTTAAACCATTTTGGTTTTTATTTATAATAATAGCCTTACTTTCTTCAAGTAAATAAACAGGTTTTAAAACTCGTTTCTTTGTCCACATTGTAGTATCAGGACAATATTTTTTTACAGGTTCAGGCATCTCTATATCATTTAACCAAAACAAATAATTTGCCTTTGGGTCATTTACGAAATACAAAGCTACTTTACCTGTACCTATTAGCTTATCGTATTTAAACTGTTCTAACATTTTGGTATCATAGTGTTTATTTCTAAACTTCATTTCTATAACACATTCTTTTCCTTTTGGAGTTAATCCCTCTGCATCCCAACTTTGTGAACCCTCTCCTGTCCATTTAAGTTTCCAACCATCAAGGTTTAATATTTGTACTATTGCTTGTTCTAACTTATGTATTTTGTTTATCATATACTCTGTCAATGTCTGCTATCCACATCCTGTAAATCTTTCCATTACAGGTGCAAGGCTCTGAATATTTATGGTTATAGTATTGTGCGTGTAAGGTACATAAAATTTTCCTGTATTCAGGAGTTAATTTGTTTGTTACATTCGCTTTAAAATCTTCCCAAGTTGCTCTATCTTCTAAAGTCATATTAAAAAAGTTTTAATTTATTATCTTCAATTCTTTTTTTAGCTATATTAAAATAGTTTTCATCCATTTCAATTCCTATTCCGTTTCTTTTAGTGTTTTGACAAGCTACCATAGTAGAACCACTTCCCATTGTGAAATCTAAAACCGTTTCATTTTCGTTGGTGTAAGTCTTTATTAGGTACTCCATTAAAGCTATTGGTTTTTGTGTTGGGTGTATCTGGTCTTGCCTCTTCCAGTTCATAGATACTTTTTGAATTGAAACAGGAAACCTTTCACCATTATTTTTCTTTCTTGTCCTCTTTATTTTATGCCCTGTTATGTTACTTGTATCATTTACTCCATTATACTTTGTTTTGTCGTATGGTTCACCAACCGTCATTTGTGGATTATATGTCGGTAGTTTTTTATAAAATACGGAGATGTTTTCGTGTGTTTTTAGTGGCTGTTTGTTAGCAAGTGCAAAATTACTCCCACGTATTTTATCCCAAATAATATCGTACCTGTAATTCTTAATATTACTCATTCTCAAAGCACTACTAAAAGGCTCACTACCAAATAAGACAATAGCACCATTAGGCTTTATAATTCTATTCAACTGTTCCCACATTAAGTCAAAATCAATAACACTATCCCACTTGCAGGCAGTAGTGCCGTAAGGGGGGTCTGTTATTATAGCATCAATACTATTATCTTTAATGCCTTTCATAACCTTAAGACAATCTCCTTTGTATAATTCTACCATAATTCAATATCGTTAAGTTTATTCTTTCTGTCATCACACCCACAATCTTTGCCTGTAAGTTTACTCCATTTCTTTACAAGCCATTTTATTCCTGTGTATGTTGTAATCAGTTCTATAAAGTTTCCGAGTTTCATTATTTTAATTTTAGTAATTCTTTTTTTACATCAAACCAGTAATCCTCATTATCTAAATGTCTTTCGTGTCCACTTCTGTCATCAATATCAATATGACTTGGATTTGCTTTTAATATTTCTTCAACTGCTATTAAAGCACAATCTTTAGCATATTTTACATTTGTAAAGTATCCGCTTTCTGTTTCTTCTGTTCTTATTGCATAGCAATATTTATTAAACAATTCTTTTGCTTTTTCTTCTGCATCACCAGTAAATAATCTATATGTTTTTTTCATTATAATAATTCATCTTTAAGTTTATCTTTTACTTTGTTGTATGTATTATAAAGAGAATAGTAACCAATCTTTGTATCTCTACTTAATTCTGCTACACTCTTACCTCTTGCTATTAATTCAAATACTTTTTTATCATACCAATAAACGTCATCTACTGCTCTTAAATAATTATTTAAAAATTCCTCATATTGTTCCTCATAAATTAATGGGTCTATTTCTTCAAAACTTTTCTGTATCTCATCTAAATCATCTAAAGAAACTTTTATTACCTTACCATTGCTTCTTAAATAAGCTACATAAATACCTCTTAACTGTTTGAATATATAATAATAGTTTACTTCTCCATCTTCATACCAAATATTCTTACCCTCTTTCTCATATCTAATTAAATAAATATACATTTCCTGTACTATATCTTCTGATATATTTTTAGGACACCCAAAGGAGTTAACTACATTTATCCAAGTTTGGTGTTTTTCTGCAGCTTTTTTAATTAGTTTAGACATTGTTTAATTTTTTAAAATGGTATTTCTTTATTATTTGGTTGATTTTTTTTAAAATCTTCTAATGGGTCATATATATCCCCTACTACAAAAGGTAAACCGTATCTGTTTACACTAAAGCTAAACGTGTCAAAAGCATATCCTCTACTTATTTTACAGGTTGCAGTTATATTATCTTTATGTACTGTATTTTGTTCTAAACTTATTGCAGTTTCACACTTCTTATATAAAAAACTCCCTAAATGACCTGTCGCTTTATCTGTACCATAGTTACTATGTATAACTGTTATTATATGACAATCGTATTTAGCCGATAATTCCATAATCTTTTGTACGCATAAATTACTTTCTTCAAGGTTATTTACATCACTTACCAAGTCTGCTATCCCATCAATTACTACAAGTCCATTATTACCTTTATTTTGTTCTAAAATATATTCTATAAACTTAACTCTGTTTTTATAATTTATAGTTCTTAAAGCATATGTTTTATAGCATCCTAAATCTTTTATACCTGCCATATCCTCTACTCTTTTAAATACTCTTTGTGAGTGCCAATGACCTTGCTCTGTATCAAAATGTATTAAACATCTACCATCTCTATGTCCTTTTATTTTACCTCCAAAATTATTTCTTCCACTTAAATAAACACTTGCTAATAAACTTATAAAAAATGTTTTCTTTGTCTTTGGTGGTGCTTGTACAAAACTAAAGTTTCCATAAGTTCCTATTGCTATTGGTATTTTTAAATCTCCATTCTTTGTTTGTATTGTCTTTTCTCCTAAACTTAAAGCAGTTGGTGGGTAGTCTAACACTTCATCTGTTGATACACTACACTCCTTTTCTATAAGTTCCATTTCCATATTTTCTATGGTCTTTTCTTCTGAAATATCTATTGTCATTTATATTATTTTGTGTCATTATTTTTTACTAATATATAAAAATTTATTTAAAAAAAAGGGTAGCTTTTACACTACCCTATAAATTTAAAATGGTAAATCAGATACTACTTCTTCCTGTACTGCTTCTTTCACTTCTTTTTCAGCATTTACTATATTACCATCGTTCCAAACTACTTTGCCATTAGCTACATAGTTTCTTGCTTTTTTAGCTTCTCTTTCTTCTGCAGTTTGTGAAACATAAACAGAAGTATTATTTCCGTATCTTGTTTCGTCATTTACTGACATTGTTAGGTTTAGATAAACTGCTCCATCTTTTCCTGCTACAAATTTTTCTTTTGGTAATTTGTCTACTCTTAAACTGTAATTGATAATTGCACTCATAATAATTATTATTTAATTTTGGTATTGTCATTACACGCAATACCTCGTGTATTATTTATATTTCTATTTTTCTTTTTTAAAACTTTCGCTTTCATCTTCTCCAAAAACTCCCAACTCATAAAATCCTGTTAATTTTAAAACTGCTCTACTCATTGCTCTTTTCTCTGCCATTTCAGCTACATACCAAGTAGTTGTATTTCCGAACTCATCCCATTTCTTTTTTTCATCATTCCATACTTTAGCACCATATTTAGCACTACCAAATGTTTCTATTTGTGCATTATCTTTTTTTGCAGATGCTTTAACTACACAAAATTCAGGTTCTACTTTTACAGCATCATAAGAAATAAAAATACTTTCTTTTGCTTGTATTTTATCTATTCCCTGTCTTGTAATTATCAAATAATGTTTATGTTTAAAAACATCATCTTTTGTAAGTTCGTACTTTAAATAAAGTTCTTTTAATTTGTTGTTGTTCATTTTAATTAATTTTTAAGTTTAATATTCTTGTTATTAATGTTGTAAATATAATACAAAATACTAATATAATAATTATTTCAACAATTAAGTTAATTAATTTATTTAGTATCTTATATATTATTTTCATTTTATAATCTGTTTAGCTACCTCTAATTGTGCCTCTAAAAACTCTACTCTCTTTTCTAAAGCATTTATCCTGTAATGTAAATATTCTTGATAGTCGTTTTCTTTAATTCTTTTTATATCTTCTGCGTGTGTCATTGTTATTGTTTTTAATTATCTATTCTGTAAAAAAGTTATAAGGAGAAATATGTGTATCTAAAATAACTGATAATTGTATAACTGTATCATATTTTAAATCACCTACAAATTCTGCTCTTTCTAAATCATCTAAAATATTTCCAACAATAACAGGATATTTTATATTAGCTATTCCTAACTTGCTTCGATAAATTGGTTTTAATCTGTCTACTAATTTCATATTCTTGTTTTTAATTATCTATTGTTACTCCTAATTGTAAATAATTTCTTGTACCTATTTTTGGTATTCTAACTTGGTAGTTAATTGCTATATCTGTTAAGTTAGGGTCTTCTTTTAAATGGTACTCAATTTGTTTTTTTAATTTTTCCCAAGCATCATTGTTTATTTTACTCATATCTTTTGTTTTAAATAATATCTTCATCTGTATAATCAAATTCAGCGTGTTCTCCACAATCTGAACATATATCTGTTTCCCATAGTGGTAATGCACCACAACAATTACTTTCTCTCATAATTTATATATTATCTGTAAATAATTCAAAAGGACTAAATACATTGGTAAAGAATTTTATATCCATCCAAATACCAAATGGTATGTCTGATACATATTCTAACTGCTCAAAACAATTTATAATTCTTTCTATAAGTGAAGAATATTCTAAATTATTCTTTTCAAAAACTACTTTGTACTCGGGTTTTAATCTGTCAATTAATCTCATAATCTTGTTTTTTAATTATTACTATGGTACAAATATATAAATAATATTTTAATTACCAACAATAAATGTTGATTATTTTTAAATAGGTACAAAAAAAAGAGTTCCAAATTAATGAAACCCTTTTAAAACAAGGATATTGAGAAATATAGTAATTAAATGACAATTCAAATATAGTACTTATAAATCTTTTATATATATATAATTATGGTAAGTTATTAACCTTATTTGTGTATAATTCTATTAACTCTATTAAATCAGCATCTGTAAACTTTTGTATCTGTCTACTTTTAACTAATAAGGCATCTGCTTTAGTTTCTCCTAAATGTTTAGCAAATAAATATTGTTCTCCATATCTATATACATTACAACCCATACATTGTACCTCTACATTATCTTCATCCCATCTTGTAGCATAATGCTTTCTACTCATAAAATGACCTGCCTGTAAGTTTTTCCAATGGTCTTGTTTACCGCAAGTAACACATTCAGATATATTATCTTTAGCATATCTTCTTCTTATATATATACTAAAAATAGTATCTAACTTCTTTACTAATGTTTTTCTACTTGCTTTTCTTGGCATATTTCAGATTTACAAAGACCTCCTAAAACTTATCTTTTATTTTTATTTATATATTTTTTAATATTTTTTTTAAACTTATATTTATAATTATTTTTAAAACTATATATAAAAGTAGTATTAATAAAAAATTCAAATTTATATCTTTTTTTTTAAATAAAAAAATTATTTATAAACTATTTTAAATATTTGTCTATTATTTTTCTTGCAAAACTTCTAAATCCAAGTACATCAACAACAATCAACCCAAGAACCCATCGATACCAATTTGGTAACTTGTCTAAATTTTCATAAGATATTCGTATATCATCTGCAAGGTTAGTAAAATTACTTTCTTTAAAAGCTATTATAAAAGGTGTTACAGTAGCAATAACAACAGGTATTAAAAATAAGTAAGTAATAACCTCATCTTTAAATGTCTTGTCTTTTTGTTGTGCAGTAATTAAATCTATTTGATTATCACTATCCGTGTTAGATAGTATTCTATCAACGTTTGCTTTTGTTTGAGCTTCCAATATAGCAAACTCCTGTTGTTGCTTTAAATGCTTTAATTTAGCCTTATTATCTAAAGCATCTTTACCAATACCAAGTAAACTACCAATAAGTTTAAATATACCTACCATCTTATATTCTTAATAATGTTTGTTGTCCGTTAATTTTAATTCCACCTAAATTGGAGTTGTATAAAAAATAAAAATAAATTAACCTCTGAATAATCAAAAGTTTCATCTGGCTGATAATATTGCCAACCAATTAACATAGCTTCTGGTACTAATAAGATTAAGTTTATTTCCATATTCACGTTTAGTTATAACTATTAATGTATTATGTACCCTCGTAGTACGTATAAGAGTAATATGTACCCTTGTTTACTTTTTTATCCCTTTACAAACTATTAGTTTGCTATAAGAAAACTTTTTAAACTTTTCTATACATATTGGTCTATATCTGATAAGTTTATCGCTTAATCTTTACTAATAAGTCCAAATTACTTTATTGCTTTTATCTAAATCTAAATCTACGTGTATAAATGTATCTGCAATACCTATACGATTAAAACCAACCTTAATTAAAGCATCAACTATAATAAAACGTGTTCTACTATCAGTACACTTAATATCTACCGCTAAACCTTTAATATGGCTTGAAGATGGATTTTTAATAGATAAAGGATGTTCAGGACTTCTATAAGCAGAATTTATTTTAAAAGGTAAACCTGCAATACTTCTTGCTTTATCCAGCTTATGTAAAAAGTTAGCATCCATATTACCATCATCTATCTCTTTAAAATATTTACTCATCTTTTTTTTTATTTTTTAATTCAATAATCTTTTGAATAGTATAAACAATAGATACAATCAATAGCGTTAATTTAAGCCATTGCTCTACATTACTAAAACTAATTGTAAAAGTCAAAAAATTAATCAACGCTATCTTTATATCCTGCATTTCCATATTAGAATTTATGTGCGTTGTAGCTTAATCCTAAAAATGAATGTACACCATCGCCATCAATATCAACATAGTAAGATTTCCAACCATAAGGATGGTCAATAGTACCATCTTCATCAGCTTCCAAATCTTTCCATAAAACATCAACGTGCCATTTATCAGATAAAACAGGTGCAACTGTTTCGTTACCCTCTTCATCGTATTCTCCTTGTTGTAACACAATGTTACCTAAATGTACTATTGTATGTTTATGTGTTGGATATTCGTTTCCATCTTCATCTGTTGCAGTTCCTAAAGCGTTTATTTTAGTTTCTACTTGCTCTTTGCTATCAAAGGCATATTTAGCGATTTTTATCATAATTTTATATTTTATCTATTTTACAAACTATTAGTATGTTTATTTTTACTTTTTTAAACTATTTACTCTTGTTGGTTTAACGTGTTTAATTGTTACTCTTATATTTTTGTAAGGTTAATTAATTCTTGGTCTGTTAGTGCTGTGTTGTATAGTTTGAAATTTTTCATAATCATTCTTAAATCAGTAGAAGCACCCTCTAAAAATTCTATTTCAGAATAATAACCTATATTTTTATTTACAGTATGCCTTAAAAAACCATTTTGAAATATTTTAAAATTAGTTGAATTATATGATATAGCAATTTTAGAATTACTAAAATTAGGTATTTCTATTTCTGTTGCATACGCTCCCGAAATTTGTGTTACAAATCTAATTGGAGGAGAAGCATCTGAACCTCCACTACTAAAGCCAAAACTATTGTTTGCGTCTTTTCTAATTTCCATAAACCATTTAGCAGGACCCGATACAGAGTTATTGTTAATTTTACCAACTTCAATAAACAAAGTCCCCTCTGTTTGTCCTATAATACCACTTGGAGGTGTTTGACTACAACTTTCTGCCACTCTCGTTCCAATACTACCTTGTGTTGGTATGTATGAAGTTGGATAGCTTCCTTGTTCTTCTTGTGGGTGGCAAATTATAATTGAAAAACCACCATTTGATGTTCCCTCACTTGGTCTTAATTTTAAATTAAATGCTTCATTATTTGATTTAGTCCCACTTAAATCTACTCTTGTAAATTCAGTAGAATTAACATTTACAACATCTCTAAAACCTGCTCTTAACTGTAAATCCTTACTACCACTCTCAACAAGTTTAATATATAAACTTATAGTTGCTGAACCTGAAATTAATGAACTTGTAGCTGAACCAAATCTTATTCCTACATTTTCTGCATCAGCAGGAAAATCTATTTGTACTGCATTTGTACCACCAAACATATCGGTTTTACCTGTTGTTATTGTACCTGCACTACCACTACCAAATTCTGTATAAGTCCAAGTAGATGGTAATTCTGAATAAACACTATAATTACTCCTACTCGGTTCAAGTTTTAACGCTCCTTTACTATCATTTAAAAAGTCTATTCTTGGTTCGTTATTACTAACTACTTCTATTAAACCTTGTTTATTTACTCTTGTTGCACTTGTACTCCTATCGAATGTAAAAGGCAATGGTTTAAAGTTTCCGTTTTCATCATTGTACGCTAAAGCAGAACCCTCTTTAACTGCCCATTGTCCGTTTCCAAATTTTAATGTTTCACTCATATCTATAATATTGTGTATAATTGTGCGTTAGCCATTTCGTTAAATGAAGTCCAACTTGTTAATTCTTCTAAATCTGTATCTGTTAATGCTGTATCAAAGTATTGTATTTGTTTTGTGTTTCCGTAAAAATCAAATATACTATTATTTGCAAACCCAAATTGCATCTCGTTCAAATCTCCATCAGTAAAAATAGCCGTACTTGAAGAACTGCCAACTTCAAGACCATTAACATACAATGAATAATCTCCACTTTTATACCTTACAGAAACTTTTGCAGTAATATTTGTATCTGCCATTTCTATTTCTTCATCTAAAACAGTAGTTCCACCTACTTTTATTTGACCTCTTATTGTTGTAGTGTTATTTAAATAACCCATATAAATATAAGTATCACTTACAGAACTTTTAAATAAAGATATTAGAGAATATTGACTTCCTTTATTTTTTGCAATCTCTGCCATCAAAACACCCTCACTATCATTAAAAGTATTTACATCCCCTGCATTGTTACAAGTTTCTGCTGAACGAGTGGCAGTTGAGCCGCTTGTTGGAATTATACTTGTGCTATAGCTTCCTACTTCTAATTGTGCTCCAAATATTAATAAATCTCTTGCAGTTTTATCACCAAAAGTATTTATATTTATGGTAGCATTTGTTACTGTATCTGAATAACTTAACCTTTGCCATTCTCCATTAAGTGTAAAATTCTCATCAGAACCTGATGCCATAGAAATATTTATAGTTTCTCCCTTAACACCTTTTACATAAATACTATAACTTAAAGTGCCATTTGTTCCAATATTTTTAGATAAAGTTTGATTAGTATTTGTAAATAAACATCTACTTGCATTTTGTGTACCATCAGGAGAAATACCATAGTCAGCAGTTATATAAGAACCTGAATTTGCCCAAGATGTAAAATCATTGTAATTTGTTACTAAATTCGTTCTTGCAGGCTCTAACAATAAACTCGGACATCCACTTACAACACCATCAATTAAAGGATAGTTTAGTCTTGGTACATTACTATCTACTAATTCTATTAACCCATCTTTGTTTACCCTTGTAGCCGTTTGATTACTTCTACTAAAGTAAAAATCTCCTACACCACTTGAAGGTAATACAGAATATAAAGTATCTGTTCCTACACCACTCGGTATCATTGCTAATTTTGGTTTTACTGCCATATCTTTATTTTATTACGTTTATACACATTGAGTTTTCTATAACACCACCATCTGCTTCAACTCTATCTACAAAATCTTTTCTTACTTTATTATTGTAGTAAACAATACCCCAAAAGATGTCATTTATTACTCCAATACCCCAATAAGTTGTATTATATATTTTTCCCCAATTTATCATTTTTATCTTTTTTATCAGTTAAATATTTTTCTAACTTTATGATGTTAGATTGTTTTGGTTTATATGTTGTTTTCATTATATACATAAAGTAAATAATAAAGATAAAGTTAATACCCATCCGTTAAATAAATCATTTGTGTCAGGACTTATATCCTCATTGTTGTTGCTATTGTATTCAGGAAAATCTTCTTCGTGAAAATTAATATAATCTATAAATCTTCTCGTATAATACTCTGCAAAGTTTCTTTGTTTCTGTACTAAATAATCTACTTCTTCTTTAGATACACCATCTGCATTTTCTGAATTGTGTTTACTAATACCACCATTCTTTATTTGATATGCAGCAAAAGGTAAATACTCCATCATAGCATAATGTATTAACATAGGTTGTACATAATCTTCTACTAAAGCTAAATAGTTTCCTGTTAATGTACCTGCTAATATATCTGCACTTATTTTATTGTATAAATCAGTACCTAAATAATTCTGTATGTTTATTTGTTGTGCTACCTTAATGAATTGTATAAACTTATCCGTATCTGTGTTACCATCAAGAATACTGTTCTTTACTAAATCTGTTCTATTTATAAATAATGCTGTTGCCATATCTTATCCTTTATTGTTAGGGTGTCTTCCATTATTAGGCATATCCTTTGGTGCTATTTCTGCAGTCTTATATTCTTCTCCTTTTGGTACATAACTCTTTGGTATGTTATCTACTTCTTTACCTTTTGAGATATACTTTTCTGTTTTAGATTTTAATCTGTATAAATTCTCACTCCAAAAATGTCCACAGTTTACACCACCTTTGTACTTAAATAAAGAATAGTTATTGCCTTTATGTCCAAAAGATTTATTTACACCACTAAAACTTGCTTGGTCTATATCTTCTTTTCTATATACAACACCTTTAGCAGTTCTACCCATCATATTCTTACAAAACTTTCTTGAATTACCACTTGAATACTTTTCTGAATATTCATATCGTATTTTATAGTAACTCTTATCTAACTTACTTTTATCGTTAGGTTTTGATTTTATAAAGTCTGCTAATTTGTTTAATGTACTTTTTTTCTCTTTTATTAATTTATCTGCCCAATCTTCTACACTTTCATTATCTTCTGAATATTCTCTTTTTTCTACAAGTTCCCATTCTTCAGATATTTCTTCTCCATCTAATGCGTTAAGCATTTCTTCATCGTTAAAATCTTCGTTTTCTTTAGATAACTTAACACCTGTTTCTTCTTCTCTTGTTTCTTCATCTACTATATTATCTAACTCTTTAAATTCTAAAGGTTGTAACGTCTTAAAATAAAGGTTTAAGCTAATATCATTGTAAGCAAGTATTTCATCAAAGGCATTTATTAAAAGTGTCTGAAATGGTCTAATAACTGTGTTATCCATTAATAAAGATGCAGTCTTTAACTCATCTGCATTGTTACCTAATCCACTACTGTCTTTTACGCCTAATAACATAGGAGATACAACCCTGTGTGCTACCATTATTTTACGCATACTTTCATCTGAAAGAAATTGGTATTGGTTATGAGCGTCACTTAATTGTATAGGTTCTATACTTGCAGCAGTATTTGCATCGTCATTAAAAGATAATATAAACTTACCACTATTAGAACTACCACTAAACTTTTGATATATTCTGTTTTCTATTAATTGTCTTTGTTCAGGGTCGGGAGTACCATTATTAAAATTGATTAACATACTTGGTGCTAATCCATTCATAATATTATTTATATGGTAGTTAGATATTTCTTCTTCTAACTCTGCATATTGTAAACCACCTTGATAATCTACAGGAGAATAATATTTATAACCTGCCTTATAAGGTTTAACGTAATATATTTGTATTGGTTCGTTTCCGTAACCAAATGCTTCTATTCTTTTTAATGTATCGTTCTTTTTATAGTTTGCCCAATCAGGGTGCATATAGTACGCTTCAATTTCTCCTTTCTCGTTACACTTTTCTGCTCTTAATGTTTCAACAGGTATATGCTCAACTCTTGCAATCGTTTTTCTATCTTTTGAATAAATAACCTGCATTGCACATTGTCCCATTAACTTTAAATCAGATGCTAATCTTCTTACACAGTCATCGTGAAATAAAGTAATCATTTGTGCATAGGCTTCAGGTTTTCTATTGCTATCTGTAGCATCCAAACCTCTACCGAATATCATTTCTGACATTCCATTTATAATAGCATTATTTGTTGCACTACCATTATATCTATCAATTAAAAACTGAAAGTAGTTGTTGTCCTCTCCATAAGAAACAAAGTTATCTGTTTTCGTTTCTTTTATTTTAGGACTTGTATAAGTCGATAAGTTTAAAACTCTTAAATCATTCATATTATAAAACTATATAATCGTTATTACCATCTTTACTTACATACTCATTTTTATTAATTGAATAGTAATCATTGGTATCTTGGTTTATTGTTTGGTCTGTACAAAACACTCTATCTAAATATATTACATCAGAACCATCTAAAAGTGTTAAATCATAATATCTACCCTCTTTTAAATTAAATGCATAAGATAAACTTAAATAGTCTTTATCAGTAACAGTATTTACACTTGCAGTAGTTACCTCATTTGTGCTATCATCTCTTAATTTTAAAGTAACAGATGCAACATAAACTCTCGGTATAACTTTTATAGTTTGTGGGTTTGTACTTGTCGTTAATACTTTCATATTAGTATATAGTAATAAAAAGTATTTTTTGTGTGTGTTAGTAAAAAAGCATAGCTTTTAGAATAAAAAAAGGGATATCAATTAAGATACCCCTCTTTTAAAAATAGAAATAATTATTATGCAGTTGGGTCAATCTGTACTGATGATGCATCTGCAGTTACTGTAGCAGGAGTTACAAAATAAGGAGGTGCAGTTTCTTGTGCTACTATCGTTAAAGAGTAGCCGCTCAAATCTCCCATTGCTGCTCCTGTAGCAATAGAACCACCTGTTACCTCCGCTCCGTGTTCTAATCCTAATAAGAAATAGTTTCCGTTATAGTCTTCTACAACTACGTGAGGTCTTGCGTGTGCAATTAATTTTAATTCTTCTTGTGTTGCTTTATCTTGAAAAGTTAAAGACATAGTTAATGTACTTTCGTAGAAAGTTGTACCATTTTCTCTTGATGAGTTAATAGCAGTTTCTAAAGCAGAACTACCTTTTACATCAAATTGAAAAAATTCAGGAGTACCTGCAAATGCAGTTATTTCTCCTGCAGATATGGTAGCATCTCCTAAAGTTCCATAATCAGCAAAGTAAATAGTTTTTATACCACCTACTGCCGATTTACAAGGTACTTTTCTACCTGTTGTTAATGAACAAGCCATATTTTTATATTGTTTTAAATAAAAAAGGGTAGGTTATTTTACCCACCCTCTTTAATGATTATTAATTAATTTACTATGAATAAAGAACGATATCTCCACCGAATACGTGTTGTACCCCTGCAGTAAATCTCATTATTACTCTTACATTTTGTGAACCATCGATGTCTGACATATCAATTACTTTCACTTCGTTTTGGTCGTTTAAGATACCTGTTCCGAAATATAAGTTTGATTTTTGTGCAGCAATCATAGTGTCATCTGCTAATCCTTTAGCAACAAAAATGTTGATACCATCGAAAGATAACTCTCCACCATTGTACCATTGAGTTCCTTTGTTATCAGAACCATTTGCACCGATAGTTGCAGCGAAACCTCCTAATGCTCTAATGTATGCTCTTGCTACATTTGAAGAAACATATAAAGTTAAATCTTCTTGTCCGTAAACTGCAGTTGGAATAGCATCTACTACTTTACCTAATTCAGCGATTACGTTAGCAGAAGTTACAGTTGCAGCAGCTACATCAATTACATCACTATCAGCAGTTAACTTTGCAGTAAACCCATCGAATTGTCCACTTGTTGCAGTTGCTCCACTCCAAATGTTTTTCTCTGTTCTATCAGCTACTTTAGCAGCAACGTGAGAAATTACAAATTCAGCGAAAGATGGTGCTAAATTATCAAATGCAGAATAACCCATTTGAGCAGCTTCCCAAGAGTTATGTAAATCTTTCTTACATAATTCTAAATTTACTTGAAATTCTTCAGGTTGTAATACTGCTTCTGTTAAAGTTAAAGTTCCTTGATTAGTTACAAAATCACAAGATGCATCTTTTACGATGTCATCAGTTGCTCCTTTTTGGATAACAGATTTAAATTTTACGTTTGGTAGAATTGAAATAGCACCACTATCTAAAGTTGATGCAGATAATAATGCAGCTGCGATATACTTACCACTAAATTCACCTGCATAAGTTGATGTTAAAGATACACTCATTTTTATTTAATTTTAATTTATTGTTTATTAAAGTTTATTTATTTTATTCATTACTCTATCTAATGTAGACATCTTTCTTTTTGATGCTATATTAAATTTTACTTCTGTTTTAGAAACTTCTGCGTTTGTGTTAATTGGTTCAGCAGCAGGTTCAGATAATTCTTGTTTTACTTCTTCAGGAATTTCGTTTACAACATCAGAAGATAACTCTTGTTTTTCTTCTTTTGGTTCTTCGATTATTTCTTCTTTAGGCTCTAACATTGCTTTTATTTCTTCAATCATTGATTTAACCTCTGCAAGTTCTTCTTTAGTAGCATAACCCATTTCTTCTTCTTCTTTTGCTTCTACTTCTACCTCTACTTCTTCAGCTTCTTCGTTTTCAGATTTCATTTCTTTAATGATACCCTCTTCTTCGATTACTAAAGTTTGACCATCTTCTAAAACGTATTCTCCAACAGGTAAAGCTACTTTCTCATCTTCTGTTACGATAAAGATTTCGTTTCCTGCCTCGAATTTATCTGCTTCTAAAACAGTTCCGTTTTCTAATTTCATTTGCTCAAGTTTTACTTCAACCCCTAAAAGAGTTTTTACTTGGTCTAACATTTCACTTGGTTTCATATAATTATATAGTATTAAAAAAATTAATTTGTATTTTCGTTTATATAGTAGTTGATGTCCTACCTATTCCTTGTGCCTGTAAGCTACCATCACAACACTTTTTAGAGTATTTACCATCCTTACATAAGCAACCTCTTTTACTTGCTCTTGGACTTGTTCTACTCGGTGTACTATTGTTATTTTTCATTCTTATTGATTTTGCTTTCTGCCCAACTCTTTGCAGACTTACCTCCCCATAGTAAATAAGATATATAACCACAAGCCTCTGTATCTCCTGTTTTGTAGTATTCTTCTGCTCTACTTAAATATGAATACATACGTTTAATAGTTTCCATACTTACAGGTTTTCTGTCTGCTAATTGTTGTGCTCTTACCTTACCAACCTGTGTAGCACATTTATTATTTACTTTCTTATTTAGTTCGATACCTCTTTTAGCATTATTACTTACAGATTGTGGGTAATCAGAAAAACTTTCCATTTCTGTTCTTTTACCTTTCTTTAATCTTTTATCACTTTTAATAACTGCCTTTATTTGAGATAGCATATACTCTGCCTCTGCTTCTTCTATCTTACTTAATTCCTCTTGTAAATCTTTATCTTTAGGTCTTTCCATTTTGTCGGCAAAATATCCTTCAATACTTAAACCTTTGTAAATTCCTTTCTTTACATCTTGCCATACTTCTTCGTTGTTTATTCTCATAACAACTGCCCAAGCACCTTCTACTGCATTTAAACCATATAAAGCAGTCTTATCTTTTTCTACATCTTCAACTATCCAACTTTCAACAACACTTACACCTTCTACTTTTATTTCGTGTTCTAAAGTAGCATTATTACTATTGTGATTTTTAAGATATAATTCTGCAGATTTTCTAACTGTATTTTTTGAAAAGAAAACATAATACTCATTATCCCCACTCTTTCTATAAATAGGTTTATTAGGTATCAATGCCAAACCAACAACAATTCTTTTATCTTTATCTATTGTTTTAAATTCTGTTTTTTGGTTTTTTAAGGCAATAAAATCTTCTTCTATTGCAGGGTGTTCTACTAAACTTATAGCTTCTACTCCAATAGCATCTTTATCATCGATAATCAATTCAATCACATCCATTTTAAATCTGTTTTATTTGGTTTTGTGTGTTTATATACTATTGCCATATTCGTATATAGTTATTTTATAATTATTTTGTATTTTTAAATACTTGCACCATCTACAATATTTCTATCCATACTTTGTGCAGTTGTAACATCATTAGAAACTACATAAGCTCTTTGAGGTTCTTTTGTTTGACTACCAATAGCATCTGCTAATTGATTAGTACTACTTGCACCTACTACATTAAATGCAGGAGGTATAGAAGATGGTTTTGATGGTGTTGGTATACTTGAAACAGAAGATGCCCCACCTGAAATACTCGGAGAACCACCACCACCGTTTCCTTTAGGTGTTTTAGTTGATGCTATTTTTTTAACATTTGCCACACCACTTGCTATGGCTGCACCTGCTGCTGCAAAACCTAATGCAGGAC
>Ga0209138_1000844_pt1 | contig 27979 bp, 26 predicted proteins | sample SaaInl3SG_22_DNA_FD_184645 | JGI IMG/M metagenome (GOLD analysis project Ga0209138, IMG submission 184645) | Marine microbial communities from expanding oxygen minimum zones in the Saanich Inlet - ESP_153SG_22_DNA (SPAdes) (version 2) | ecosystem: Environmental > Aquatic > Marine > Intertidal...
AGAAGCCAACACCAATTAATCTTAACGACCTTAAATAGTAGTACATGTCAGTAGTACACAAGATTGGAAGAAGAAAAACCGCTGTTGCTAGAGTTTATCTTAGCGAAGGTTCTGGAAAAGTAACTGTTAACAAGCGTGACCTAGAAAACTATTTTTCAACTGCTCCACTTCAGTACAAAGTGAATCAGCCATTCGAACTTACCGAGACTGTCGGTAAATACGACGTTAAAGTAAATGTCTTCGGAGGTGGAATCACCGGTCAAGCTGAGGCAGTTCGTTTAGCAATCTCTAGAGCGCTATGTGAAATTGATACAGAATTCAGAACTTCTCTCAAACCAGAAGGGCTTCTAACTAGAGACCCCAGAATGGTAGAAAGAAAAAAATTCGGACAAAAGAAAGCGAGAAAGAAATTCCAATTCTCGAAACGCTAATACCAAAAAGGAACAATTGTTCCTTTTTATTTTTTTGTAGAACCCTGTTTAGTTTAGCATCTAAATATTTCAGGCGCGAAAATTTTCAACCACTGAATTATTGCTAAATCAGAACGTAAACTAAATGTAATCATGTCAAAAACTGACGTTAAACATCTTTTAGATGCTGGTGTACACTTTGGACACCTAACCCGCAAATGGAATCCAAACATGTCTCCTTACATCTACATGGAGCGCAATGGGATTCACGTAATCAACCTTTACAAAACTGCTGCCAAGCTAGAGGAAGCTAACGAAGCGCTTAAGAAAATTGCTGCTTCAGGCCGTAAAATTCTTTTCGTAGCTACTAAAAAACAAGCCAAAGGCATCGTTGCCGAAAAAGCTGGTGCAGTAGGTATGCCGTATATCACTGAGCGTTGGCCAGGTGGTATGTTAACCAACTTCGTTACTATACGTAAAGCGGTTAAGAAAATGAGTGCTATCGATCGAATGAAAAAAGATGGTACATTCAACACGCTTTCTAAGAAAGAAAAACTTCAAGTAGATCGTTTACGTGCTAAGCTAGAGAAGAACTTAGGTTCTATTGCTGACATGACGCGTCTTCCAGGAGCTCTTTTTGTAGTTGACGTAATGCGTGAGCACATCGCGGTTAAAGAGGCTCTTAAACTGAATATTCCAATCTTCGCGATGGTAGATACCAATTGCGATCCAAGACCTATCGATTTCGTAATCCCTGCGAATGACGATGCTGGAAAATCTATCGAGGTAATTATGGCTTCAACTACTGAGGCTATTGCTGAAGGTTTAAGCGCTCGTAAGGCAGAGAAACAGGACAAAAGCGAAGGGGATCTAGAAGTAGAAATCACCAATGCAGCTGTTCTTGAAGAGGCTGGAAACGATTCAGACGTAACTGAAGAAACAAAATAATTTAAGTACAACATTATCTTAACCTTGGGCCCGGTAAATGTATTGAACTTTACCACCCATCTTTAATAAAATTGAAATGAGCAAAATTTCTGCTGCAGACGTAAATCAACTGCGTAAAACTACCGGAGCTGGAATGATGGACTGTAAAAAAGCCCTAGTTGAAGCTGAAGGTGATTTTGATAAAGCTATTGAGATCCTTCGTAAAAAAGGACAAAAAGTTGCTGCTAACCGTGCTGATCGCGAATCAACTGAAGGTGCTGCTATCGCATTAGTTAACGATGCGAAAAACAAGGCTGTTGCCATTACTCTTAACTGTGAAACAGACTTCGTTGCTAAAAATGACTCTTTCGTAGATTTAGCAAACGAAATCGCAGCAATTGCATTAAACACTAACTCAAAAGAAGAACTTCTTGCTTCTTCTATGGGAGCACTAACCGTTGCCGACAAGCTAATCGAGCAAACTGGGGTAATTGGTGAAAAACTAGAGATCGGAAGCTACGAAACTTTAGAAGCTCCTTTCATCGGTTCTTACATCCACGCTGGTAATAAAATCGCTACCATTGTTAGTCTTTCTGCGAATGTAGAAGGTGCTGAAGAGGCTGCTAAAAACGTAGCAATGCAAGCAGCAGCTATGAATCCTGTAGCTCTTGATGAAGCTGGTGTAGATCAACAAACGATTGATAAAGAAATTGAAATTGCTAAAGATCAACTTCGTCAAGAAGGTAAACCAGAGGAGATGCTAGAGAAAATCGCTAAAGGTAAACTAGGTAGATTCTTTAAGGATAACACCTTAGTAAACCAAGATTTTATCAAGGATAACAAGCAGAGTGTTGCTGCTTATGTAAAATCAGTTGACACTTCATTAACTGTTACTGGTTTCAAAAGAGTAGCATTAGGATAATCCTAATTCACTGATAAAGCAAAAGCCATCCTCAATAAGGATGGCTTTTTTGTTTATTTTTACCGTTAGAATCTTATACTCATGCGCTACCAAAGAATCCTACTAAAATTGAGCGGAGAAGCTCTGATGGGGAACCAGCAATACGGTATTGACCCTTACCGTTTAAAAGAATACGCAGAAGAAATCAAAGCCGTTGTAGACAAGGGAGTTGAGGTTGCCATTGTAATCGGTGGAGGTAATATCTTCAGAGGCCTATCAGGTTCGAGCAAAGGAGTTGACCGTGTACAAGGAGATCACATGGGGATGCTAGCTACAGTGATTAATTCACTCGCTCTGCAGAGTAGTCTAGAGAACGAAGGGATTGAGACACGTGTTCAAACAGCAATCAAAATCGATGAGGTTGCAGAGCCATTCATTCGCAGAAGAGCAATGCGTCACCTTGAAAAAGGAAGAGTAGTGATCTTCGGTGGTGGTACCGGAAACCCCTACTTCACAACCGATTCTGCTGCGGTATTGAGAGCTATCGAGATTAAAGCAGACGTGATTCTGAAAGGAACCCGAGTTGACGGTATTTACAGTGCTGACCCTGAAAAAGATCAGAACGCAACACGATATAACGAAATAACATTTGAGGACGTTTTGAGAAAAGGCTTAAAGGTAATGGATACCACCGCCTTCACACTGAGTCAAGAAAATGAGCTCCCAATCGTTGTTTTTGATATGAATAAAGAAGGAAACCTAATGAAGGTAGTCACCGGTGAAGACGTGGGTACCGTTGTTAATTTATAAGACCATGAACGAAGAGATACAGATGATTTTAGATATGGCAGAAGAACAAATGACTGCCTCTATTACTCACCTTGAAAAAGCATTTATCAAAATTAGAGCTGGCAAAGCCAACCCTGTAATGCTTTCTTCAGTCACTGTCGACTATTATGGAGCTCAAACTCCGCTATCACAGGTAGCGAATGTCAACACCCCCGACGCGAGAACTTTAGTTGTTCAGCCTTGGGAGAAAAACCTACTTGGTGAGATTGAAAAATCGATTATCAATTCGAATTTAGGGTTCAATCCGATGAATAATGGAGACATTATCATCATTAACGTTCCTCCACTAACTGAGGAACGTCGTAGAGACCTCGCTAAACAGGCGAAATCAGAGTCAGAGGATGCAAAAATCGGTATCCGCTCTGCACGTCAGGAAGCCAATAAAGAGTTAAAGAAATTAGAAATCTCTGAAGACCTATTAAAAAACGCCGAGTCAGATGTGCAAGACCTAACCGACAAGTTTATTACAAAGGTCGAAAACGCCCTTAGCGTGAAAGAGGCAGAGATCATGAAGGTATAACCCAGCATGGGGAAACTAGCAACATTTTTTGAAGGCTTCTGGCCTTTTGTGGCGCGAATCATTTTGAGAAATCGCGTTTGGTGGATTGCTGGTTTAGTGCTGCTTACCGCATTTTTTGTTTCTCAATGGAAACATGTCAAATTCTCTAATGAGGAGACTTCGGTGCTACCCACCGACCACCCAGAGATCATCAAATACACTCAATTTACCGATGTGTTTGGTGCAGAAGACAATGCCATTTTAATCGCGGTAGAAGGTAGAGATCTCTTTACAGCTAATTCCTTTAACGCTTGGAATAGACTTAGCAAACAACTAGAAGCTGCCCCCGAAATAGTTTCTGTCGTTTCCTTGGAAAATATTGAAGAGATCGTCCGAACGGGGAATCGGCTCGAAGCACAAGCATTTAATCCACGAGAGGCGCTCAGTGACGAAAATGCCAAATCTAAACTCTACCATTTATTCGAACGTCTCCCCTTTTACGAAAACCTTATTTACGATCCGAATAGTAGAGCAATTCGCACCATAGCGTTCATGGACCCCGATGTGGTCAACACCAAAGTTCGAAGTGAATTTATTCTCAATGAGTTCAAAAGTCTCGTAGAGAACTTTGAAAGAGTCTCTGGAGCCGATGCGAAAATTTCTGGGATGCCTTATATCAAAACCAGAAATGCAGAAACTCTAAAAAAGGAAATGATTCTGTTTGTCATCGGAGCATTACTAGTCACCGCTCTCATCTTTTTCTTTTTCTTTAGAAGCTATAGAGCAACCTTCATATCCATGGTGGTTGTGCTAATTGGAGTAAGTTGGTCGTTTGGCATTATCGGTTTATTAGGTTTCGAAATAACGATTTTAACGGCACTTATACCCCCTTTAATTATTGTAATCGGAATCCCCAACTGCATTTTTCTTATTAACAAATATCAGCAGGAGGTAAAAAAGCATGGGAATCAGGCGCGATCACTTATCCGTGTGATATCCAAAGTAGGGAATGCGACCCTAATGACCAATCTAACCACAGCCTCAGGATTTGCCACCTTTATTATATTAAGCAGCAGTCTCCTCCGAGAATTCGGAATTGTAGCCTCTATCAACATTATTGGAATATTCATACTCTCCCTATTGATTATTCCTATCATTTATAGTTATATGTCGCTGCCTAAAAACAAACACTTGCAGCACTTAAATACTCCGTGGATTGACCTATTCGTGAAAACCATGGAAAATATTGTCCGAGAGCATCGAATTACCGTTTACATCACCTCGGTGGTTTTACTCGTTTTAAGTATCATTGGTATTTATCAAATTGAAATAACCGGTAGCAGAATCGAAGACCTTCCTAAAAACACAGATTTTTACGAAGACATTCTCTTCTATGAAAAAGACTTCAATGGAATCTTACCGGTAGAGATACTTGTGGATACCGGAAAAGAAAATGGCGCCCTATCTGGGGCTACTTTATCTAGAGTTGAAAAGCTGTCTGAAGAAATTGGAGAAAATCCTGAACTATCAACCCCCCTATCGATCAGTAAACTCTTTAAATACGCAAAACAAGCTTATTACAAGGGGCTTCGAAAATATTACCAATTACCCACAAGACAGGAGCGCAATTTTATCCTAGATGCGGCAAATACGGCTTTAAGCAGCGAGGCAGATCTTACTAGCTCAATGGTTGATAGTGAAAATAGACGTATACGACTTTCTCTCATGATGAAGGACGTTAAGACGAGTCGCATGGAAGAAATTGAAGACGATTTGAATAAATCGATAGAAAAAATCTTTCCAAAAGAACGGTATGATGTGGCGCTCACGGGAAAGGCTCTACTCTATTTGAAAGGCACGCGATACCTTGTAAACAATTTGGTGCTTTCCTTATTTCTTGCAGTAGTATTAATCTCACTACTTATGGCCTATCTCTTTAGGTCTTTCCAAATGATTATAATCTCTCTAGTTCCTAATTTATTACCGCTAATTATTACAGCTGGAATTATGGGATTCATCGGAGTTCCCATCAAACCTTCGACCATTCTTATTTTCAGTATTGCATTTGGGATTTCGGTCGATGACACGATACACTTCTTAGCAAAATATCGACAAGAGTTGGTGCAAAATAACTGGCAAATCAAGAAATCAGTTTATGCAGCACTTAAAGAAACTGGGGTAAGTATGTTCTATACCTCGATTGTTTTATTTTTCGGATTCTCTGTATTTATGATCAGTAATTATGGTGGAACCAAGGCACTAGGAGGATTAATATCTGCTACCCTACTATTCGCTATGCTTGCTAATCTTGTTTTATTACCATGCCTTTTACTTTCCTTAGAAAGAAATATTGCAAATAACCGAGTACTTAAGCAACCTAAAATCGACATTCTACCGAAAGATGTAGAGGCAGAAGCTTAGAGGTCCCCTTTAGAACAAGTATCTTTACTTTATAGAAATAAGAAAATGAAGACAGCAACGATCAAATCACTACTTGAAGACCCTCAAATAGGAAATGAGGTGATTGTAATGGGATGGGTAAGAACCTTTAGAAGCAATCGCTTTATAGCCATTAACGATGGTTCAACTTTACAAAACCTTCAGTGTGTAATTGATTTTGAAAATACCGATGAAAAACTTCTAAAAGAAATTAATACCGGGGCATGCCTAAAATTAACCGGAAAGTTAGAAGAGAGTCAAGGAAAGGGTCAAAGCGTTGAGGTACAAGTAGAAACGCTCGAATTACTTGGACCCTCTGACCCTAATCAATATCCGATTCAACCGAAGAAACACAGTTTAGAATTTCTTCGTGAAAAAGCTCATCTGCGTATCAGAACAAGCACCTTTTCTGCAATCATGCGTGTTCGTTCAAAACTAGCATTTGCTGTTCATCAATATTTTAACGAGCAAGGATTCTTCTACATGCACACCCCAATTATTACGGGATCAGATGCTGAAGGGGCTGGGGAAATGTTCAGGGTTTCAACCTTAGACCCAAAGAACCCACCTCTAAACGAGGAAAGAAATATCGACTACAAGGAAGATTTTTTCGGAAAAGAAACGAATCTAACTGTTTCTGGACAGCTTGAAGGAGAAACCTATGCAATGGGGCTTGGTAAAATCTACACTTTCGGACCAACCTTTAGAGCAGAGAATTCAAATACTTCGAGACACCTTGCAGAGTTCTGGATGATCGAACCAGAAATGGCCTTTTATGATCTCGAAGACAACATGGAACTCGCAGAGGACTTTATTAAGTATACCATTCGTTATGTTTTAGAACACTGTAAAGAAGACCTCGAATTTCTTGAAAACAGATTATTAGACGAAGAAAAAACTAAACCTCAGAACGAGCGAAGTCCAATGCCTCTTATCGAAAAACTTCGTTTTGTTGTCGACAACGAATTCAAGAGAGTTAGTTACACTGAAGCCATTGACGTTTTAAGAAACTCCAAAGCCAATAAAAAGAAGCGTTTTCAATATCCTGTTAATGAGTGGGGTATCGATTTGCAAAGTGAACACGAAAGATACCTAGTTGAAAAGCATTTTAACGCACCTGTAATCCTTTACAATTATCCGGCCAACATCAAAGCCTTCTATATGCGTTTAAATGACGATGAGAAGACTGTAAGAGCCATGGATGTACTTTTCCCAGGTATTGGAGAGATCGTTGGAGGATCACAACGAGAAGAGCGCCTAGAAGTTCTGAAAAAGAAAATGGAAGTCTTAGGTATCGATGAAGAAGAGCTTTATTGGTATCTCGATCTTAGACGCTTTGGATCGGCGATTCATAGCGGTTTTGGTCTAGGATTCGAAAGACTCGTATTATTTGCAACGGGTATGGGAAATATACGCGATGTAATACCTTACCCACGTACACCCCAGAACGCAGAGTTTTAAGACATGTTAAAGCAGCATCTTCAATTAAAGCTAAGTCAAAAGCTGTCACCACAGCAGATTCAGCTGATGAAGTTAATTCAGCTGCCCACTCAAGCATTTGAGGAACGTATTAAGCAAGAGATTGAAGAAAACCCTGCCTTAGAAACAGGGAAGGAAGAATCTGAAGACCCCTTCGAGGTCGAAACGAATGACGATTTTGAGTCGACCGAAAAGGATCAATCTGAGGAAATCAATATTGAAGAGTATCTCAGTGAAGACGATACTCCAGATTACAAAACGAGTCTATCAAGTTCTCCAGCTGAAGATGAAAATCAAACACCTTATGCTGCTGGACAATCCTTCTATGGTTATCTAATCGAGCAACTATCAACCTTTAATCTAGAACCTGAGCAATATCTAATCGCAGAATATCTAGTGGGGAGTCTAGATGAAAGTGGTTACCTCAGAAGACCTTTAGAAGATATTATAGACGACCTGGCATTTAGTATAGGTATATTCATCAATGAAGGCCAAATTAAAGAGGCTCTTTTTACCGTCCAACAATTAGACCCAGCAGGGATCGGAGCAAGAGATATATCAGAATGCCTTAGCCTACAATTAAAACGTCAAACAAAAAGTGCTTCACGTGATTTGGCTATCGAAATCATAGACGAAAGTTTCGACTTGTTCTCTAAAAAGCACTTCGATAAAATCTTACAAAAGCACAAAATCGATGAAGACGCTTTAAAAACGGTGATTACAAAAATTGAAAGACTTAATCCTAAACCCGGAGGAGGTTTTTCATCAGGACTTCGAATGAATCGCCAAGTTGTACCAGATTTTATTTTGAGGATCGAGGACGATCAAATCCATCTACAACTCAATGCGAGAAATGCACCAGAACTACACCTCTCACGCTCTTACAAAGAACTTTTTGAGACCTATAAACAAGGAGGAAGTAACAGAGCGCAAAAGGAGGCTGTACAATTTGTAAAACAGAAATTGGATGCCGCGAAATGGTTCATTGACGCCATAAGACAACGACAACAAACCCTTATCGTAACTCTTCAGGCAATTGTCAATTATCAAACCGCCTATTTTCTAAGTGGGGACGAAAGAGATTTAAAACCGATGATTTTAAGAGATATTGCAGAACTTACAGATCTTGATATTTCTACCATATCTCGCGTAGCCAACAGCAAGTATATAGACACCCCCTACGGTACTCAACTCGTAAAAAGCTACTTCTCAGAGGCAATGACTAACGAGGAGGGTGAGAGCGTATCAACTAGAGAAATTAAATCTACTTTAAAAGAACTTATTGAATTAGAAGACAAAAGCAAGCCACTCACCGACGAAAAATTAGGTAAACTACTTAAGGATAGAGGATATAAAGTGGCTCGACGAACCGTCGCAAAATATCGTGAACAACTCGACCTACCAGTTGCTCGATTACGAAAAAGTTTATAATAAAAAAAGGCCTCCAATGGAGGCCTTTTAAAATAATATAATCAAACTATCTATTGAATGTTGTTGAAGGCGTTACCCTCATAAGTAGTATAGTTTACTTTCAGTGCATTTACTTTTCTAAGCTCTTGCTTAATATCCATAACAATACCCATAGAGGCATTTTTATCGACTTTAAGAGCCGTTGTAAGTACATTCTGAAGTTCTTGTGGTTTGGTGGCTCTTTCTGCTAAAACATAAGAACCTACTTCACTAACATTAGCGAACTTATCGTTCAACTGAATCTTAGGCTCCTCTCCAAAAGTCTTTGCATACTCTTGGGTTGGCTTACCAGCGTAAATATAAATCACACGGTCCTTTTTCTCGAGTTTCTTAATCTGATCGGCATTAGGAAGAACATTCTCTACAAATAGTGAGCTATCCTTCATTGTAGTTACCGTCATAAAGAAAAAGAGTAGCATGAATACGATATCAGGAAGCGATGCTGTCGATACCGCTGGCAAATCCCCGTCTTTTTTCTTGGCAAATTTTGACATGATCTCTAATTCTTAAAATTAAATTTTACTCGTTTCAGCCTCAGATAGTTTTTGAGGGAATAGCTCTTGAATACGCTGAACCTTCTCTTTGAGTTCGTCACGAACACTAGAAGGAGTTTCAGGATTTAGATACTCGCTCTCCATGTCTGTAAAGTCTCTGTTATATAAACGACGAGACTCACGGTTTCTAAGGTCATTGTAGGCACCAACTAATTCATTTTGAACAGTAATGTAGGTCTTGTAAGCTGTTTCACGATCGTTCTTCAAAGAGATAATCGCCTTTTGAGGATTATCTGATGAAGATGCGTCGCGCTTTCCTTGACAATAATTACAGTACTCTGGTGAACCTGCAGGTGCTCCACCGTTATCTAAGAATGCAATGGCCGCATCTCTAAGATTTTCTAGGTTCATAAGTTCTTCTTCAACTAAAAGTTGACCAGACTTATTGATACTTACGGTGAAGATATTCTTTTGCTTAATTACAACATCGGTATCAGGCGGTTCAATCGGCGGAAGCATTCGGTCGAGTCCAGCATCTGTTTCAATAGTAGTAGTTACTAGGAAAAAGATGAGTAGCAAGAATGCGATATCCGCCATAGAGCCGGCATTAACCTCTGGTGCTCCTTTTCTTCTTGGCATATCTCTGAATTTTTATCTTCCGGTTAAACGCTTTAGGCTAGGTATTACCATAAGTACAATCGCGATAAGCACCATTCCGAAGAAGATGTTTAGCAGTGTACCAATAGTTTTTACCGTACCTACGGTTGTAGTTAATCCTCTTTCTGTTTGAACTGCCTCAACAACAGCCTCTTCTCCACCTGCCATCAGGTAACCAACAAGTGTAAGTACTCCTGCGAATGCAAGAGTTTTAAGAACTCGCTTAAGACCCCCTTCTGAAGTAAAAGTCTTCTTCAATCCAAAGAATACAGAAGCAGCAGTAGCAATTAACAATAATAGGAACACGATCTTGAACATAAGATCCATTGGAAGGCTCTCAATCGCCTGGCTTGGCGGCATATCCGAAGCTGGTAGGCTATACCATAGGATTGCTGAAAGCACCCCTAGGACGATTAGAACTATTTTAATGATTTTGTGCATGACTTAAGATTTTATACGTTCTACAAATTACTTCTTCGAAGCGGCAAGCATGTCGATTAATGAGATAGAAGAATCTTCCATATCATTTACAATCGCATCAATTTTTGCAATAATGTAGTTGTAGAAAATCTGAAGGATAATCGCAGTTATAAGACCGAATACAGTAGTTAAAAGTGCTACCTGGATATCACCTGCAATAAGTGAAGCCGAAAGGTTACCTACAGCAGCAATCTTTTGGAAGGCCTGAATCATACCGATTACCGTACCCATGAATCCAAGCATCGGCGCGATAGCGATGAAGAGTGATAACCAAGAAACGTTTTTCTCAAGTTGTCCCATTTGAACACCTCCATAAGAAACAACCGCTTTCTCAGCAGCCTCAAGACCTTCGCCTGAACGCTCTAAACCTTGGTAATAAATTGAAGCAACAGGACCAGCAGTCTCACGGCAAACATTCTTTGCCTCTTCAACTCCACCTGAAGCTAAAGCAGCCTCAACACTCTCTTTAAGTGCAGTAGTGTTAGTTGTAGCCATATTTAGGTAAATGATACGCTCGATGGCAACAGCAAGACCTAAAATAAGACAAAGAAGTACGATACCCATGAAGGCAGGACCCCCTTGGATAAACTGCTCTTTAAGCACTTGAGTAAATCCTTTAGAAGCAGCAGCCTCTTCTTGTAGAACAGCTGCAGAAGCAGAAGCTGAACCTAAGATGAACATTCCAGCAGTAGCTAAGGTCAACGATATTTTTTTCATTTTTTTGACTTAAAATTTGTTAGTTAACGAGTTAAAGATAAAAAATAATGTTTTGCGCTTTTCGAAGCGTTGAGCAAGAAACAAAAAATAACAGACGTAAAAAAATTGCTTTCGTTATTTTCTAGAAATTTCACCACATAATGAAGAAATGAGTATCTTTTTAAAGACTTCTACCTCTAAATCGAGAGCTCCTAAAACCAACGCCTTAGCAAGCGTAGCTTCGGTAGTCATATCTCCACCATCTAACACTCCGAACTTTTTAAAATCACTACTTGCCTCGTACATTCCCATAGAAACAGAGCCTTTAGCACATTGTGTACAATTTATAACCGCAATTTCATTCTCTTGACAATATTGGAGCATTCGAACGAGCTGCTTAGATTTCATAGCATTGCCTGCACCAAATGTTTCAAGTACGACCGTTTTAATTCCATCTGCTTGCTCCACTAAACGAAAAGCCCATTCAGACATGTTCGGATGTAACTTTAATAAATATACAGACGCAGGAATGTTAGCTAGTGAACGAATACCTGGAATGGCTCTTGTTTGGATAAAGTTTCTAGTGTCATATTCAAGGTGCACCCCAGCAGTAATTAAGGGCTGCATGTTTGGAGAACTAAAAGCCTCGAAATGCTCAGCACTTAACTTAATACTTCGATTCGCTCGATATAATTTGTACTCGAAATACAATCCGACCTCTTTTAGTATAGGCTCATTACTAGCGCTCCTTAAACTCGCTATTTGCACAGAAGTAATTAAATTCTCCTTCGCATCGGTTCTAAGATCCCCTATAGGTAATTGAGACCCCGTAAAAACTACCGGTTTATTTAAGCCTAAAAGCAAGAAGCTTAAGGCTGAGGCTGAGTAACTCATGGTATCCGATCCATGAAGAACTACAAATCCATCGTAATCAGTTTCATTGGTGAGAATCAAATCTCGAATTTCGATCCAATCCGCCGCTTCTATTTCTGAACTGTCTTTAGGAGCGGCAACACTAACATGGTGAATATCACAATCTAGTTGACGTAACTCTCCTACCCGATCTAGTAAACGATCGAAATTCAACGGTGCAAGGCTACCCGTTTCTGGGTGCCTGCGCATTCCTATGGTGCCTCCAGTATAGACTAGTAAAATCTTTGGTTTCATTACCGTTTAAAGATACGAAGTGAATTCGACGAGGTAATCTTTGCCAATTCTTCGGTTGAAATATGATAAATAGCCGCTACTCGGTCAGCAATAAGCCTGAGATAGGCTGGTTCATTTCGCTTTCCTCTGTGCGGAACAGGAGCGAGATAAGGCCCATCTGTCTCTAGCACTATATATTCAAGGCTTATTTGCGATAAAAAAGTGTCAATTTTACCATTTTTAAAGGTAGCTACACCTCCAATTCCGAGGTGAAGCCCAAGGGATATTGCATGCTTAGCCTGTTCAAGATTTCCCGTGAAGCAGTGTAGAATACCAGTAATAGTGTGACCTTGCTTCTTTATTCGCCCGACAGACTCAAATACTTCATCAAAAGCGTCACGGCAATGAATAACAATCGGCAAGTTACGTTCACTAGCCCAGACCATCTGCTTCTCAAAAGCATAGATTTGGGCCTCTTTGAAGCTGTCATCCCAATAGAGATCGATGCCAATTTCACCAACTGCAACAGCGTCAATAGTATCCAGACGCTCCTTAACATGTAGTAATTCAGATGCTACATTTTCTTTGACATGTGTCGGATGTAGTCCAGCCATTAAATGCACCTGATCAGGGTAGGCCTCAACAACCTGATCCATGGCTGCTGAGAATTCGGAGTCAATAGCAGGCAAAAAAAAGCGGGTGACTCCCCGCTTTTCGGCCTCAGCTACAAGAGCAGGCAAATCATGCGCAAAATCATCGGCATAAAGATGAATATGCGTATCTGTAAGATTCATTTATAACTCAAGGGCTTTTTTCACGTCACCATCCATTAAATGAGTAATTGGATCTTCGATGGCTTCTTTTATAGCAACGAGGAATCCAACCGATTCTCTACCATCGATGATTCGGTGGTCGTAAGAAAGCGCTAAATACATAACTGGAGCTATGGCAACCGCACCATCTTTAACGATAGGGCGCTCTACTATATTATGCATTCCCAGAATCGCGCTTTGGGGGGGATTAATAATTGGCGTGCTCAACATTGAACCAAATACTCCACCATTTGAAATGGTAAAAGTACCACCTGTCATTTCGTCAACAGTGATTAGTCCGTCTCGAGCTCGAAGTGCCAAGCGTTTAACCTCATCTTCTACGCCTCTAAAACTCAATTCCTCGGCATTGCGAATTACGGGAACCATTAAACCTTTAGGCCCCGAAACTGCGATACTGATATCACAGAAATCATAAGAGATCATTTCTTTTCCGTCAATCATAGAATTCACCGCTGGAAAAAGCTTAAGTGCTCTAATTACAGCAAGAGTAAAGAAAGACATAAATCCTAGCCCTACCCCGTGCTTATCCTTAAACGTATCTTTATACTCTTTTCTTAAGGCAAAGACCGCGCTCATATCTACTTCATTAAAGGTAGTAAGCATGGCCGTTTCATTCTTCGCCGATACCAATCGTTCTGCTACTTTACGACGAAGCATAGAGAGCTTGGTTCTCGATTCTGAACGATTTGCTCCGAGAGCAAAACTTCCCATTGCAGGAGTTGCATTTAACACATCTTCTTTAGTGATTCTTCCATCTCTTCCTGTTCCCGAAATTGAATCAGCGGTTAACCCCTTTTCATTCATCAGTTTTGCAGCCGCTGGAGAAGGAGTACCTGTTGCGTAAGTTGCCTTTTCTGAATGAGTAACCTCAGGCGTTTCAGCCTTAGGTGCAGGCGCCGGTGACTCACTATTAGTAGTGCTAGAAGAACCTCCTTCAGGAGCCTCTGCTGCAGTGTCGATCAAACAAACTACTTGACCAACAGCAACCGCATCGCCTTCTTCTGCTTTCAAAGTAATGATACCGCTCGCTTCTGCTGGAAGCTCTAAAGTGGCTTTATCTGAATCTACCTCAGCTATTGCCTGGTCCTTTTCAACGTAATCACCGTCGCTAACCAACCAAGTTGCGATCTCTACTTCGGTAATTGATTCCCCCGGTGAGGGAACTTTCATTTCTAGAATCATGATATGTACTTATCGTTATAAGTTGAAATTATCTTTTGTTTTGTCAAATACGTACTCGATTACCTGCTTATGGCGTCGAGCTGCACGAACTGCACTACCGGCAGCAGGTGCTCCATAAAATCTTCGAGACGCCACTCTAAAGTTACGAGCTGCTGGATAATGTAATAACAGATGTCCATAGGCACCCATATTTCTAGGCTCCTCTTGAGCCCAAACCACATCATCAACAGATTTATAGTGTTCTAAAAGCGCATCAAGCTCTTCGGTAGGTAGCGGAAACAATTGCTCTAAACGAACCAATGCCACATCATCTCTTCCCGTCTCATCTCGGTAAGCCAATAAGTCGTAATAAAATTTACCTGTACAAAGAACAAGTGTTTTCGCTTTATTAGGCTTCACATCATGATCGGTGATGACAGGCATGAAAGTACCTTGAGCCAATTCTTCTTTTGTTGAAACTACTTTCGGATGGCGAAGTAAACTCTTAGGGGTAAATACTACTAAAGGTTTTCTGAATGGGGCCTTCTGCTGTCTTCGAAGTACATGGAAAAGGTTCGCAGGAGTGGTTACATCAACCACATACATATTATCCTTAGCACAAAGTTGCAAATAACGCTCCATACGAGCAGAGGAGTGCTCAGCTCCTTGACCCTCATAACCATGAGGAAGAAGTAGCACTAATCCATTTTGCATCTTCCATTTATCTTCAGCCGAAGACAGGTATTGATCAATGACGATTTGAGCACCGTTAGAGAAGTCTCCAAATTGAGCCTCCCAAAGCGTCAAGGTTTTCGGACTAGACATGGCATAACCATAATCGTAAGCCATAACCGCATACTCAGAAAGTAGCGAGTTATAAATGTGAAGTTTTCCGTTTTGATGTTCACCCAACTGATTGAGTAACACAATCTCTTCTTCGTTCGATTCTGTCTTGATTACTGCATGACGGTGAGAAAAAGTTCCTCGCTCTACATCCTGTCCGGTAAGTCGAACGTTATTTCCCTCTTCGATAAGTGAAGCATATGCTAAAAGCTCACCCATAGCCCAATCTAGGCTATTGTCCTCGAAGTACATTTTATTGCGGGCATCTATTAGACGCTCAATCTTTCTTAATGCCTTCTTATCTGAAGGAATACTTGTGATTTTTTCGGCCAATGCGGTCAGCTTCTCAATCGGATAACTCGTATCAATCGCCTTCATCATTTCTGTCGAGGTAGCGAGCTTTGAAAAACCAGACCATTCATCCTGCATAAAAGGCGTAATTACCGTCTTCTCAATCTTACGAGAATCCATCAAATCTTCTTCGAGCATATTCTTATAAGAGGCCTCTAGCCCTGCCACATAATCTGAGTCGATTACACCGCTAGCTAACAGACGCTCAGCATAAATGTCTCGTGGATTATTATGCTTAGCGATCGCCTTGTATAGCAACGGTTGAGTAAACTTAGGCTCATCTCCCTCGTTGTGGCCATATTTTCTATATCCTAAGAGATCAATGAAAATATCACGGGCAAATCTCATTCGATATTCTAAGGCAAATATGGAAGCATGAACCACAGCCTCTACATCATCCGCGTTTACATGAAGTACTGGAGACAAAGTAACCTTAGCTACATCGGTACAATAAGTAGATGAACGTGCATCAAGGTAATTAGTTGTAAAACCGATTTGGTTATTGACCACCATATGAATGGTACCTCCAGTCTGGTATCCATCTAGTCGGGCCATCTGAACTACTTCATAAACCACACCTTGTCCTGCTATAGCAGCGTCTCCGTGTATTAGTATTGGTAAAACTTCAGAAGGATTTAACGGGTGATCATTATCTTGTTTCGCTCGAGTAATTCCTTCAACGATACCATTCACTGTCTCAAGGTGCGAAGGGTTTGGAGCGATGTTCATATTTACGATATGACCATTGTTGGTTTCGCGTTTAGAAGTCCATCCCAAGTGATATTTCACATCTCCATCAAAGATGGCTTCCTCATAGTCTTTGCCATCAAATTCAGAAAAAATATCCTTAGGTGACTTGCCGAAGATGTTTGTAAGCACATTTAGACGACCACGGTGGGCCATACCCATGACAAATTGCTTCACACCTTGATCTGCTGCCTGCTCGATGATGGCATCTAAGGCCGGAATTAAAGATTCGTTTCCTTCTAGCGAGAAACGTTTTTGACCCACGTATTTGGTATGTAAGAAACTCTCGAAACTAACTGCTTGATTCAGTTTTTCGAGAATATAACGCTGCTTCTCAGGACTAAATTGAGATCGATTGTCATTTTGATTCAAATAGTTTTGAATCCATTCGATACGCTCGGGAGTTCTAATGTACATGTACTCCACACCGATAGAATCGCAATAAATACGTTCAAGATGATCGATGATTGAACGCAGTGACGATGCCCCAATTCCGAGAATTTCTCCAGCATTAAAGGTGATATCTAAGTCTGACTCAGACAATCCGAAATTAGATAGGTCTAGAGTAGGACTATACTTTCTTCGCTCACGGACTGGGTTGGTCTTGGTAAATAAATGTCCACGTGATCGATAGCCATTGATCAGCTTGACTACCTGAAACTCTTTCTGTACCGTTTCAGGCACGGCGACAGTGGTTCCATTTTTAGCATTTCTTATCTCACCATCTGTAAGTTCTTCGAGATCCCAATCTTCTAGTACGCTTTCTGCACCAAAGTCAAATCCTTGAAAGAATGCCTTCCAACTAGGCTCCAAACTGTCTGGAGCAGTTCGATATTGCTCATAAAGCGTCTCAAACAAAGTGGTGTGAGCCGCATTAAGAAAGGAAAATTTATCCATGAAATCAGTCAACTATTTCGACCTACAAAAGTACAATGTTTAGTGGGTTAACACGAAGATTTTAAGGCTTTTCGAAATTATTTAATGTGTTTTCCTTCTTTCATTACGAAAGAAACGTTTTGTAGTGCTAAAACATTCTTTTCTGGATGCTCTTTGGTCGCTACGATATCAGCTAAAAAACCTTCTTTGATCTGACCTAACTCGTCTCCCATTCCTAAAAGTCTTGCATTGACTAAAGTTGCCGCCTTCAATGCTTCCTTAACAGGCATCCCAGCCTCATGCATGTAGAAAAACTCGCGCGCGTTTTCACCGTGATTAAAAACACCGGCATCAGTTCCAAAGGCAATATTAACCCCCTTCTTATAGGCCTTGGCAAAAGTAGCTTGCGATTGTTTTCCACCGATTTCTTTTGCCTTAGCGGCAACCATAGGAGGATAATAACCTTCTATTTCGGCATTGATTGAAACCTGTTTCCCAGCGGTGATTGTAGGTACTAAATAGGTGCCATGCTTAATCATAAGATCCATGGTAGCCTCACTCATAAGGGTTCCGTGTTCTATGGTATGAATACCGGCGACTACTGCTCTACGCATGCCTTCATCTCCATGGGCATGGGCAGCAGTAAGAAAATCATAATCCTCGGCCGTCTTCACAATCTCTTTAATTTCTTCAATAGTGAAATGAGCGTTCTTACCGTTCTTTGTTGTACTCAACACCCCGCCTGTTGCTGTAATTTTAATGGTGTTCGCTCCATCCTTGTATCGCTGTCTTACCGCTTTACGAGCCTCTTCTGGGCTATTTACGATACCTTCTGCAGGTCCTGGATCACCCATTAGATCTTTACGTACGCCAGAAGTAGGATCAGCATGACTACCGGTCGAGCCAATTGTTTTTCCTGTAGTGAAAATGCGAGGCCCATCTACCAGCCCAGCTTCAACTGCATTCTTCAAGGCGATATTCACTCCCGAGCCGCCTAAATCACGCACAGTGGTAAACCCAGCGAGCAAAGTCTTATTCGCGTAAACATACGCTCTAAATGCAACATCAGCCTCGTTTAAAGTGAAACGATTGAGGTAAGCACGAGGGTTAGATTCAGACTCAATATGCACATGCATATCAATAAACCCAGGCATCACCCACGACTCTTTTAAATCAATATTTTGATCGCTACCTGTAGCATCTACGAATCCATTCAAGATTTCTGTAATCTGTTTACCCTCAACAACAACGGTTTTCTCTTTTTGCCATCGCTCTGATGTCGGGTCAAATACATTTCCGCACTGTAAGTAATATTTTTGGGCACTTACCGCTTGAATAGAAAAAGCTATAACTGCGAGATAAATCCAGTTTTTCATGAAATATATTGTTTAGGTTAGCCCATGAAGTTAGTCCAAATTTCTGATTTTTCGTTCCCAAGCCCAGGCAGAAGCTAGCGCATCATCTAAGCTGTATTTAGACTTCCAGCCAAGTACACTATTTGCCTTTTCGGTATTAGCAAAAGCTTGAATCACATCACCCTCTCTTCTCCCTGCAATTCGGTAAGGCAATTTAGATCCAGACACCTTTTCAAAGCTCTCAATCACTTCTAAAACTGAGCTTCCCTTACCGGTTCCGAGATTAAAGATCTCGTAATCATTAGTAGATTCTCCCTTAACTAATCGCGTTAGTGCTGCCACATGTGCCTCTGCTAAATCGACCACGTGAATGTAATCTCGAATACAAGTTCCATCAGGTGTAGGATAGTCATCACCGAATACTGCAAGCTCCTTTCGAAGACCCGCAGCCGTTTGAGTAATATATGGGACCAAATTCTGAGGAACACCCAAAGGCAATTCACCAATTTCAGCTGAAGCATGTGCCCCAATCGGGTTGAAGTAACGAAGTGCGATGGCGCTCAGTCCTGAACTCACTTTGACAGTGTCTTTGAGAATCTCCTCTCCAATCTGTTTCGTATTACCGTAAGGAGATTCAGCAACTTTAATAGGTGCCCTTTCGGTAATGGGCATCACATCAGCCTGCCCATAAACGGTGCACGACGAGCTAAAAATTAAGTGTGACTTCGGCTTTACTGCTAATTGTTTCAATAAGTAAATGAAAGCCGAGAGATTATTTTCGTAGTAAAGTAAGGGATTTTCAACACTTTCCCCTACCGCTTTTGAGGCGGCAAAATGGATCACTCCCTCAATAGACGGTTCTTTGTCGAAAAGTTCGACTACGTGTAATTCGTTTCTTAAATCTAACTCGTAAAATGCAGGGCGTCGACCGATGATCGATTCAATACCGTCTAAAACCTCGATTCTGGTATTCGAAAGATTGTCTACAATAATCACCTCATATCCGGCCTCAGATAAGGCTACCACAGTATGTGACCCGATATAACCTAAGCCCCCGGTAACTAAAATTTTCATCCTCTGTTACTTAAAAATTCGTGAATAGTGGTGGTAATAAAGCCGATCTGCTCATCGGTAAGTTCAGTATGCATCGGAAGCGACAATACCTCATAAGAAATTTGATTAGTCACTGAAAAATCTTCTTCTCGGTAACGCTGATCTATATATGCTTTCTGTTTGTGTAAAGGAATCGGGTAGTATACTCCATGAGGTATTTGCTTCTCAGCTAAGTGTGCCGCCAAAGCATCGCGATGACCTCCAGAAATCTTTAGTGTGTATTGATGAAATACGTGACAAGTACATGACTCGCAAATACCTTCGCATTCGGTAACCATAACCGGTAAACTTACAAATGGCGTATTCGACAGCTCTCTATTATAAGCTCGAGCAGCATTTCTTCTGCGGTGATTATAATCATCTAAATGCGGGAGCTTTGCACTCAATACCGCCGCCTGTAAGCTATCTAATCTAGAATTTACTCCAACAACATCGTGATGATATCTTTGATACATCCCGTGATTTACAATACCTCTTAAAGTGTGAGCCAGATTATCATCGTTCGTAAATAAAGCTCCCCCATCGCCATAAGCTCCAAGATTCTTCGAAGGAAAGAAAGAAGTGGCGCCAACGTGACCTATAGTGCCAGCCATCGGTCGTGCTCCTGTCTTAGAATGATATTTTGCACCTATTGCCTGGGCATTATCCTCAATGACAAATAAATCGTGCTCCATTGATAGCTCCATAAGCTCATCCATATTCGCGCATTGGCCAAAAAGGTGAACGGGAACTATTGCTTTAGTTTTCGATGTAATCGCAGCTCGAACAGCATCTAAATTGAGAGTAAAATCATCTTCATATACATCAACTAAAACTGGAGTTAACCCAAGTAGGGCAATCACCTCAACAGTCGCAGCAAATGTGAAATCAGCCGTAATCACCTCATCTCCCGGTTTTAAACCAAGCCCCATCATTGCGATTTGCAGTGCATCTGTTCCGTTCGCACAGGGGATCACATGTTTTACCCCAAGGTAGGTTTCAAGTTCTTTCTGAAATTGAGAAACGGCCCCGCCATTAATGAAACTGGCTTCTCCAAGAATGGTTTCAAATCGATTGAGCACATCAGATTTTATAGGTTCTAGTTGACCCTGAAGATCAACCATCTGAATTTTTTTCATGCGATTACAATAGTATTTGGGCTAAAGGTACTAATTCAGGCCTAAGCGAAAGGTTGTACCTTAGCGAAAATTGAGAGAATTTCATGTGGATTTATCAGATTCTTGTATCCCTTTTTAGCAGGTTATCTCCGCTGTTTGCCTTAGTTAATTCAAAGCTTCGAAAACAACTTATAGGGCAAAGAAATAGCTTAAAACAGTTACCAGATTTCGCTAAAAAAGGAAAGCTCGTTTGGATTCATGTCGCATCCTTAGGAGAATACGAACAAGCCCTACCTATTATTGATAAAATCAAGGAAAGACAAACCGAGGCGCAGATCGCCCTTAGTTTCTTTTCTCCATCCGGCTACCATTACGCGGCAAAAAAAGCACCGGTCGAATTCGTATTTTATCTGCCTTGGGACACAAAATCAAAGGCTAACAAAGTTGTTCAGTGGTTAAAGCCTGACGTTGCCATCTTCGTGAAATATGAACTTTGGCCTAACTATCTAAATGAGTTAAAAAAATTTGGATGTCCCACCTATTTGGTAGCGGCTAGATTTTATAAAGAACAATGGCTATTTAAGTACCGCTTAGGTAAACAATTGCTCGAGAATTTCAACCAAATTCTATGCCAAGACGAGTCGTCTATTTCGTCAGTACATTCTTTTTATCCAGAATTACCCGTCAACTATTGTGGGGATACTCGCTTTGATAGAGTCGCACAGATTGCCTTAGAAAACAAATCCCTAGATGGGATAGAATCCTTTATTGCCGGGCGAAAATGTATTGTTTTTGGTAGCTCATGGCAAGAAGAGCATGAGCTACTAGCCCAATCGCTCCGAGAATTCGACGACCCTAAAGTTTGCTTCATTGTCGCTCCCCATAAAGTAGATTCTATAACCACCCAAAAAGCAATCTCATCATTTTCTGAGCCCGTCAATAGATACACCAAATCAGAATTTCAAACTGACCTCAGAGTTCTAATTCTCGACACCGTAGGTTTATTGAGTGCAGTCTACAGGTATGCTGATCTAGCCTTTATCGGAGGTGGATTTAAAACAGGGCTTCACAATGTTCCCGAAGCTGCCGTTTACGGCATACCGGTTTTGATCGGACCTAACTATAGTCAGTTCCCTGAAGTGGTACAGTTGGTTAAAGAAGGTGGAGTAATAGCCATTGATCAATCTAGCGAATTTGACATTTATCTTCAAACACTTGCCAAACAACCTCGAGCACTGCAATCTCAAGGGGAAGCAAACAGAAGGTTTATCGAACAGAACTTAGGGGCTAGCGATAAAATCTATAAAGAGATCAGCAAATTCTTGTAACGAATAAGCCTAAAAAAAGCCGAGAAATTCTCGGCTTTTTATGGTGCGGATGAAGGGAGTCGAACCCCCACGCCTCGCGGCACTAGATCCTAAGTCTAGCATGTCTACCAATTCCATCACATCCGCAATTGGTATTACCAATAAGGAGGGCAAATATACCCTAATTTTTTAAAATCCTAAAAATTCTTGCAAATTCTTATTTGTAAATTAGTGCCACTTTAAAGAACGTCGAAAATGAATCTGAATAACTACATTGAAAACCACAAGGAGCGCTTCACAAACGAGCTGATTGATTTGCTGAAAATACCTTCAGTAAGTGCAGATCCTGCCTATAAAGAAGCGGTTTTACAAGCAGCAGCTTTTACCGCCAAAAAACTCAAAGAAGCAGGCTGCGATAGCAGTGAAGTAATAGCCACTAAAGGGTATCCTGTAGTTTACGGTGAGAAGATTATTGACAAGACCCTTCCAACCATTCTAGTCTACGGCCACTACGATGTACAACCACCAGACCCTGTTGAACTTTGGGAATCAGGACCCTTCGAACCGGTGATCAAAAAATCAGCACTACATCCTGAGGGAGCTATTTACGCACGTGGCGCCTGTGATGATAAAGGTCAGTTCTACATGCATGTGAAAGCGTTTGAAGCTATGGTTGCTGAAAATGAACTTCCCTGTAACGTAAAATTCATGATTGAAGGAGAAGAAGAGGTAGGTAGCGATAGCCTAGGCGAGTTTTTAGAAACTTACAAGGAACGTCTCAGCAGCGACATCATTCTCATTTCAGATACAGGAATGATTAGTAGAGACATTCCCTCTATTCAAACAGGACTTCGAGGATTAAGTTATGTTGAAGTAGAGGTAACAGGACCTAACCGAGATCTACACTCAGGGGTTTATGGAGGTGCAGTGGTGAATCCGATTAACACTCTAAGCAAGATGATCGCATCGCTTCATGACGACGAAGGAAAAATCACCATTCCCGGATTCTACGATAAGGTTATCGAACTCAGTGCTGAAGAGCGCGCGGCGATGGCAGAAGTACCCTTTGATCAAGAACAGTACAATAAACATCTAGATATTGACGGGGTAAATGGAGAAAAGGGGTACTCTACTACAGAGCGGGCCTCGATTCGACCTACTCTTGATGTGAATGGAATTTGGGGTGGATACATTGGCGAAGGTGCCAAAACGGTTCTTCCGTCTAAAGCGTACGCCAAAATATCAATGCGGCTAGTACCCGACCAAGACCATCATGAAATTACTCGACTGTTCACGGAGCACTTCGAAGCGATTGCTCCAATAGGAGTTAAGGTTAAAGTAACTCCACATCACGGCGGTACTCCTTACGTTACTCCAATTGATAGTATCGGATATTTAGCAGCAGAAAAAGCCTTAGAGACAACGTTCTTTAAAAAACCGGTTCCACAACGAGGAGGAGGAAGTATCCCCATCGTAGCCTTATTTGAATCCGTTTTAGGTATAAAATCAGTTCTCATGGGATTCGGATTAGACAGCGATGCAATCCATTCTCCAAATGAGCATTATGGCCTATTCAATTACTACAAGGGAATTGAAACTATCCCCTATTTCTTCAAGTACTACACAGAACTGTCTAAAGAGGCTTAAATAGTATCGGACGACTTGGTGCAGCATCGCTAAGAATAGGCGCTACTTGTAGTTGAAGTAAATAATTACCGGTAGATAAATTGGCAGGAATCTGTGCAAATTCAGTAATCGTTGCCGAGGTTCTTGGAGAATCTGATAGTTTCCAGAAAGCACGATGCGACAAAAGAGCTCCCTGATCCTTTTCTTTATCGATCGAGGGCACATCAAGTACCAAGTGCTCTATTCCTGCTTCAACGAGTCGCTTAGTGGCTGATTCACTGAGATAGGGCCAATTCGTATGATCGTAATTGATAGGATATTCTTTATTAGGGTTTAATCGAATCACTAAAGCCTTCACTCCTTCATAATCGCAAAGATCTAATGCTTTCTCAGTTAATACCTGGTCTCCATCTATGGTCTCTAAACTCGGACGAATAAGTTTACACGGCATAAACAAAGGAAGTCTCAATTCCTCAATCACAAGCTGATTTTCGTCAATATGCCCGAGTGTTTCAGTATGCGTGCCGTGGGCATGTGGAGCAAATTTAATTTGGTCAAAATTCACTGCGGCACCCGAAGACACACTAAAAACGGCTCCTCCAACTTCTAAAGGGCCCATCTGAGGGCTGCCGATATACCAGGCGTTTACTCCACTACCTACCGCTCTTGACAGATCAATACCAAGAGCCGCATCGAACATATAATCGGTGTCTTCAATGGTTAATCTTATCATGTGCGATTTGTCTTTAGTTCAACCATAAACAATTCACTGGCTATACCGTCAATTAAAAATTTACCCTTACGAGTAGCTCTAATTACCCCTTCCTCCTCAAACAATAGTGCATCGAGCAAAAATGGGGTTATCATCATCTTGAAATAATTCAGATAAGGAGCACCAAATTCAGATTCGAGGTCATGGTAACTCACCCCCCATTGGGTTCGAAGCGAGGTCATCACGAATTCGTTATACCGATCTTTTGTAGTCAATTCTTCGCTTTCAAAATTCAACGCTCCCCCTTCAATAGCATTCATATACTTGTGGTTCTGAGCAATATTCCAATATCTACTTTTACCATCAAAACCATGTGCAGAGGGGCCTATGCCGACATACGAAACACCCTTCCAGTAAGAACTGTTATTAACCGAGTGGTGACCGGGAAGTGCAAAATTCGAAATTTCATAATGCTCAAATCCTCTACTGGTTAAGGTATCGAGTACAACAAGGAATTGTCTTTCTGCCTGTTCCTCATCGATATCTGGAATAAGTTCCTTTTCAATATAACTAGCAAGGGCAGTCTTGGGCTCTACAGTCAATGCATAGGCCGAAACGTGAGTTGCCCCAATATCTCCAACCTTACCTATACCCTTTTGAAGCAATTCATCAGATTGTCCTGGGATACCATAAATAATATCTACAGATACTCTATCGAAATGACTTACAGCCAACTGTAGCGATCGTAAAGAATCTTCTGAGCTATGCGCTCGATTCATCAATTTTAAGTCTCGATCTTCAAAAGACTGAAGACCAATACTAAGTCTATTCACACCAGCCTCCTTCCAAGACATTATTTGATCCTCATTCACATCCTCAGGGTTTACTTCCAAGGTAAATTCAAAATCAGAAGTAAAAGAATAATGCGTTAAAGCCGTATTTTTCAATAATAACAATTGCTGCTTACTCAGTACCGAGGGGGTTCCGCCTCCTAAGTAAAAAGTATTAAAAGTAGCTTCTTGCCAGTCTGTTTTTCTCAAACGCATTTCTTCGGTCATCGCAACAATCATTCGATCGATATAATTGAGTTTTGTCGAGAAGTGAAAATCACAATAGTGACAAGCACGTCGACAAAAAGGAATGTGGAGATAAAAACTCGCCATTAGCTGGTTCGATCTTTATTCTGACTAACAAAACTTGACCAAGAATGGTAGGCATTTGTCACTTCAGGCTTACCTGCGTTATAAAAATGACAAACAGCAGCTGCTAAGCCATCGGTGGCATCTAAATTTTTCGGAAGTTCTTTTAGAGCGAACATCCCCTGAAGCATCTTCGCCACTTGTTCCTTAGAAGCATTACCGTTACCAGTGATGGCCATCTTAATTTTCTTTGGTAAATATTCGGTAACCGGTATTTGACGGGAAAGACCAGCAGCCATCGCAACACCTTGAGCTCTACCCAATTTGAGCATTGACTGTACGTTTTTACCAAAGAAGGGCGCCTCTAGAGCCATCTCGTCAGGGTGATAAGTATCAATAAGTTCAATGGTTCTTTCGTAGATCATACGCAGTTTCAGATAAGGGTCACTTACCTTTTGAAGGCGTAACTCATTCATCTGCAAGAATTTCATTTGAGAACCATTCACCTCAATAAGGCCAAAACCCATAATGGTGGTTCCGGGATCTACTCCCAAAATAATTTTCGAGGCGGACATACTACTAAGGTAACGATTTAACGGTCGAAGTAGCGAACGACCTCAGCAAGCGGTAAACGCTCAGAGTCTTCAGGTTTTTCATCGTAGTAGCCCATATAGAATAGTCCATAACAACGCTCTCCCTCTTCTAATTCAAGAAAATCTCCTAAATGCTGGACAACCCCTGGAGAACTCCAGTAACCCCCAATTCCTTTTTCATGACTACTTAGCCATAGATTCTGAACAGCCATCGCTACTGCTGCAACTTCTTCCCACTCAGGAAGCGATTCTTTCGGATCTCTTTTCATACAAATGGCTATTGCTATTTGAGACTTTATCGCATTTGATCGCATCTTATCGTGAGTGATTTGACTGAATTTTTGTGCAGTCTTAGTATATACTTTTCCAATAGCGTCAGCAAGTCGGCTGCGAGCCTCTGATCGAATAACTACAAATCGCCAAGGCTGAGTTTTCTTATGCGTTGGTGCCCATCTAGCTGCTTCAAGCATCTCTTCGATAAGCTGGTCAGCGATTGGACGGTCGTTATAAGATCCTGGATATACACTTCTTCGAGTGCGTATTAATTCACTTAATTCCATGAGCAATATTTTTTAAAGTACTAAAAGTACTAATGGGCTAGAAACAAAAAAAGCCTCCCCTAAGGAAAGCCTTTCAAAGGTCAGTATCACTGTGGATACCACACTTGATGCAGTTTTACCTGCACAACACAACATTGCAAATATAGGGGCAATTTTTTTATTCGATTGTTGAAAACTTCATTAAAGGAATAATTCCTAATAATTGGAATAATTCCATAATTTTGAATAATGAATCGAAATATCTTACATCTAGATCTAGACAGTTTTTTCGTCTCTGTAGAGCGGCTCATTAACAGCGAGCTTAAGAAAAGACCTCTTCTAGTCGGCGGTATCAGCGACCGCGGAGTAGTAGCTGCTTGCAGCTATGAAACACGGGCTTTTGGCGTGCACTCAGGAATGCCTATGAAATTAGCTCGCAGACTCTGTCCAGAAGCTATTGTACTAAGAGGTAATTCAGGTACGTACACCAAATATTCAGACCTCATCACTGAGATTATCAAATCAGAGGTACCTGCTTTCGAGAAAGCCAGTATCGATGAATTCTACGCAGACCTAAGTGGAATGGATCAATTTTTCGGCACTTATAAATTCGCCTCAGAACTAAGAACTAAGATCATTAGAGAAAGTGGGTTACCCATATCGCTTGGGCTATCAATAAACAAAATAGTTTCTAAGGTAGCCACCGGCGAGGCAAAACCCAACAATCAAATTAAAATCGATCAAGGGTACGAGAAGCAATTTTTAGCTCCACTCCCTATTCGAAAAATCCCAATGGTAGGCGACAAAACAGGGCTAACGCTGCAGCGATTAGGCATTAGAATCGTCAGCGACCTTCAAAAGCTGCCCGAAGAACTTCTTTTACAAACGCTAGGCAAAACAGGAGGAATCATTTGGCGAAGAGCTCAAGGAATAGATCACAGCCCTGTAATCACTTACAATGAAAGAAAATCTATTTCTACTGAAAGAACCTTTGACTACGACACCATCGATATGACTCTCTTGAGAGAATTGCTTATCGCAATGACCGAGAACCTAGCCTATCAGCTCAGAAGAGGTCAAAAATTAACTTCTTGCGTGAGCGTTAAAATAAGATATGCCGACTTCGACACTCAGAGCAGGCAATTAAAAATACCCTACACTAGCGCAGATCACTTGTTAATTCCTAGAATATTAGAGCTATTCAACGCTTTGTATAATCGACGACTAAGAGTTCGACTAA
>Ga0209138_1000845_pt1 | contig 27972 bp, 38 predicted proteins | sample SaaInl3SG_22_DNA_FD_184645 | JGI IMG/M metagenome (GOLD analysis project Ga0209138, IMG submission 184645) | Marine microbial communities from expanding oxygen minimum zones in the Saanich Inlet - ESP_153SG_22_DNA (SPAdes) (version 2) | ecosystem: Environmental > Aquatic > Marine > Intertidal...
CAACAATTTTTTCTTTAAGTGACTCTTTGTATTTTTCGTATTGTGTGTAATTTTTAGTCCAAATACTAGGATACTTAAATTCATTTATTGCCATTTCACTATAGCTTAGTCTATCCGGTACCATTGGAATAGCATCTACTAGCAATCCTTCATACCAACTAATACCAAGTGTTTCTTGTAGGTTAGCACTAAACACTAGTTTAGCACGACCTAACAAGTTGTGATACTCGTTCTTTGTAAGTTCTTGTTCTTGACAAACAATAAATTCATATGCAGGTAGTTGTTCTTTAAGATCTCTAAAGATATCAACCTGCTTTTCAGGAGCAATACGATGCGGAAATAAAATAATGTTTTCTTTAGGCATACCTTTATAACTGTCTAAACTGTTACGTAGATACTCCATAGGCCAACCAGCACGTACTGTTTTATTAGGATCTACCCAATCACGTTCTGCAGAACCGTTAGGTTTAAATGTGTGTTGGAATAGATCAATATGAAACTGAGTAGCAAAAAAGTTGTGATCATAACATTCATACATTGAACGTTCTGCATTACGTACCCAAGGTTTGTTACCAATTAGTCTTCCTAAAAAATCCTGGGGATCGTAACTGCCTGCATGCCAGAGACCACCAACGCGAATATCAACACCCAATAGTTCTGCCATATAGCGTAGTTGAATAACTGTAGGATTCCAGGCATCGGTATAGAGAAAATAATCGCCGTTCTTAACAGTTCCTGCACAGAACATCTCTCCTATTTGTTCAAGTTGTTTACTTTTATAAACATTAGTTCCGCCGAAGTTGAGAAACGCCCCAGGTGTTGTTGCCTGAGGCGTATCTCCGCCACTAATAACTACGACATTCTCATTTGTAGCATGACGCAGTTGTTTAGGAAGATACTCTTTCCACTGTTTAGTGTAGCGTGTATCTACTGCTTCAATATCTACAATGAAAATTGTCATTTAGTTACCTCGATTGCCTTGAAAGCGTCCGCCGTTGTTGTTGCCACGGAAATTATTATTCCGATCATTGTTGCCACGGTAATTATTATTCCGATCATTGTTACGCCGCTTACCACCGTTACGGAACCTAGTATAGGCTTGCCATGCTGGGCTTTTGTTATTATAAAGATTTGCTTCGTCCCATACATAACCATTATGGCCATATAGGTACGCAGTTGCACAGAACGATTTAAAACGTTCCAAGTCGTCAAACACTTTATTATACGCTTCACGATTAAATTCGATTGCCATTTTATTTTCCTTTAATAGCATTAGTTTTTTGGATAAAAGATTGAACAGCCATTTTCGCCATCTTCGGCGACATCAATCTCTACAAAGCGGCCGGGATACTTTGCAGAAATTTTCTCATACAGTTCATCCGCAATCATTTCGCATGAACGATGATTTAGAACGAGCACTTCACCGTCGGTTGTACCCTCTCCATTATAAAGTCTTTCCATCCATCGCTTGAATTGGATGAACTCGATGTCTCTATCGTTGTGGAACACCTCGATGCGCACCCGGAAATGAAAGATATGGCGATGAGGAACACCAAGAAACGACACATCGTCCCAACCGCCTGTTGCCAATTTCGGGTCACTATCTGCTCCTGGATACATATGAACACCTTCTTTGCGGAAGGTAACCCATATACTTCTATTTGCATTATTTAGTGTGATTTCTTTATTCATTTTATTATCTTCTTCTTTTGACCTTCGTCTCATGTATGCTTCGTAAGATTCTTGTGTTTCCATTGTCTTTATAGTATACTTTCATTTAAGAACTTTGTCAAGGCCATATTTCGTCCAATCTGTGAATTTTTCTCTATCCATTAGATCGTGTAAACTATGACACCAGACACCAGGGTTAGATGCCTTAAAGTCTTTATCGTCAATCTTCAACATAGTGTTGTAGTTCCACAGTTTAGCGTAAGGCAATGGAACGCGAAGTTGTGGGATAAAGTTATCGTATTCAACTAAACTTGATTCGAGAAATGCTTCAGCAAGTGCAATAGGAATATCTAGACTACACAATTTACCTGCTGTTAAGAATGCCTTGATCATATTTTCCCAAGGCGTCCATTGATCTGCATCTTCTGGAAAGTTTGTACCAGGGTTGAAACTGTGATTAGCACCAAAGAAGATATGCTCACAGAACTCATCATCGTAGTGTTTTTGTATTACATCACAAGGTTGTACCCCTGTAACAAACAGTGTTTGTAAACCAAATGCAGGAGTACGTTCAACTTCGACACCTGTAAAAAAGATAATGTCGCCTGCTTCACCTGTTTTGTAATCTCGTTTCATATCTTTCATTCTCCGCTTAGTGTACGAAGTTCTGCTTCAAGTCGGTGTATTTCATCTTTAAACCATAACTTCATTGTTTTCATTCTGCGTACTTCTTCAGTTAATGTTTGATTATTATACTTGATTTCTAGCTCTGTGTCAAGTTCTCGATGTTTCCGTTTTAGTTCTTCAAGATGTGACTCAATTTTTTCATTTGTATTTGTGTAATTGGACATTAAACTTCCTCAAATAAATTGCCAAAATGTGTTTGTGCATTTACAGTCTTTTTACCTGTTGCACCTCTAGTACCAATGATGCTCATCCAAAACTTAGAATGCTCTTCGATAATTGCATTTGCTTTGTCTCGGTTGTCTGTTGCGAATATTGCGTCCACAACATCTCTAAATAGAACCCTGTCAAACTGTTCTTGGACAAGCATTGCAGGAAGTTTTCCTGCATCATACTGTCTGTTTGCTTCTTGTACTGCATTAATATGACTCCAAACGTTGTGCCCCATTTGAATTGCATAGCTAAAACTATCCCAACTAGTAGAATCTTTTTGTCTAACAATAGGATTTCCGCTTTCGTCTAAAAGCGGATTACCGTGTTTATCGCGATCAATGTCTCCTTTAAGGATCTTAGGACCGCCTACTTTATTAGTATCTCCTGGAGCATAGATACAAACATCATTAACTTTAATATTTTTAGTTAAAGGACTATCTGTAAAGTTTTTAAAGATACCATCTTGTAATACTGCATCGCGGAAGTTACGAGTATCGTTAGCATACCGCAATTCGTCAATGCTAGGAACCATTCGATAAACCCATTTTGTTCTATCTTCAGTTTCTGTTTGAATATAAATTTGCCCATTAGCAGTTGCTAAGAACGGACTAGCACAATCAAACGTAATTGTAAAGTTAGAATTATGATACTTACGAACTGCTCTTTGTACATCAGTTAGTAGTGTCGCCCACTCTAACTTACTTGTACCCAAGAAGTGCATAAAGTCATGTTTACCTTTTTCAAGTAATCCATCAAAACGTAGTGCAACAATACGTTTTAATGCTAAATGAATGTCACACATATTTTGACCACCCATTGACCACCCATTAAAGTGCGTGTCAGGATACTTAACTGGATCACAGTAGTCTTTCATCTGCTGATACCAATCTTCTGCATCAGCGTGATTTTCACCTTGTAAAACATTTAAGAACTTACAAGCACCTGTTCTGTGCTTCATAAAGTAATCGTTGTTAATACGTGTAGCATTAACTGCTTCTTGATATGTAGAGATGCCTGTTGCCTTAACACCTGCTGGCGATCTTGCCACCCAAGCCGGAATATCAAGAATCATTCCATAATCCATATACGCATCCATCCACGCAAGAACTTGTTCGCGTTTCTTTTGTGCTTTAGGACAATTAGGATCTTTCCAGTCACCTTCCCACACACCCTTACCAATCTGGAAGCCACCTGAGTCACCAAGTAGCCAACTGTTTTCTCTATCACGTTCACGTACCATTAATTCTTTAGGTGCATCTTTATTAATATCTAATTCAGCATGACCTGCTGAATACAGTGTCCAGTGATAGTTAAACAATCCTTCCTTTTTGTTTAACCAGTTCATACTTTCCATACTTGGATACGGAATACGACTTTGCTCGACATATTCTTCTCGGCGTTGTTTACCTACAAAAGTAGCATAGAAACCACTTAGTGCTGGAAGGAAAACAGCATAGTCTTTTTGTGCTTCTGTAAGGTCAGTATTCATTATTACTTACTCTGCGCTGGAAGAATATAATCGTATGTTGCCAAACCAGTATCGACACTAATTTGCATAGCACCTTGATCACTTAGACTCATAGTTGTATCACCGTCCAAGTTAAGAATACTTTGAACCTGCGCAATTGGATATGTCCATGCATGTGTAAGATTTCCTTCGACACCTGTTGCAAAAACAAATTTACCTGCGTGTGTATTTGTATCACCAAAGTAAAAAACTAGATCTTTTACACCACCAGTTTCTTCAACCTTTGCTGTAAATGTAGTTTCTTCTGAGTGCGCCGCACTTTGTAGTTTAAGTCTTGTAATAGATGCTACACTTGGAGTTAGTGAAACATTCCATGTTGCACCTTTAAACTTAACACTCTTAAGTTTTTCGTTAATGATTTCAGTTACCATAAAGCGGAAATCGTTCTGGAAGTCACCTGCTTCGTTTTCAAAGTGAATACCAGTTGGAACTGTTACACCATTGCGTTCTTGTTTAATAATAGTAAGTTTACTATTCTTTTGGTATTCCGGATTCTTTAAATGCAATGCAAGTTTGTCTAGATTGGGCATACCAAAAACGTTTTCGCCAAACTCTTCAACTTTTTGTTTAGTTGTGCTTGAAAGAATGACTGAGCGATCTTCTGCCATTGATTCAACTGTAGTTGATGTTTCATCGCCTGTAACCTTTACCAAACTCAAAAAGCCTAGTGCATGTGTTTTAGCAACGATATCTTGTAAAATGTCTTTCATAATGATTCTCCTATTGTTAGATTATACGACATATTTGTTTAAATGTCAAGTGTTTTTTTACTGTTTTATGCCTGGGGATGATAGGCATTGTTGTTTTCCCTGTTCGATACTCTTTTGCGCAGATCACTTGAACTAAATCTATGCTCTCTTTTGTTAAAGTAAAGTTCGATTCCTCGTTTAGCGCATATTGCTCTTCCGGTAAATTTACCATCTTTATATTCTTCACCGAGGATTCTTACATCAATATGAAGCATATTTAGAATATCTTCTAAATCCGTTTCTGTTTGATATGGAATAATTTCGTCAACATACTTAACTGCACTAAGTTGTATATGTCTTTCAACAATTGTTTGAACAGGGGAGTTCTTTTCTGGCCGATCAATACTAGGATCAATTTGTAATCCACAAATTAGATAATCACATTGTTCTCTTGCATCTCGTAACATCTGTATATGACCTGCGTGAAGCAGATCAAATGTACTACATGTAAAGCCTATTCTCATTTAAAGCCTCGTTCTTTTAAAAAGTTTTCTACTGTGTATTTAGGTCTATGGCCTAATGTTCTCATTGCTCTTGTATTTGCCTGGGTAACTTGTCTTTCACCGATAGTATTTAACTTAACAGGCAAATCAGGTCTTATTTCTTGGATACTAACAGTAGTTCCAGTTCCGATGTCAATAGGACCTTGTACTTGACTATCGATAAGCAATTCAATGCCGTCGCATAGATCTTCAATGTGTATGAAGTCTCTTTTGTGCGCCGTTACATATTCTAATTTGTTGTTTAACAATTTGTCAAAGAACATATTTGCTCTTGGGCTCGGCCCATATACAGTATGAAAGCGCATAAAGCAAACATTATTATGTGGAATATATTCAATTACATGTTTACTTGCCGCATAAGGATTCAGTTCGGGTTCGTATTGTGAGCTTGATCCTGCAACAAGAATTCTTGCATCGGGATAATAGTTAAGGATTCGTTTCGTACCTTCAACGTTTGTATCCCAATATTTTTTAGGATCAGCAAGACTTTCACGAACACCGCCAATACCAGCCAAGTGTATAACTACATCCACAACACTGGGATGCGGCAACTCACAAGTTAAAATATCGTCGCCTTCTTTAGTATCTAATCCTAGTACATCGAATTTTTTATTTAATCGGCTAGTAAGTACTGTTCCAATAAATCCTTTGTGTCCAGTTATTAATATGTTAGTCATTTTTACTCCTAATTTGTTGATTACTTTTTACAGCACTTTCTAAGATTGGTAGTGAAACTCCAAATTGGTTTGCACTATGCAGTAAGGCCTTTGTGTCTTTAGGAAAACAAGCGCCGCCGAAACCTCTTTCACCATCCGGACCAGGAACTTGCATATGACTATGCGTAATTCTATCGTCCATGCCTACTAACTGTTTTACTTTATTATAATCAATCTTTGTAGATTGACATAAATCATACACTTCATTAAAGAAACCAACCTTTAATGCTAAGAAACTGTTCCTCAAATATTTGGTCATAATTAGTTCTTCAACTGTTCCATAGAAGGGATCAAATTCTTTGCATAGTACAAATACCTTCTGCCAGAAATCAACGTCTCCACCACCAAATAGCATCTTATCTTGATTTTTAAAATCTTCGTTAGCATTAGCCGCTGTTAAAAATTCAGGACTAAATGTAATTTCTTTATTATATTCTTCAAGTTGTTTCCAACCTTCTAAGCTAATAGTACTTTTAATTAAGATAGGCTTGCTATTGGGACACTCTTTAATTACTGATTCAACAATAGACATGTCGCATGCACCTGTTACAGTTGACGGTGTTGGTACACAAACAATATATCCGTCGCTATCGTCTTGGATTTTGTTTTTATTATAATTAGGATCTACAATTTTGATATCGTAATGATCTTTGAGTAGTTCATATACAGCCTTACCTACAAATCCGTATCCGATTAAAGTTAGTTTCATCTTACTTCCTTTGTTTTTTATTTAGGTTTTGTTGCTTAGTTTCTAAAATTTCTCGAAAGTTAGCTAACTCATCCATAAGATCGTCAACCAAGTCTAAGTCTGTTTGTTTGTCTGTATCTAACTCTATTTCTAATTTAATTTTCATTTAGTCTCCAAAGTCGAACAAGCTATTAAATGTAGTATGTTGTTTTGTATCTTCTAATGAATAATTCAACACACCAATTAGATTGTCCAGTTTATTATCGATGATAGTCTCTGCCATAGCCGCATCATCAAACGGCAGTTCTTTGAACCATTCTGGAATACGCAATTCATCTGTAGGATATGCAACACTAGTATATCCTAGTGGGTTCTGTTTTAGTTTGCAAACAATAACTTTCATACCGTCTACAATCTCTTGTGAATACTTGTCGCCGTTCATACGCTTGAGTGTATTCCAGTTGATACTTGCTCTAACGTGTCCGGGCATATTAGCTTTGCCTTGCTTTTCTTCAAGACGCTGATAGTGTCCAATCTTGTTTGCACGTTTGGGCGAACCTTTTTCCCAACCAGGACGCTCACTAAACTCTGTACGGAATTCAGTAATACGTGTCAGTACATCTTTTTCTGTCGCATCAGTTAGAACCATAAGCAATAGTTCGCTTAGAAACTCTTGCATAAACACAGGAGTATCTGAACGTCTTAGATCCAAGCCCATTGCTTTTACTTTGCCTGGCTTACCTTCTACATCTGAACGGAAGCCTTCTGTGTCATACACCAGTGCCGCATAACGCTTCTTAGTAATAAACAGTCCGCTTTCTGCAACAATTTCTCGACCAGCGGCAATAACATCTGAGCGACTCTTTGGACAATGAAATGCCTTAGCCATCATATCTGCAAAGGTTGCATTAGCCGCTTCTGATACTTGATCATACAGTGTAATGACATTTTCTTTAGTCCAAGGAATATTACCTGCTTCGATATCTGCTTTTAGCGTAGGCCACGCACTAAAGTACACAGAGTCAGTGTCACCGTAAATAACTGCTTCGCCTACGTGGTCATATGTGCCTGTAATAACTTTGTTTACTTCTGCACTCATGTGCTTAACAATAGTACGTCCAGTTAGTGTAGTACTCTGGCCAATACGTTTATCAAAAAAGCGACACCCAGGATTAAGAATAGCACCATACAAGCTATTAAGGTTAATCTTTTTGACAAGCTGTCTTTTGTCCCAGTATTCAATTTCTGCTTTATTACCCGCATCCTTAGCCTTCTTTAACATTTTTTGTAGATCTTTACGTTCAGCATACCAACGTTTAAGCAATCCAGGAATAACACCTTCGTGTTCTGTAGTAAAAATTGTGCCATTGCTACTAAGCATCCACGGCATATTACTATCAAAAATTAACTTGTGTATTTCTGCACCGCTTAATACTTCAGTTTGACCATTTTCAAAATCAATAGTAAGAGCAACGTCTTTACGCTGATCCATAACTGCTTCATATTCTTCTGTACTAAAGCGTCCTTCCCAACTACCTGCAAAGGATTTTTTCTTTAAGCCCATGTCTTCTTGTACACGAGCATCACTAATATCAGGACGGATTTGTCCTACGATAGTTGCAGGATCCATATTCAATGCACGAATTACACTAGGATATAGTGAGTTCAAGTCCATTGAACCAATCCATTTGTGCAAGCCTTTTTTAGGAAACGCAACATACGCACCTGCGGCTTGTGTATTTTCTGTGTCATCTCTTTTAGGACGGTTAGGTACTTGTAAGCCGCGATTGTGTGCTTCGTTAATAATACCTTGTTCTGTAACAGCAACAGCACCCATAGTGGTTTGTAGCATTACTGTATTTTCGTGTGCAATTGAATTACTAAGATCGATAAATCTTAGTTTTTTGTCCAGCTTGTCCAGTAGTGCGGTATCTTGTATGTTGTATTCGATGAACTTTCTAAAGTCATTGTTGTACAACTGGTCCAAAGTACCTTCATAAGGTACTTTATTTTCACCAACTTCGATTTCGCCAATGGCATCAAGTCTATATGTATGTCTTTCTTCATATGTGTATTTACGATATAATTCCAAACTATCTAAATGCACTCTGCCTATTAGGTCAAAGGTAACAGCTGATTTCCCATACTTTTCATATTCACGTTTCTTAGGTAACTGTCCCCACAAACAAAAACGTCTTGTGTCATCTTTGCTTAGTACACGACTAGTTCTATTCACTGTGTATGGAATATCATAACCTTCACTGTTCCAACCTGATAAGATATCAGCATCTTCAATCAGTGTCAAGAAAGTGTCGATCATTTCACTTTCTTTTTCAAACAGCATTACATTGTCAATACCTTCAAGTGTTTTCTTTGCTTCGTCCATAGTAAGTGTCTTAGGAGGAACAGCAAGACACACCATTGTTTCCATCCACTGCAAATAAACAGAGATAGATGTAATTGGCATAAACGGATCACTAGGATCAGCAAAGCCTCGCTCTGGATCAAAGTCTGTCTCAATATCGAAAAATGCAATGTTTAGTTTAGGTGCATCTTGATTAAGATAGTTTTCACTCAAACATTGAAAGATTGGATTAATATCACTTTCAAATAATTTTTTGCTATTATTAATAGCAACTTCTTTGCGGAAGTCTTTTGTATTTTTGCATACAACTCGTGTTAACGGATTGCCGTAGATACTTTTGTATTTGCCACGTGGATCCTCATAGTAAAACGTGTACTTTGCTTGATACTCACGGTACTCTCTTTTGCCATCTTTGCGTTCAACTACACGAATAATATCTTGATCGCGGTCAAATAGTGCGTCTACATAACTCATTTATTTTCCTCTAACTTAATGTCGTTAATATTTCCTGCTATAATATATCTTTTAGTATTACTAGGATAAACTTTATGATGAATGAAGCTAGGAAACATTACTATCATATCATTATACACGGGAAGATGTATTTCGTCAACCGTAGATATTTCGTTTTTAGATTCTTGTAGCTGTACAAACGTCAATGGACTATTGTTTTCGCCTACATCTAAATAATACACCCAACTGTAACGACTTAATGTGCCGTGTTCGTGTTGATGACTTACTTGTCCTGGCATATATTCTTGGAACCAAACTTCTGCGTCAATACCTAGACTTTTAGTATCATTAAATCCTTGATCGACTATAAATTTAGGACCACGAGGCACACATATATTACGAGTATACCAAAGGTGAATGCTGTCAAGTAACGAATCTAAAATTCGATGTTCGTAATGTATATGCCAATCAGTCTTCCAACCTGTAGTTTCGGTCGCAGGTATACCTTTTCCTTGTTCTTTATAATCAAGGAAATAATCTACAATTTGTTTTCTGTTAGAATATCCTAAAGCACCATGTCGTATAGCGATTGGATGAGAGATGTATAGTGTACTACAAGAGTTTGTCATATATTCCTACGTTGCTTATGGCCAACTTAACCTTCTACATGCCTAGCTATTGCTATTGGCGTTACTATTACTTATCAGAACAACAAACCCGCAACATAAATTACGGTTAGTCCTGCGTTAAGGACTATTAAACTGTTCTCTTTCCAAAGGATACCTATTAGTACCCAAAGACTATTACTTACAATGAATGCCCATATATAAAAGGGATAAACATTAAAAGCGGCTAGTGTTGCGGCCACTAACAGACATGCTGTACTAAACCACGCTAGCCACTGATAGGGTTTTACCACCATCCTGATGCTACTCCATATCCAAAAACATTGATTACTGCAAAGTAACCTGTTAACAACATTACCCATGCCGCACCTCTACGTACAGCGGCATAACATTGTGTAATGCTTCCGACAAAGAATCCTGGATAAACCATGAGCATATTAGGATTATTTGCTGTTAGAGCAAGTGTCATACTCGCTCCCACAGTAAAAATAAAGCTAATTAACTCAAATGCAAATGCAATTCTATCAGATTCGTAACTATTAACCCAGAATTCTTTGACTTTTTGCATTATTTGTCCTTGCCAACAGTAACAACTAATGTTTCAAGATCGTCAAATTCGTCAGCAACTTTATCCCAGTCGCCCTTGTGTGCTACTTTGATAGCTTTGTTAATCAATGCTGGCTTAATATCTAGTTCTTCTGCAACGGCCTTAACAGTTTCTTTAAGACCCATTGAAAGATCTTCAATTTCTCTTAGAACTGTTGCACCTTCATTAACAAGCCGTTCTAGTTTTGCTTTTTCTTCTGGACCATAGGTACGATCGCTCATAGTTTTCTCCTTGTGAGTTTGTATTTTATATGCTAGTATACAGGATTATTTAGGTGTTGTCAAGTGTTTTTATTTAACAAAAGCACCAATTCTGCCGTGTACGTCTGGATATTCACGATAAGTGTAACCTTTTGGCGGCGTTGTATCTTGATGTTCCCAAACTGGGATAAAATGATTAATGTTCCCGTCGAAGTCTTCGTTGCGTCTTAGATGTACTTCAATTAGTTTTCCACCTATGAACTCACAGTTCATCCAAGGATGGTGCTCGACTAGCTCGTTTAGTATCGTTGGAAATTCAAATCTCTTATCGTCTCTGCGCCAGTCTGTCCATTTGGTAAATGTATCTTCAGGTTTGTTACCTTTTACACACAGCATTTGCTTACCTTGAAAATAGTCTATGCTGTAATGATCACCTTCAAAGAATTCACACCAAAAGTGACCTACTGGTAGTGTGCATGTATCTTTTTCTAACCAAAGTTTTTGAGCACCTAGTCCTAAGCCTAGCATGTTAACACAGGGACGAACAATATAAAAGCCCGGATGCGGAACATCAAGTCCGACCGGGCCACTATTATATTTTAATTTTCTTGCTAGTATAAGTTTATCCATAACCCAGATATGTTCTGGATTAATATTTTGCCAAACAAAATCCTCGGCACTGTCTTCCATTCTACATCTTAACGCAGTTGTCTACAGTCTTGCCGCCTTTTTTCTTAGTACCCATACGCTTATAGCCTTTCCAGCATACTTTGCCGTCAACGCCTTTTTGCTTCTCTTCTGAAAGTGTTCGCCAACTTGGCTTACCGCATTCATTGCATAGCTCTTTAGATTCTTTCATTGCTTTGTTCTTTTCATAACAATTGCAATGTTTGCAATCTGGACCACATGAACATTCAGTTACAGGCTTGCCGCAACATGCTTCTGGACACATTTCAACTTTTTTTTTAGCTTCGGATAATTTAGATGCAAGCATTGATTCTAGTGTAGCTTCGTATGAATCACCTAGTGCTTTACCACCTGCGGCTTTTCCTTTTTGGAAACTTTTCTTAAGTGATTTAGGTGCTTGCGATGCCGCACCAACTCCGTATGCAGTGCCGTGAATTGCTCCACCTACTACACTCTTACTAATTTCAGCAGTTGCTGCCATTAGATGATTAACTGCTTTGCCTAAGTCTTCATCTAGTTTTTTATTAGATTCTGTTACTTCCTCAAATTTAGTTTCGTAATCCATATGATGATAAACACTTGACACATAATCAGCGGCTTTAGTAATCTTTGCTTGTACCCAACCTTCTAACCCTTGTTGCTCTGACACACCTTTAAGCATTTCGTGCAACTTAATTGCATACTTTGCTAGTTTGTATAGTTCAGCACGAGCCATTTGAACTTCGTGATCTTGTTCAACCTTAAATGCCATATCGGCTAATCCAGTTTCTTTTAAATGTTTTTCTCTCATTGTGTTTTCCTATACAGTATTTATCTTTTAATTGTTTTAGAACCAAAGAAGCTGTCATCATTGTCTAGTGCATTTGCTACTAAATTAGTTCCTGGTTGTTTACGTGATTTTTTCTTAGGTAAGCCGTTTTTATCTCTTCCAACTTGACCTGTTGCGTGTTTCGGATTTGCAAGACTTGCATTATTGCCTGCACTAGTTACTCCTGCTGTTGCTTCTTCACCGATTGATTCTTTTTTCTTTTTAGATCCTACATAATCAAGTAACTTTTTACCACCGTATAATAGTGCTACTATTGCCGCCGCAGGAAGCCCATATTTCATAGCACCTTGTGATAACGATTGTACAGTTGATGCACCTAGTGTACCACCTGTTGCTTTACTAATACCGTCAGCCCATTGCGATGCTGTCTGGGGATTAGATTGTGCTAGTGCTTGTGCGGCACCTGCATCTTTAACAACATTAGGTAAATTTGAAACCGAAGCTGGAACTGCATCTGCTTGCGGCGGTGTTGGCGCTTTAGGAGCAGGTTTAGGCTCTATCTTCGTTACTGGGTTAGGTGTTTGTGGAATCTTAGTTGAGGGATCATCAAGTTTACCTGGAGAAGTTGGTTGCTCTGGAGCCTTAGTTTGTGCGTTTGGACTGTCTGTTGGAGCAGGCCCTGCTCCTGGAACACCATTTGCCGCGTCAGCTCGTCTTTGAGCAAGTTCAGCGGCACCGTTTCCTCTACCGCCTCCTGAAGCAATCCTTTGATCAATTGATGTTTGTAAATCTTGTAAATCCCAAGGTAGCTGACCAGTGTCGCCTGTAGCATCTCTATATGTTTGAATAGCAGTATGGTCGCCTCGTCTAATCCTATCTCTTAGTTCAAGCGCCGCCGCATTAGCAGTTGCATCATCTCGGCCGTCTGCACGTAGTTTGTTATACAACATAGCCGGAGCATCAGTAGTATCCCATGCAGATGTAGAACTAGGTGTTAGGGCAATCTGCGCCGCTGTTGCTGGTCCACTTAGTGCCGCTCTTCCAAGCCATTTTAAACCGCCTATAATGTCGATTTCGTTAATTGGTTGTCTAATATTAGTTGTAAGTTCTCTCAATCTCATAATACTATTTACCCTTTTTTCTTTCCTGATTTCATATTTGCACACCAATGGTACATCTTTGCTTTTTCACCGCTTGCGTTCTTGGCACGTTTGCGTAGTGCAGTTACACTTCCGTTACAACTAGCACCAGACTTCTTTACTCTGCCTGGTCTGCTTTTGCCTTTTACTTTACCGTCAGCAAAGTTTTCTTGTACAGGCTCTTGCATATGCTGTTTGATTACTTTTGCTGTGCGTTCAAACTTGTGGTCTTTGTATTTGAATCCTATGCCGCCGGCAGCTTCCCATTTGCGTATATTAACGCCATAGTCATCAATTAGGATGTTTGGTGTTCCGTCTTGGTTGGTTGCATACTGAGCTTTGTCATGTGTAATATAAACATTATCTGGAGGAAAAAAATTTAAATTTTGTTCTACCCATGTGCGTTTGTGTTTTTCAGAATTTGGATCGTCTGCTAGAGGTGAGCTACATATATTGTAACTACCTTTAACTTGTTTAATTAAATTTAATAGGTTTTTTGCTTCTGGTAGCATAGGTAATCTTAACCAAAAGTCATCTGTATCGCGTATTTTCTGTAGTGCATCGTCGATATTGTGTTTTTTATTAATGTCTGTAAAATGTTCTACATCCATCAGTCTTGCCCACTCTCCAAAAAAGTCAGCAAGTACGCCGTCCATGTCTACATAGATTTGTGAGCTAGAAGCAATTTCACCTAAACTGTCGTCTGCTTCGACAAATTTTAGTTTATCGTAGTAATATAAATCTTCGTTTAAATGATCCAGTGCAATCTCCAGTGCAATGTCAAAGTCAGTTGTATGTTCTGCTTCTACTCTAACACCTTTTTTAACCTGCGTCAATACTTCTTTTTGATCTACATTATATTTTTCAGCTAATTCAGGAATACTAAGTGTAGGTGCATCTAAATCTTTTACAGTTACACTTTCATTTTTCTTCTTCTTAGCCATTTCTAAATCACTAGTCCAATAACTTGGCTCGTTTAACATGCCTTGTACATATTCCAAGTACTCTTGATCACCTTCAATCTCCCACTCAGCTGGTTGCATAAAAGTAACACTGCCGTCATCTTCGATTGATATCATGATGTCTCTGTAAATATGTTTGTATGTGCCGGGCTTTAGCTCGTGTTGCAGATCGATACTTTCTTCAATACTTTCATTTTTCTTCTTCTTAGCCATTTTAGTTGCAGTTGCATACATGACTGCTTTAGCATCGTCGCCATAACGATCCTTAAAATCATCTTTGGCTTTCTTCATGCCTTTAACGTATTTTTCTTTTTTCTTTGTTTCGCCTTTAGATAGCGATCTTTCTTCGATACTTTCAGCCATTCCTAAGTTGAATAGTACGTTAGTCTTTGAACCTTTTACTTTTTTGCTTAGTGTAGGTGGACGTCCGTCCTTGTCTACAGTATTACCAAACTTTTTTGCTTGTTTAGATATTTCGTTAGGACCTACGTCGGGTGTAGTATTAACACCTTTTACAATTCTACCGACACCTTCTTTGATCTGATAAAATTTCATTTGCGCTTACGTCCTCTAAACCCCGGTGACTTATTAACAGCACCAGTCATATGAGGTAAACTAAACCAAAGTTTAAACCATTTATCCGTACCAGGTTCGATATTCTTTTCGCGTTCAATCTTACGTTTTTCTGTACCAGTCTGCGAGATGTTCTCAGGAGTGTATTGTGTCCATCCTTTAAATTCATTTATACCTGCAAGCTGTTTTAAACGTTCAATATCCATTATTTGTCCTTTAACGCATCTGCTTTGAACGCTTTGTCTGCACCAATCTTTGAAGCCAATGCTCTACGTTTTTTTATTTTGTCTTGTACACTATCTTCTTCTGGCTCTGGCGGACGTCTTTTAACAGTGTGTTGCTTAGGACGTCTAGTTGCGAATCCCATAATTTCACTTACATCATCTACAGAATCTACACCCATAATGCCTTGCAATTTTTTAAACATTTCTTCTGCATAAGGTTGTGCGCTTTGTGTTACACCTTTTTTAAATCCTTCTAGATCATTATTAGTTACATAACTACGTAATTTTGTTCCGCTCATTCCTGTAGCATCAGCCGCATCGGCATCTCTACTTAATTGCACATACTCTATCTTGTCAAACTTATAAGGAAATGCTAGTGGACCTTTTTTGCCTTCAGTTTGACCATTATAGTTTACTAGTATTGTGTAAAGTTTATCTTCACCTTCTAAGAACGTAACTTTTTTATAACCCATTTCATATAGTTTGTGTGCCGCTACTGCAATATTTTTTGCCAACTGAACATTAATATCTGGAAAGCTCTTTCTTGCCCAGTCTAGTTTTTCTTCTGCTGTAAGTGGATCTGTTGGAAGTTCAGGGTCTCTGTCTGTAAGAAACAAAAAACGGTCACCTGGCTGTTCTTTAATTGCATTAACAAGAAGTTCGTGACCAGTTGTAGCAGGATTTAACCTACCTAGTGCAAATGCGGCAACTTTACCTTCTGCTTCAAATATTTGTCTTAAACGCACCATTATCTCCTTCAGGGGGATTTCTCTCGTAGTCTAAAACTCTTTGTACTAAGTCTGCTTTTTCTTCGTTAGAAAGTAAATCCTTTGGATCTTTATTAATATCGTATTTGTTACAATAGTGATTAACACACTTATAGATCATTGGCATAACTTTTTCTTCATCCATACCGTCTTCGCCTAGACTGTCCATACATGGTAGGTAATGTTTTCTATAAAATGCATCGTCACTAATCATATGAAAGTGAATGTCTTCAACTACATCGTACGGAAGTTTATCTTTATCCTCGCCTATTCTATCTTCTACAAATTCAAATAACTTCATATTACTTCCTTACCATTTACGACATGACCAGTAACGTGCTTTAGTACGCGGTCCCGGATTGTCACAATTATGTCTAGCACGGAAACTACGTCTACGTGCCGGATTACTTTTTTTAATTTTCATGTCGGGATCACCGAAGTTTACTTTTACTACGTTCCCTTTCGGATTCTTCACATATACTTTGAACTTCTTTACGTCTCCACGCATTGGCTTGCCAAGTTGTACTTTGCGTCCTTGATAATCTGCCTCGTCTAGATCTTCGTCCTCGTTGTACCATAAATCTCCATATGCTTCGTAGAAGTCATCTCCATCATAAGTTTCTTCAGTAATTCCTGAAAGCTCTTTAATACGATCGAGCTCATCATTTAATGTTTTACTCATATATTTCTCCTATGCGGACATATAGCCCGGTGTTGGCGATTGCTGATCATCATTCCATGTAAATCCGCCGCCTGTGGTAACTTGTTTACTTTCCATATTACCAACCAAGTCATCTCCGTCGTCAACTATAGTGAAATTTAGATTATCAGTTCTTAATAACATGACAGTAGTAATACCATCTGCTAAATGATAACTGGTATACGCAATTTTAGAATACGCAATATTCATTTTTTCTATGTCAACTTCGCCGTTCTGCTTAATTGCACCACCAATCAACGCACTTGGATCAAAAGGCTTATGATGTGTATTTGGAGTTCCGTCGTCGTTTGTAGCTGGTTTTGAAATTTGATCGTAATTTTGAACTAATCCTTTAATAGTATCATGGAATAGATTATATGTCATGTCAAAGTTTGAATAAGGTTCTAATACTTCATTGTTTAACTTTGTAAGGCCTCCGCCATTCCAGTTATATCTACTACCTTTTTTCGCCTTTCCTCTAAGTACATTATATTGATTACCGTCATATTTTGACATAGGCACTTTTTTAAATGTGCCATCTTTTTGTTTAACTTTTATAGTTGCATCTTTAGGAGCATTTTGACAAATTTGATTAATTTTTTCAGACCAAGTTTTCCAACCCGTAGTTGCTTTTGCAAGTGCTTTACTATTAAAACGTCCACCTGTTCGATCACTAGCTTTAATTTCAACTTCCTTATCGCCGATTTTCAAGTCACCCTTTTTACCTTTTTCAGCAGGGTTGCCCATCATCGATAATGCCATTTCTCCTGGGCCAATAGCTCCCGAAGTTGATCCTGGCGAATAACTAAAGATATTTTCTTTTACAAAGATGTCAAACACTTTTTGATAGTTTGGATTTACAAAATCTTTAACGTTACCTTTATTTACAGAAATAAGTCTTAGCATATTAATTACTTTACCATCGACACAGGCTTGTAAAAAATCTTTGATCTCATCCTGGGTTACATCACTTCCTTCTTGCATATCAAGTATTTTACCAAACAATGCTTGCTTTAAAGTCTTTGTAAACTTTTCTGCATTAACTGCAACTTTATTATAATCAGTTCTATCTTTGCCTTTTAGTTCAGATGGATCTTTAATTTCAAAGCCCTGTACTTTGTTACCTAATTGTACAAGTACACCAGTTACTTCTTTCACAAAATTAATTGCTTCATCACGCTGTGAACGAGCAGTATCTCTTTCTTGAGTCAAAGATGTAAATTTCTTTGTAACTTGATCTAGTTGTTGGTTGATTTGATCTAAAATTTGTTTCTTAAATTGTGCTTGGATCTGATCATCACTTGCCGACTCGATCATCTTAATTGTAGACATTATACTATCTAATATGTCTTGTGCTTCTTGATCAAGACCACTTGTAGCAGATACTGCTGGAGCACGTTTTTTAACATTTGGACTAAGAAGGTCTAATTTTCTTTTAACGCCATCAGTTGCTTCAGTTTCAACTGCTTCGGTTGTTGGTTTCTGTTTTGCAAAATTACCAAGTTTTGCTTTTTGAACAAAGTCACTTAAAATTTTCTGAATTTTTTTAAGATCGTTAACGAGTCCCTGTTTTTGTTGTGTTTCTTCTTCTGGAACGTTTGGTATAGCTTTACTGATTGCTTCTATATCATGCATTGCATGTTGAGCTTCAAGACCAGTATTAGCTTCTAATAATTGTTTAGCATTAACAGCTTCTTTGATTTGGAAAAACTTCATTATACACTTACCTCAATATCAAAACTTTCATATCCTAAATCAAATAATGTATTTGCAATATCATGTGCAACTTCATTAGACTCTTCTTCAGTTAGTTGTACATGAGTTTCAACTGCTAGGATTGTTTTGCCTTCGTCTTCAAATAATGAATAATTAGTTTCACTTTCCATTAAAGCATTAGATGCACTTGTGGCGACTGATTCAACCACAATATCATCTACTTCTTCAATTTTGTCAAATACAATGTTGATAAAATTCTTCATACTACTTCCTAATGATTCAGCCTAATGCTATTTACGGTGCCATCTGTGATGATTATCTTTGCTCTAATCCAAACAAAGTTGCCAGTAAAATTTGTATATCTGACAGTAGTCTCTTGTGCGGCAGTGTACGAATGTACTTCAAACCAATCATCATCTGTCGGTGCTGTTGCCAGGGTTGCTTGGATAATAATATCACCTGTAACCCCATTTAAATCGTATTGTACTGTATGAACACCGTCTGAGCGTCCATAGTATCCGTCGCCCTTAAAGGCGGACCCAACAACAGTTGTTACGGTAGAACCGTCTGTTGCTGTATTTGCTGATAATATTATTTCACTTGTACTAGGCATAATACTATTTATGCAATTCGGACCGACTTACATATTTTATGATTTTTTGTACACCACCGCCTAATGCTATCTGAGCTAACATTGCTTGCTTCTCAGTAGTGGCCCAAAAGTAAAATCCTAAGCACCAACCTTTACTTCTAACACTTTCTAATGCTACTTTTCCTATTTTAATACTAGGATTGTTTTCACAATAACTAGCAAAATTAGGATCAACAAATTTTCCAAAATATATCTTATAAGGCCATTCTATAGTTTCTTCATCGCAAATTACTACATTGGTATTATTTTTTAAAAACTGTTTAGCTTCTTCACTAGGAGAATGGAATTCTTCGCAGTTAATCTGATTAGATAAATTTTCTAACCAGTCACATTCATTTGAATAAATGTCAAGTATATGTCCTTCGATTCTAATTGTACATTTATCTTTATTATCTAAGAGTACACGATACAAAATAGACGCATCCATAAAAGTTTCTACAGATACATTTTTAGGTGTTCGCAAGCCCCAATTAAAAGGGCTTGCAATTGGTAACCCAAGTTCTGCATCTAGTTGCATAGTGTCTAACTTAGACTTAATATTATTAGTATTAAGACCTCTAAACAGTCCAGCAATATCGTTGCGTACTCTTAGCTTATAGAGATATTTGCTATAAAAGAGCTTAGTTGTGTTGTAACGATTCATCGTCGATATTTTGTTTCTGAGCATTAAGGGTTAACGTATTGTCAACAATGTCAATCTTTAATAATCCGCCGTCTCTTAGATCACCAAATAGCATCATTTTACTTAGTGGACGCTTAATTTCTCTATCAATGAATCGATGCATTGGTCTTGCACCCATTTTACTATCGAATCCGTTGTCTACAATGTAGTCAATTGCTTCGTCTGAGATTTCGCAAACAATGTTTTTATCGTCTAGCATTGTTCTTAGTTCAAGCAAGAACTTACCAACAATCTTAATTGAAATTGCTTTATCTAGTTTACCAAAGGTTACAACACCATCAAGTCTGTTACGGAACTCTGGAGCAAAGAAACGTTTAAACTCTTCGTCACCGTAGTCTTGGTCAAAGTCTTGACTAAATCCAATAGTGTTTTTCTCTGCTTGTTCGGCACCTAAGTTAGTAGTAAGAATTAGAATACAGTTTCTAGCATCTGCTTCTTTACCGTCACTGCCTGTAATCTTACCATTATCCATGATCTGCAACAAAATTTGTGCAACATCTGGATGTGCCTTTTCGATTTCATCGAGTAATAGAACACAGTTAGGATGTTCTTGCAACTTATTAATAAGTTGACCACTTGAATCGTCGTGACCTACATAACCTGGAGGTGATCCAATAAGTTTACTTACACTGTGCTTTTCTTGATATTCACTCATATCAAATCTTGCAAGTTCGATACTTAGATGTTTTGCAAGTTGTTTTGCAAGTTCTGTTTTACCCACACCAGTTGGACCCATAAACACAAATGAACCAATTGGTTTATCTTCGCTTTTTAGTCCTGCTTGTGCAACAAGAATTTTATCAACAATTTCATCAATAGCAGTATCTTGTCCATACACATTTAGTTTCAAGTTTTTGGTTAATTGATTTAGATTGTTTGTTTCTTTTTGTTGAATCTGTTCTGGTGGAAGATTTACAAACTTAGCAAGTTCAAACTTAATTTCTTCTGCTCCAACAACACGATTATCTTCAATATTGTTTACTTTGAAACGTGAACATGCTAGGTCAATTAAGTCAATGGCTTTATCAGGAAGTTTCTTGTCAGTAATATATTTTACACTCAACTTTACTGCTTCATCAATTGCTTCATCGGTAATTTTTGTTTTATGGAATTCTTCGTAGTATTTTTTAATACCGTATAAGATATGTGTTGTAGTTTCTTTACTAGGTTCGTCAACACTTACACGTTGGAATCGACGCATCAAAGCACGATCTTTTTCAAAGTACTTACGGTACTCGTCCCAAGTAGTTGATGCAACAACTTTGATATCGCCTTTACCTAGTGCAGGCTTGAGCATATTAGCAAGATCGTTTGCATTATTAGATCCGCCAGCACCAGCACCGTTCATCATATGTGCTTCGTCAATAAACACAATGGTTTTACCTTGGCGTTTAATTGCGGCCATAACTAGTTTAAAGCGTTCTTCAAAGTCGCCGCGGTATTTACTACCAGCAAGCATTGCACCAATGTCTAGATTGTAAACACTGTATTCTTCAAGAAACTTAGGAACTTCTTTGTTAACAATACGATATGCAAGACCTTCAGCAATAGCAGTTTTACCAACACCCGGGTCACCTACAAGCAATACGTTATTCTTATTGCGACGACCTAATGATAATGCAATGCTATCAATTTCTTCTTGTCGACCAATTACAGGATCAATCTTACCACTTTCAACTTGACTGTTTAGATTAGTTGTAAATGCTTTAAGAGCTCGCTGTGCTTGTCCTTGCAATTCGTCATCTTCAATTTCATTAGCAATTTCACTATTAAGGTAGTTACTAAATCTTTCTTTATCAACACCGGATTTAGTAATTAAATAGGTTGCATATGATTTCTTTTCGTTAAGCATTGAAAGGAATACATCACTAATATCAATTTGCTGACGACCACTAAACAATACTTGTGTAAATGCTCTATTCATTACACGTTCTACTGTTTGTGTCTTTTTAGGTTTGTATTTTTCAACGTCAGTAACAATGTCATTTAGCTTAGTCTTAACATAATCAAGAACTTCAGCCTTTAATTTTTCTGACTCGATACCAAAGCCATTAAGAATGTTTAAGAAGTTATCCGAGCATAACATTGCAAACAATAAATGTTCTAATGTCACATACTCATGATTTAAACTTCTAGCATCTTTGATCGCTTTATCAAATACTACCTGTAGTTCTTCAGACGGTTCAACCATTAATTAATCTCCATGTTTATATTTAACTATTATATAACTTTATGTATTTAAAGTCAAGAGTATTTTCGTTCAATTTGTTCAATTTTGTCAATGTCTTCTTGATCAAGTCCTGACGGAGTTTGACCTATAATTTTTACTAAAATACTGCCTTGTCCACCGGCTCTATTAGGTAATCCTCTTCCGGTAAGCCTTAATGTTGTTCCCGGTTGTGTGCCTTTTGATATCTTTAGTTCTAAATAATTTCCAACCGGAGTCTTAATTTCAACGGTTGTTCCTGTTACTAATTTTAGTACACTTACCCTTCTTGTCATTAACAAGTCTTGTCCATGGACTTCAAATTCAGGAGTATTCATAATATTAATTTGAATATACAAATCTCCTGGCGGAACTTGTGGTATATCGTGTTGACCCATTTGTTGGAATCGAATACGGTCACCTTGCCGAACTCCTATTGGAATATTAAGATCGACTGTTTGTTCTTTTCCATTGTTAAGTCTATATGCTACAACAATTTGTTTTCCTTTATAAACATCTTTTAATTCTAGATTACAGCCTATTGTAATATCTTTATTTCGGACTTGTTGTCTAAATCCAAAATTAGTAAACATATCTTCAAAACCAGGGGGCATGCCGCCGCCAAAAGGACCACCAAAACCCTGTGGTTGTGGATTATCGTATTGTTGACGTTTTGCGGGATCTTTCAGTGTCGAGTATGCTTCGTTAACTCGTTTGAATTGCTCTTCGTCTCCGCCTCGATCAGGATGATGTTGCATACTTTGTTTCTTGTATGCTTTTCTTATATCGTCCGGAGAAGCGTTTTTGTTTACACCTAGAATAGAATAATAGTCCATACAATTACTTATCGTATGGACTATTTGATTTTACTATTAATGATTACTTGTTTTTAACGAATGCTTCTTTAGCATAGAATGCAGAGACAATAGCCGCTACTGAAACAAAGTATGTTGGAGCCATTGACCCTAGTGTTTTACTTGCTTCTTCTAAACCTAAGTATCCAGCCGCAACAACTGCAAATGGATATAGTAGCATACCAAACAGTGCAAACCACGCCATATTGCGTTGTGCATCACGCATTGCATCCATGTCTTCATAACGCTTACGCTTGAATTCAAGATCCATTGCCGCTTCTTCTGCAGAGATGTGCCCGTCACCGTTTGTGTCCATACGTGCTACGGTTTCTTCATCCATAGTTACTTGTTTACTTGCCATTTTTCTTCCCCTCTAATTTTTTAATACGAGCTTCGAGCTCGTCAATTTTTGATGTAATTTTAGGATATTTTATACGCCATGCATTGGGATCATTTTGTAACCAAGTCCAGCCCCAACGTAATGCTAGGTATTCTAAAAAAGAATCAAACTTAACTACACCCCATGTTGCCATTCTAGTATCTTTAAACCAGAACAAAAATGCCGCACCAAATAGTGAGCCTGCAATGCTAGTATAGATCCATAATCTATCTCCAGCCATTTGTTGTATCATTTCCCACATAGTGACCCTCTCTTTACTATGTGTATTTATTCAATCCAACGCCTAATTCCTAATGCTCGCTTAGGATTGTATAAATCGTATCTTACACTATTGCTTTGATTCCCGCCAAGTATTACCCATTTACCCTCTGGAGTAGTACCATAGTAAAATCCTACATGACCTTGCCAGCCTTGTCTACCTCTTGGAAAGATTACAAGGTCGCCTTTTTGTATATCTTCGGCTTCTATTGGAGATCCCCAGTCTAAAAATGCTCTTGCAGTAAGGGGATATTTGTGATCGTCGTTGTTAGGAATACCATCAAGCTCTAGTACAGCATTAACAAATGCCGCACACCATTCTGTACGCACAGGGTCAACACCTGTAAGTTCTTTTATTTGTTGTCTATTTTGATATTCATTTAATCCAAGAAATTCTTCCGCCATAAGCGTATCTGTATTTTTGGATCCTATACAGCCTGCAATTAATAAGGGTAAAATTATTGCGAGTCGGATTGATCTTCTACCGGTTTGACAGCTTCTTCGTAATAAACAATGATTTGTTTTTGCTGTTCGATATATCTTCTTAGTTCAGCAAAATTTAAACTAAGATTTTCGTAGTCTTTTACTGAGATTGCAATGTATACAAGTTCACCGTTTTTATTTGTAAACTTTTCAACAAACTCTTCATAGTTATCTTTGTTGACAACATAGATCTTAACGTCATTGAGTTGCGCACCCTTGGGACGGGCAACAATAGGTACAGTAGTTTTTACTGTATTAGTTACTGTTACTATTTGCGGTTCCGGACTGAACGTCGAGCACCCCATTAGGGTCAGTAATGCCGCGAAGATCATTCCATAACTTATTAGTCGCATCTTGCATCCTATCTTCAATCAACCCTGGCTTACGTTGTGCCAGTGCAGTTAGGTTGTGTTTTTGTAGAGTAGCACGAAGTTCATCTCCGTACTGCTCTGACTTTTGTAAATCTGCACTTAGTTTAGTATTAAGCTCACCTAATCTAATCGCATCTGCTTGTAGTGTTTTAATACTTGCTTCACTAACTTGTACTGCTACTTCTAATTTAGCAACATTTTCGCGAGCAATTTCTAAATCACGTTGTAAGTTTTTAATCCATAAGAATCCTACACCTGCCGTAGCAATTAGTGTTAATACAATAGCAATTCTTAAAGAACTAAACATAACTTATCCTAAAAGTTTTTCCAAAGTTTTTGGACCAGCAATACCATCAGCAACTAATCCGTTAGCAGTTTGCCATGCCTTAAGAGCACGTTCTGTACCTGGACCAAAGTCACCATCAGCACCTACACCTAGTGCTTCTTGCATTAGTTTTACACCGCCGCCTTTGCAACCTTTACGTAGTACACCAATGTCATCAACATCAACTGTAGCACCGTCATCTTCACCTAGATCTGATGCTTCCATACCAAGTACTTGAAGTGCATGCTTGTAACGCTTTTGACGATCTTCTAGTCCAATGTTACCACCGTTGATTTTCTTAGTCATCTTTACAACATCATCTGTATCAGCAATGCTGTTTAGATTGTTTGTGTCCCAGAACCAGCAAGCTGACTCAATAGCACCTGCAGGTGTTGCTACATATTCTGCGGCTTCTTCTGCTGTCATGCCAATGCTCTTACCAAAACGTGTATAGTTGTCACGCCCAGTAAGTTGCTTTAGTCCACGACCGCGGAATCTCCAACCGTCACCCTCTTGTGTGTTGCCCATCTTGTACTTACGGAACTCGTCGTTGTAAACACGGTTAGCAATCATCTCTGGATTACGTGCATATTCATCTGCATTTGCCTTAGGTGGTTCGCCAAAGTAACGTCCGAACACTGCACGAAGTGCTTTTGCACTATAGTTTAAATTTTCTTGTAGTGTTTTAAAGCCGCCTGATTCATGGGCACACTGGCTTAGGAAGTGTGCAACTCGACGCTCTGTAGTGATACCGTATTTTGGTAGTAGTTCACAAAGTGCGTCATACCAGTTATCAGCGTTATCGGAAATAATCTCACCGAGATGTTCTTTTGTGAAGTTAAAATCAAAACTCATATTCTATATCCTTTTTAAATGTAAACTATAACCTTCATTTGTAAGTACGATTGTATTACCATACTTAGTAATGTTATAATCTCCTAGATATTTAGTAAGGAAAATGACTTCAGACATATCATTCATATTGACTGTCTCGTTAAGCACAGTATCTTTACCAAAATCAGTTACTTCAAATTTTAATGCTTGTGCATATGTATTTTTAATAACAAGAATGTTTTCACCTAGCATGTCAACTGACTCTGCATAGCTTTTACTAAAAAAGTTTTTATAATTCTCGTTGTGTGTTTCGTTAATTGCAATGTCATATGACGCACTATCAACCGGAACTGTTGCTTCTAAGTTAACTTCTGATAGCTCTTGGCTCTTAAAGTTCTTATAATATCTAAATCTAAAATCTTGGATATCTGCAAGTTTAGTAATACCGTCAGCAATCTCTAAAATCTGCATAGTAGCATCTTTTGATCTTTCAATTTCGATAAACACTTTATATGTACCGTCGGATTGTTCGCCTGAACTTACGTCTGCATCTAGTACAAACGGATAACCTTTTTCTACAAAATTTTCTAAATCTTTTGCAGGCTCATGACCATTAACACTTAGAGCTAAAGTAATGATATTTTCATCACTGCCCATTTTACTTTTATAAGAGTCGATTTCAATAATGCTATCGACAAGAAATTTTAAATCGTTTGTTTGTAGTCCCATGTTATACGGTCTCTATTGCATCGGCAGTTGCATCAGCTGCCATATCTGCACCTTCAGTTTCAGCAGGTGCCGGAACACTTGGTGCAGTGCCAACATCAGTTTCGTAGTCATTTAGTGCCTTGTAACCACTATAGATATCAGCAATAAGTTTCTTAGGCATCATAATTTCAACAACCCAAATAGGATGTGTGTCGAGCTTACCCATTTTCGTCATAGGACGAATATCATCGGGGTTACGTATTTTACGAGGCTTAATAATTTTATCTCTTTTAAATGTAACTTTACAGTCATAATCTAGTAGACGCTTGCCGCCCATTGGGTCTGGCATTTTATCCTTATCCCACATAAATGAGCATGTAACCCAGTGGCGTGAAATAGTAGGACCTTGGACTAACTCACCGTTTTCCCAATTTGCATATACATATAAATCAAGATCATCTAGCACTCTTTCAAAGTCCTTTAGAATCTGAAAGGCTTTGTCGCTTTCATATATGTCTTGAATATTTTTGATTATATCAACTACATCTTTCATAATGGCACCTATTTCCTATATTATTATTTATCAAAATATTGTGTTAGTAGATTATACTTGGCCCTAAGATGCTAAATATTTTTGTAAGCAGAAGATATGCTTACATGAAGTTATATCATAAAGGAGGACACTTCATGAGTGCAAAGCGAGCTCGCAAGAGTAAGAACTTTCACAATAATGTTGTTCAAATTAATAACTACCTTCCAGAAAAACAAAAGAGTGTTAAAATCATTCCTCGTAATAGATCCCAAGAAGATTATATGCTTACACTTGCAAACGATAAAAAAGACGTTGTCTTTGGTATCGGTCCTGCAGGCACAGGCAAAACTCTCATTGCGGTTCTGACTGCGATCAAATTTTTCAAAGAAGGTAATATTGACAAGATTGTTGTTACAAGACCAGCTGTTTCAGTTGACGAAGACCTAGGTTTTTTACCGGGTACTTTAGAACAAAAAATGGCTCCGTGGACTAGACCTATATTTGATGTATTGCGTGAATACTTTACTGCAAAAGACATCGAAGGTATGATTGCTGAAGGCGTAATTGAAATTGCTCCATTAGCATTTATGCGAGGTCGTACATTTAAGCGTTCATATATTATTGCTGATGAGATGCAAAACTCTACAGCAAACCAAATGAAAATGCTACTTACACGTCTCGGCGAAGGTTCAAAGATGGCAGTAACAGGAGACCTTAACCAGGCAGATAGGATGAAAGACAACGGCTTAATTGACTTTGTTAATCAACTAAATCGCCATGGTAATGCATCGCATTTAGCGACCGTTACATTTGATCACCAAGATATCGAAAGGCATGATGCAGTGAAGGAGATTTTAGAAGTATACGGTGACGAGTAATTAAACTTGTTGAACTTTAATATTACTTTTTAGTAAAAATTCAACGCCCTGTGTACTACGATAATCATTTTTGTAGTACACAGTGGCTATTCCGCTTTGATAGATCAGTTTAGCACAATCTATACAAGGTGAATGTGTAACAAAGATAGTTGCGCCTTCTCCGCTTTCAGGAGACTTTGCTAGTTTAGCGATTGCGTTAGACTCGGCATGTAAAACTTCTGCCTTAGTTTTTAGTTTTACATAAGCACC
>Ga0209138_1000847_pt1 | contig 27926 bp, 23 predicted proteins | sample SaaInl3SG_22_DNA_FD_184645 | JGI IMG/M metagenome (GOLD analysis project Ga0209138, IMG submission 184645) | Marine microbial communities from expanding oxygen minimum zones in the Saanich Inlet - ESP_153SG_22_DNA (SPAdes) (version 2) | ecosystem: Environmental > Aquatic > Marine > Intertidal...
AGGTATTCGCCCTCTGGCACTTCACCTTTATCACCGTACATCTGCTCACTTTCCATGAAGATGACAGGATCGTTATCTCTGATGGCGCTTTTCAAAAGACCTTTACAATCGTAAGGATTTGAAGGAACGACTACTTTCAAACCTGGACAGTTCGCATACCAGCTTTCAAATGCCTGTGAATGCGTCGCCGCTAATTGGCCGGCAGAAGCAGTTGGGCCGCGGAAAACGATCGGGACATTGATCTGACCGCCCGACATCTGCTTCATTTTCGCAGCGTTGTTGATGATCTGATCGATCGCCACCATCGAGAAGTTGAAGGTCATGAATTCCACGATAGGACGTAATCCATTCATTGCTGCACCCACTGAAATTCCTGCAAAACCTAATTCTGCAATAGGAGTATCTAAAACACGCTTTGGACCAAACTCGTCCAACATGCCTTTAGATGCTTTGTAAGCACCGTTGTACTCCGCAACTTCTTCGCCCATCAAATAGATGTTCTCATCGCGGCGCATTTCTTCGGTCATGGCCTCACAAACGGCCTCTCTAAACTGAATTGTTTTCATAAATCTTGATGTAGTAGGCGGCAAATATAAGGTGCAAAGAGGACCTAGCGCACCCTTTCGCAGGTTGGAGATTCAATTTTTTGGAGGTTCCTTACGCATTCCTTAAAAATTGGACCAATTCTTAAAAAACTAACGGGCTTTTTCGCCCGCAGGTTAAAGAATAGATAAAAGCGTAAATCGGACCACTTTTCTTTGGAATTATTATGCGTGCATAGTAAATTTAGGGTCAATTATATAAGGAAAACCAGTATGAACCTATTAGTTTGTATTAGCCACGTGCCAGATACCACTGCCAAAATCAATTTTGATGCCGCGGGAACTGCACTCGATGCCAACGGGGTCCAATTCGTCATTAACCCTTACGACGAATTCAGCTTGACCAAAGCCTTGCACCTTAAGGAAGCCCACGGCGGCACCATCACCGTACTCAATGTCGGTGGACCCGAAACTGAACCAACCCTTAGAAAAGCACTTGCCATAGGTGCCGATCAAGCCATACGTATTAACGCCACCCCTACGGACGCTATCACAGTAGCCAAAGAACTCAAGAACCACATTGCGGCGAATGCGTATGATTTGATTTTGTGCGGGCAAGAAAGTATCGACTATAATGGACAACAGGTACCTGCAATGCTCGCAGCTTTGTTGAACCTGCCTTTTGTCAATGCTTGTGTTGATCTAGTGATTGACGGCTCATCGGCAACTGCAACAGGAGAAATTGACGGTGGTCATGCGACCTACACCGGTAACCTTCCATTGGTTGTAGGCGGTAAAAAAGGTTTGGTTGAAGAAAAAGACCTCCGTATCCCTAACATGCGTGGTATCATGACGGCGCGTTCAAAACCACTACAGGTTTTGGAGGCCACTGAACACGATGCAGCTACACGAGCGGCTAAGTTTGTGAAGCCCGCGGCTAAGTCGGCGGTGAAATTGGTCGACAATGTCGACGAATTGGTTCATTTATTACACAACGAGGCGAAAGCCATTTAATTCCGAGCCTTATGTCAATAATTGTATTTGTAGAAGATTGGAATAACCAATTCAAAAAAGCCTCATTCGAAGCCGTTTCGTACGCCAAGTCGTGGGCAGAACTGGCGGGGACTACCGTCACTGCAGTTACGAGTAGCGGTGCCGCAGATCCGGCTGCTTTAGCCTCCTATGGCGCCGATCGCATCGTAACGATTGCGCTTGCTGCAACGCCCTACGGAATAGCGCAACAATTGGCTGCAATGGCTGAAGGCGCAGCGGGTATGGTGATCGCCGGGACGAGCATTGGCCGTTCCATCGCTCCCGCACTAGCGGCATTGGCCGGCGGCGCATTAAGCACCAATACTACCAGTGTACCAACCGGTACCGCTCCGGTAACCGTTGTACGCGGTGCGTTTAGTTCAAAAGGTATTGAAACCATCGAACTAATAGGAGGCCTACCCATGGTTTCCTTTGTACCCAACAGCGTCGGTATTCAGGAGCGCGCCGGAGCAGGTGCTGTGGAATCTATGGATACCACTGGAACCGATTTGTTGCAGGTGACCGAAAAAACAATCGCTTCTGGTCAAGTCGCCCTGCCCGAAGCAGAGGTCGTTGTCAGTGCTGGTAGAGGCCTCAAAGGGCCTGAAAACTGGGCCATGATTGAAGAGCTCGCCTCCGTTTTAGGAGCTGCCACTGCTTGTTCAAAACCGGTAAGTGATATCGGCTGGAGACCACATAGCGAACACGTGGGACAAACCGGTATCCAAGTCAACCCGAATCTGTATATTGCGATAGGAATTTCTGGCGCCATCCAGCACCTTGCTGGGGTCAGTGCATCAAAGACTATTGTCGTAGTAAATACAGACGCTGAAGCCCCATTTTTTAAGGCTGCAGACTACGGTATTGTAGGTGATGCATTTGAAGTCGTTCCCCAGTTGGTGAACGCAATGCGCGCCTTCAAGGCCGGACAATAAATGCAACACATAGAACTCACTGTTAAAGGATTATCCTACAGTCAAGGTAAATCAGGAGCTTACGCACTCATTCTAGCCGAAACCGGTGAAGGAGGTCGTAAGCTTCCTGTCGTTATAGGCGGCGCTGAAGCACAGAGCATTGCTGTAGCCATGGAAAAGTCTGTGGCACCGCCACGACCGCTCACTCACGACACGTGGAAAAACATGCTTGATGAGCTGGGGGTTACCCTAGAAAAGATCGTCATTCACAGATTGGTAAATGGTGTGTTCTATGCCAGTCTCTATACTGTTGATAGTTCTGGTGGAGCGCATGTTTTCGATTCTCGACCTTCAGACGCAGTGGCTTTAGCCGTTCGTTTTGAATGTTCCATTTTTGCCACTCCAGAAATCATGGAACACGCCGGTATTACGGAAAAGGAAGAGTCAAAAGCAGATGCTCGAACTTTGGAAGAAGACGAAGACGATTTTGATGAGCCAGAAGTGGCACAGGCAGAAACACGAGAAGAGTTAGAACTGCGGCTTACTGAAGCGGTAGAAAACGAAGATTATGAATTGGCCGCGCGGTTGCGCGATAAGTTGGACAAGCTATGATGATTCTTAGAAGCTTATTGGGAATTGCAGTACTGACTGCAGTTTTGTGGCTGTTTAGTTCGAACAAGCGCAAAGTGAATTGGGCCATGGTCGGTAAAGGACTACTCCTCCAATTCGTGCTGGCTTTAGCCGTTTTAAAAGTACCGGGGGTTTCCTGGGCTTTTGAAAAATTCAGCCTTGTCGCAGTCACATTGCTCGACTTTACGCGTGAAGGATCGACCTTCCTCTTCGGCTCCCTCATTACAGAAACCGACAACTTCGGGTATCTCTTCGCCTTCCAAGTCCTGCCTACAGTGATCTTTTTCTCAGCCGTCACCTCATTGCTCTACTACTACGGCATTCTCCAACGCGTGGTTAAAGCCATGGCTTGGGTGATGCAGAAAACCTTAAAGCTCTCCGGTGCGGAGTCATTGGCCGCCGCCGGTAACATTTTTATTGGCCAAACAGAGGCGCCGTTGTTGGTCAAGCCTTATATCGCGGGAATGAGTCGTTCGGAATTGCTCAGTTTAATGAGTGGAGGAATGGCGACCATAGCCGGAGGAGTTTTAGCCGCTTACATTGGCTACCTAGGTGGAGATACCCAAGAGGGCCAATTATTCTTTGCCAAACACCTACTCACCGCCTCCGTCCTCAGTGCCCCTGCAGCACTTATTAGTGCGAAGATTCTATTGCCCGAAACAGAAGACGTTATAGAAGTAGCTGAAATTAGCTCTGCAGATATGGGGTCAAACGCACTCGATGCCATTTCCAATGGAACCACCGAAGGGGTGAAATTAGCCGTTAATGTAGGTGCCATGTTGCTCGTATTTACAGCAATCGTTTACGGAGCCAATTACATTTTTGTAGAAGGTGTAGGATCATGGACCGGTCTCAATGCTTGGGCCGCCGAAGTCACCAACGGTCGCTACGACTCCTTCTCCCTCCAATTCATCATGGGCGCACTCCTAAGCCCCATTGCTTGGATTCTAGGTGTACCGCCTGCAGATCTCATGCTCGTAGGACAGCTGCTCGGAGAAAAAACTATTTTGAATGAATTTTACGCCTACGTCAGTTTAACTGAAATGAAAAACGAAGGCCTCTTCACTTCAGAACGCAGCGTCATCCTTTCAACTTATATGCTTTGTGGCTTTGCTAATATTGCGAGCATAGGTATTCAGATCGGAGGAATTGGGGTTTTGGCCCCGAGCCGAAGAAAAGACCTGAGTGAGTTGAGTATTAAGGCCCTTATCGCCGGAACGGTGGCTTCATTGTATACTGCCGCCATTGTTGGACTAATGATTTAAGCACTATGGAAAACGCCATCGATAAAATCATCCTTGGTGTGGATCCAGGTACCGTAGTCATGGGGTACAGTGTCGTGCACATCATAAAAGGCAAAGTACACCCCGTGTTGATGGATATCATCAAGCTCAACACGAAATTGGACCACTACACCCGACTTGCTAAAATATTTGATGAACTAAGCATAGTTGTGGATCAACACAAGCCCGACGAAATGGCCTTAGAGGCGCCGTTCTTTGGTAAGAACGTACAATCGATGCTGAAATTAGGTCGGGCCCAAGGCGTCTGCATGGCCACCGCCCTTTCTAAGAAGATCCCCGTATTCGAATACAGTCCTCGACTCGTGAAACAAAGTATTGTGGGGAATGGTAATGCCAGTAAAGAACAAGTAAGCGGAATGCTTCAAGCCATGTTCCCGGGAATAGAACATAATTATTTAGATGCTTCTGACGCACTCGCCGTGGCGGTTTGTCATCAAAGCCAAACCTCGGGCATTAGCGCTCCAAAACACGGCAGTGGCGCAACAAAATCTAAATCTAAAAAGGGCCGTAGTAGCAGCTGGGACCAATTTATACAACAGCATCCAGAGCGTTTGAAATAGAAGCACGAATAGATTCCATCTCCGCTGCACTCAACTGCAACGGAGTATTCGAGAAACTCAATTCATGTTCAGCATCCAAAGGAACTAAATGTAAATGCGCATGAGGCACCTCCATCCCTAAGACCATTGAGCCTATGCGTTTACAAGGCACAGCCGTTTTAATAGCACGTGCAATACGCTGCGAAAAGAGCATGAGACTCGCATAGTCTTCAGAAGGTAATTCGTACAATTCATCCACCTCGCGCTTAGGTACACACAAGACGTGACCACGTTTTAAAGGACGAATGTCTAGAAAAGCAATATTAGAAGCATCCTCCCCTACTTTGTAACAAGGAATCTCACCGTTGATGATCTTTGTGAAAATACTTCCCATCGCTCGAAATTTTACGCCGAGGTGATCTCTAAGATCTCAAAACTCATTACCCCGCGTGGGACCTGAATTTCTGCAATCTCCCCGACCTTCTTACCTAATAAGCCTTTACCTATAGGACTAGATACAGAAATTTTGCTTTGCTTAATATCGGCTTCTTTCTCTGCGACCAAACTGTAAACCATAGTGGCACCGTTCGTGACATTTTTCAGTTTCACCTTTGTCAATACACCAACCTTAGAAAGATCAATATTTGCCGAATCCAGAACCCGAGCACCGGCGAGCGTATCCTCAAGCTTTGAGATTTTCATCTCAAGCATGCCTTGCGCCTCCTTAGCCGCATCGTATTCTGCGTTTTCACTAAGATCTCCCTTATCTCTCGCTTCGCCAATCTGCTGCGAGATTTTAGGGCGCTCTACATTCTTCATGTGTTCCAATTCCGCCTTGAGCTTTTTAAGCCCTTCAGCGGTGTAATAACTTACTGATGACATAGTCAATGGTATTACTAAAAAAGAGGCCATAATGGCCTCTCCTGTAGGTACAAAGTTAGTATTTTATCTATTACAAGTTGATGCGCACACCAATAGAGTGAATACCTCCAAAGGCCGATGTAGTACCGCGGTAGGAATAATCTATCGCGAAGCTACCTTCATCACTTGTAGGTACATTAAAGCTAAATCCACCACAGATCCCTGAGATGGCGCTCGTTCCTAGATCGTCTGCACGATTATCGAAGGCCTTGTAGCCCACACGCACTTGGAATAAGTCTTTTAAGCTGTATTGCACTCCAGCATGGTAGGTGTCTTTCTCAAAGGAATTTGAGCTAAAGTTCAACGCACCAGTCACTTTACCATTGGCTAAGAACCAATCGTAAGAGCCACCAATACTCAACTGCGTAGGTAATTCAAACTTTGCCGAACGGCTTTCAAACGTTTGAGAATAGGCTACACCATAGGTAGGTACGGGTAAGGTAATTCCCAACCCATCGCCCTCGTAGGTGATACTAGGCCCAACGTTTTTCAAGGTAATACCAAATTTGAATCGGTCTTCATCTCCAGTACGGTACTGTACACCTGCATCAAAACAAACACCATTAGTGTTCAAATTAGAAATAGAACTGCTGTAAAGTTTCACGTTCACCCCTCCGTAAATATTCTCAGTAAACTTCTGAGCGTACCCCATATTGATGATCAAACTCTGTGGACTAATGGTTGCTCCCGTTCCTTCCGGCTGGTCTTCCGTGGTTACTTCCCACTGACCGTAATCAAAGGCGGACAATCCTAAACTAAGTACACCCACATCACTTACGCGCTGGATGAGTGTGGCACCGTTCATATTAATGCCTGCGCCAACCAACCATTGCGTGTTGTTAAAAGTGACTTGCGTGTTCAAATCCGTAGCTGCAATACCCGCAATATTCAGGAAAGTCGCGTCCATTCCAGTAGCGCCGGCTACGTTCACTGAACCCCACCCCGCTGAGCGTGCAAACGGATTAATCAATAGTTCTCCCGCACCTGCAGAACCTGCACGCTGTGGGTTACCTGCATTCGCTGTACCCATTACGGCTACAGAAAGAAAAGCTGCGATATAAGATTTTAATTTCATAGGTCTTTTTCGCTTAGAATGAGTTCAAATCGACCGGACGTAACGCGCCGAACCATTTCACAATTTTTTCACCGAGCTCACCTGCATCGACGTGAATGATGTAAACACCAGATGCAATTGGCACACTGTACGTGTTTTTCATATCCCACTCCACATAGGTCATGCTATTATCCTTACGTATCTGACGAATCATGGTACCGTTTGGCGTAAAGATGCTTATGGTACACGTTTCCGGAAGATTCGTAATCTTAACGATGTTGTCTAACTGCGAAGATTCGTAGGTACTAAAGCCGTAGTACGGGTTAGGTACTACTCGAATGGTCTCCATCGCACTCTTACCAATTGTATCCTGGTACGTTCTCGTCGCAATATTCGAGGTATTGAATAGGAATTGCGGATTACCATCGTTTGGAGCGTCTGCCAAATCTCTATTCGCATACGCAGCGTTCATACGAATACGAATGCGCGTTTGCGTTGGCAACTCCGTATACGGATCGAAATCCATTCCAAATCGCAATGTCGGCATACCAATCCAACGACAAGCTCTCCAGAAGTTTGCTTTCGCTATGTTTCCTAGACCACCTGTTTTAACGAGATCTGCCATTAAGTCTTTCAAAGGCCAATCGTTAATATTCGCTCCTTTGTATTCGAGATCAGTGTTCGCACCGCCAATCTTATCTTCATCTGCGAAGACATAAATCACGTGCTGTCCACCAAAGACATACCCGCCATTTACAGTGTTTCCTGGCGGCAAGAATTCTCTGTCCGTCGGATTCCATAACATATCGTTACCATTTTCACCGGGTAGCCACGAGTTTTCGCCAAAGGCCATATTCAAGCGCTTGCCCGTTTCAATATCAATAGCATATCCAGGGAAGTAAGACCAACCCGGCTCTAGACTAGGGGCTCTTTTTAGCACCCCATTTTCAAGGGTCCAGGAAGTATCTTGACGCTGGGTCAATTTCTTATCGCCGTGCTCACTCAATGCATCATCCTCAGCCATTTCAAATACCGGGACACGTGTCCATTTGCTAGCATCTGTAGTAAATACAATATCTATAGAGTGAAGATCAGAAGCATCATTTAAATTTCTACCGATACTCTGGGCAGGACCCATACCGTAGTTATTGAAACCATTTACAGTAGAACGGTTGTTTGCCGATGCATACATATACGGCCCCCAGGTTCCATCTACTATATTTTCAAAATAACCTTTTGCATCACCGTCTTGATCTGGATACAAGGTCGCTGGCTCCTCTGTTGGGAAACTGTTCGTTCCCGCTAAAATCCAGTTGTATGGAGTATAGCTTTTATCGTCACTAATTCCTGACCACCACTCTTTAGAGGGGTCTTCGTAAATGATTTCAGAGAAAATCACACCATTATCATAAGTGCCTTCATCGTCACCACCTGGTGCTGGTGCTTGTTGCATTGCAACTGATAAGCCCAATTCAGGAATAATTTGCTCATTGTAGAAAGAAATGGTCGTATCCGCAGTCGCTATAACTGCACCACTACCGTCTGTAATTTCCCACTGAGCATTGCCATTCGCGCCATCAAGCGTCAACGTATATTCGCCATTTTTCACCTCCAAAGGATCAACAACCTTAATGGCTACTGGTCCTAAACCACCCATATAAGTGGGTTGACCAGTACCGTTACCATCCATGATGTCTTTGACTTCAGTCAACGTGAGCTCTAACTCTCCGCCGCCATTTCCTACTCCATCCAATCGCTTAATCTCAGGACCATCGCCGTACTGAGCAACCTGAATCGTACCGCCCTTCTCAGAATCTATCTGGTGAGGAATGGCCGTGTAGGTCTTAATATTACGACGACCTGCTAAGAATGGAATTTTTTGACCACCCGGAGCAATAGTAGGGTTAAATACTTCGTATTGGTTTTGACCATATGCTATAATGGTGAAGTAGTACTCTTTGTGGTTGATCAACGAACGATCACCTGTTGCGAAAACATCCTCGCGAACCTGGAACGACGTGAATACACCACTGTTATTAGTGGTAAGCGTCATGTCTTGTGGCACGAGCGCATTCAAATCAGGATCTACTTCCCAATTAATTAACTGGGTAATGCCGTTTTTAACATCACATTGAGCGACTAAACGACTCTGCGTAGGATCATAAATATCAGAGATACTTACGTCGCTATTCGCCAATTGGAATACCTGGAAACCTTCGAATTTGTAGTCGAAATAATCCGGATTTACATTTAAAATAGAATCGCGATCGTCAGGACTAACCGTAATTAGTGGATCGCGCTCACGATAGCTGAATGCCTCATTGTTGCTGCCCGGTCCATAGGTTAACTTCAAAATAAGCTCACGGTCCAATTCTTGAATTTCAACATCTGGTGCATCCGGACCGTTCAATACTTGGAAACAGTTATCAAAGAGTTTCTGCGCCTTATCATCAGCAATAATTACCTTCTCAACAGAAGCGAACAAATCATTATTAATGAGATCACGCTCCCAAACTACCCCGGTAGTTACAAAGTTCAATGCACCTGGAGCCAATGAGAATGGACCAGCACTGTGCAAACCGCGCTTATCTTCTTTATTCGCTGGACTTTCCCACCAGTTTACTGGTGCATACGGAGGGTAAGCGCCAGTGGTATCGTAAGACATCCCTGGGTAGGCAAACTGTGTTGAAGTACCATTTCCTGAGGCAACGAAACCATCACCGTTACCCTGATCACCAGGACCTGATGGCGTTTCGATAATCAATTCCGAACCGTTTTTCCAAAGCGCACGCATGTAGTTGTAGAAATGCGTTGCGTTATCTGGGTTACCTGAGATGTTAGAAGCGGTGTTGTTGTAGTACATGAAATGACTCATGATAATACGCTCGTTTACACCGGTCGCTGGATCTTCAGCCACACACAACCCTGTTTCTGGATCTTTCACACCATCCACACAACCGTCACGGTCGTTGTCAATACCGTCATAGTAATCTGCGAACGGACCTTGGAAGAAGTCAAATCCTACGGCTGGCGGATTCAAACCGTAACCTAATGGACCTTCATCCTCAGTATCTGAATTGTAACAGTAACCTAAACCACGTGCAATATCACAACCTATGATATCATCAGTGTAGTTTCCTAAATCCGGATCAAACCAAGTTGAGAAATAAGTATTGGTCAAACGGAAGGTTGAGCGGTTAATAATGCGGTAGTTGTTGAACGTCATGTTGTTCACTTCATCGTTCGTTGAGAACGCAAAAGCTTGTGCACGAATTTCAAAACCTAAGGCTCCAGCTTGTGATTCTGTGTGAACGTTACCACGGTCGTTATAGACCCACCAGATGGTTTGATCACCGTAGAGTACATCAGTTTCTTTATCACGACAATCGTATTCCTTATCAATATCGTACGCCGGGTAATCTACGAGGTAATCGTAGACGCCATCGCCATCGCGATCGATAAATGGTGCCAATTGGTAAGGCAATTCGCCATCTACTCCATTTCCTGGCCAATCTTTGATTGACTCTGGAATTTGACTTTCGTAACCTGGGAATAATTCCGCTTCATCACAATTGGGATCGTCTAAACATTCCAACCACGCCTTGTGAATATCAACTTCTTCACGGTAAATGATCCAATGACGGTCGTATTTATCACAGATTTCTTTGTTTGTAGACGCTGTACCATCACTCGTTAGTGGACCTGGCCAGTAATCATTACCTGCTTGACGATAGGTCATGGCAGCCAATTTTAATTGGTTACCCTCATCGACACCACCGAGCCACAATGAACCTGCAAACATCGAATGCTTGTTAGATCCCTTTGGTACTTCGTAACGCGCGGTGTTCAAATCCCACCACATATCACCACCACCAAGAATGGTAGCACGAACATTATTAATACTTAAATCACTTTGCGCTTTTGAAGGTTGACACAATTCTTCAACGGTCTTCATAGATCCCGTTGTTTGAGTGGTCTTGCTCACACCTTGCACCTCACGTGCTGAAAGTGGTAAAGCGAAAGCGGTTGAAAGTAAAAGGAGGTAAACTCTTTTCATATGCTGTTTTGCTATGCTTCTTTATTATAATCCTACACGCAATCCTAGACGGATTCGACGTGGTAAACTGTAAAGTCCTGGGTTAGCCAAACTGATGTTGTACAGATCTGCAAAAGACTGTGCGCTGGTCTGGAACTGAACTGCATTTTGTCCTTGAGGCGAGCTCAAGTAACCGTCATCCGATGGCGACCCTGTGAACGAGTAAACCCCCAAGATGTTTTGTGTATTCAAACCATTCAAAATTTGTACGTAGACCTCGAAGTTGCTAAATGTTGCCTCCTGCTTGAAGTTCCAAACCTTATTCGCAGTCGCATCAATTCTGAAACTCCACGGCAATCTTGAACCGTTGATGTTACCCGTGATTGGAGTGGCAGCATCGGTGAGTCCAAAGGCCAGTCCGCGACGCGTGTATGGCGTACCAGAATTCGCATTCAATACTACATTGATACCTGCATTCTCAAGAAGACGTTTTCCGAAGAGGATTGGGCCGTTGTATGCCCCTCCACCGCCGTAACGGTAATCCATATTCATGACTACTTGGTGACGAGAATCATACGTTAATGGCAAGATGTAACGCAAGTTAGGCTGTCCTGAACGCGCAATGTTCGCACCTGAATTCGCACCCGAACCTGTACCGTCAGCGAACTGTAAGGTGTAGTTGGCATTCATACGTACATTTCCTGTTCTACGGAGATCGTAAGAAACCGTGTATCCTTTAGTCGTAGCAAAATCCAAGTTTCCATAAGCGATGTATGTAATAGGATAGGCCTCAGTCATACTTAAGGTCTGCATCATATCACGCATCTCGCGGTAGAACGCACTTAATTTAAGCGCACTATTCTCGTTCAGTTTTTGACGGAAACCGATCTCGTAATCTGTCGTACGCTGTGGCTTAAGATCTGGATTGGCTAGAATATTTCCATTATCACCGTTCTCTAACTGTAAGTAGGTAATGGGGTTCATACGGTTCAACCCTGGATCAGGACGTTGAACTAGGATGTCATAATGTGCAAAGAATTCCGCTTCATCTGAAATAGGGAACTGGAATGAAACACGTGGGCTTACCGTCACCTGTGGCGCGTAATCTTTGAAGCTTTCGTTTGCTGTTACAGATAACTTTTGCTCTTCAACTCCAGGCTGCTTTAAGAACGGTTTAATACCACCACTGGCATCAGCGATATTCTTCGGATTCGCTTCAACATCTCCATTGGCAGTGTACCAAGTAAATCCGTCGCGGTACCCCACTATAGTCGAGGGGTTTTCTTGATCGTCTACGTAAACCACGGCGTTTTCACTCATCCCGCTGGGTACTTGAGCGCCTGCGAGCGCTGTACTGGCCAAATCTCCCACCGTGTAAGCGGGGTACAATACGAATGGATCTGCCAGTACTGGCTGGTTGGCATCAAAGCGGTCTACACGTACACCGATGTTGAAGAAAAGATCTTCAAAAGTGAATTGGTCCTGAATGTATCCGGCCATGTAGATTGGCTCAAACGCACCGATCAAACGCTTTGAATTTCCCTGAGCATCTGTCGCATAAAAATCGTTCAACGATGGACGCGTAGTTAATTGGTTCCCTAGATAATCGAAACCGTAGTAGCTTACATACGCGCCAGAACCAATGTTCAAAAGCTCATTTGCCGAGAACATATCTAAACTAAAGGTGGACGGATCATAGCTATCAATATCCAGCCAATCCGTTCCGTTCGGGTCATATCCTAAGGCCTCGCGTAACTTACGGTCAAATGTTCTAGGTTTATCTGCATCAAACAGTCTGTTGTAGGAAAGGGTGTCTTGGAAAACACCATTGTTATCGTAAGAGGCCACTGGATTGTTAAGGTCCAATTCTCGAATGGCATCATTCTGTAACAAGCGCATTAACGTCCATAATCCTGTCGTTCCTAAACCGTAAGAGCGGTCAAAACGTTGTTCGTATTCTACACCGACGATCAGCGCGTGATCACCGATATCGAAAGTAGAAGATGCCGTAATACGGAACTGGTCGTTCAAAAACTTACTGTAACCGCTCTGATTCACACCGACATTTCCCCAAAGGCCATATACACTCGATGGTTGATCACCATTGAGCAATCCACCACCTGCACGGATGTCCTCAAGTGAACGCGCATTATTGAAAATAGAGTTGGTTTCTACAAAATTGAAGAAGTTCGAAGTGTAGTTGGCCAGGATTGGATTATTCTCTGATGGAGTGTAATCTACGTTGACACTCTGCCATACCGCTTGGGTATAAGCGTTCATCACCTTGCCATAGTTAGGGTCGTTAGGATCTGTGATCGTATCTGTACCTAATGTATAGAGCGGACGATAGGTCGTTTTGAACGTACCAATGTGCCCATAATTGAAGAAGTTTTCTTTGTGACGAGCATCTCTGTTGAAACCAGTGTTGCGCGTGAAATCCATTTGAATGGTGTAGAAGGCATTTCTAATGACCGAATTCGAAGAATCTGAAGCATTCCCAAAACGCTGCTGGAAGCGCACATAAGTCGACCAATCCTGACGGAAATATTCTGCATTATTGTCGTAATTCATCAGCTCATTAAAACGACTGCCGGAACGACCCCGATTCAAATTATAACGCCCCCCGATAGTTAGGGTCGTTTTCTCTGAAGTAACAAACTTTAAGTTACCCGACATACGCACCGCTGTGCTGGCGACATTTTCACGGAAATTCTGCGTGACTAAATCATTAGCGGTCAAGAAATCTGCAGAGTTTAACACCCCGAAGCCGCTCGAAGCCGGAGTCAATGGATTTGCTTGAAGTTCTGCCAATTTATCATCGTTCACTTTGTAGGTGGCTAATGATCTGGGCGAACCGTCTTTATTGTACTGGAATTCTGACGCAAGAAGGAAACCTACTATAGGTTGACCTGATTTGCTTCTAATGATGGGTCCACCTAAAGTAAGTGCGCCCAGATTATAATGGTATTGATCAAATAAGGAACTGCTCAATACTTCAGATGAACCGAAATAATACGGAGCAGGGCCCTTAGTTGTTGTTGAAATCACACCCCCGGTAACATCACCGTACTGTGCCGGAAGTCCACCAGTGATGACCTCCGTAGAGAGAATCGCATCACGAGGAATATTCACATCCCCACGAACTTTAACACCATCAATAAATACAACGTTCGTTGAAGAACGTGCACCACGTACGTTGAATGAACCAGATCCATCTTGTTGGAAGACACCTGCCGTCGTACCTACAATTTGACTGAGGTTACGGTACGGAAGGTTTTTAATTTCTTCTGCACTAACGATATCGGAGGTTTTACCCGTTTCAATGAGCTCTTCTTGAGCGGTGACCGTAACTTCTTGAATCATCGTTGATTCAACCGTCATATCGAAGTCAACTACTTTTGGCTTTCCAGCATTCACTGTTACACCATTCAAGTTGAAGTCGGCATAACCGATAAACTTACAAGTTAGATTATACACCCCAGCGTTTACTGGATTGATATTGAACTTCCCATCAAAATCCGTGGTACCGGTTGTTACGACCACGTCGCGGTCTTTAACAATAACGGTAGCGAACGGAATGACTTCACCGGTGCGCTTATCCTTGACCGTCCCCTTAACTGATCCGGGGCGAGATTGCGCAAAACTGAACGCAACACTAAGTGTCAAAACGAGCGTAAGTATTCTTTTAACCATAAAAACTGGCATTACGTTTGGGTTCTAAGGATGTAAATATAAGAAGTAGACCGGCAGAAACCACAACCAATTTGTACCTATCTTGCGTTAACCTATGGAAATAACAATTCTATTGAATTTCAGACGTTTAGTTGCAATTTTTAGCCTGTCGCTCGTTGCTTTCGGTTGTAATACCACAAGCGTGCAGTACGATATTCCGGAACCTTTGGTGGATGAAACGGTCTATTTGAGCGATCCATCGAGTTTTAATTTGACGGTTGTGGGTGGACAACTTCTTCTCCCAAACGCAGGACATGGAGGCATCTTAATTTACCGTCGCTATTTCGATCAAGAGTACTACGATTTTGCGGCCTATGAACTGGCCTGCCCCTACCACTGGAATGACGGTTGCGGATTACTGAGTAGTAGCATGGGCGATCTTTATCTCACCTGCGGATGTAACGACCACAAGTACCAAGCTTTAGATGGACAAAGCATAGATACTTCCTACATCCTACCGGTCAAGGAGTTCTCTTGCCAATTTGATGGCGGGAATATCATCCGCATTACCAACTAAAAAAATCGCCCCATTTCTGGAGCGATTTTAAGCGTATTCCTTGATGTTTTGATTCGTTAAACAAACGCGTTCTCTCCGGTGATGTCTAATCCCGTAATGAGTAAGTGAATGTCATGAGTACCTTCATAGGTCACTACAGATTCTAGGTTCATCATGTGGCGCATGATGGAGAAATCGCCTGTAATTCCCATTCCACCCAGCATTTGACGGGCTTCTCGAGCAATCTTCAATGCAATCTCAACATTATTTCTTTTTGCCATGGAAATCTGTCCAGTAGTGGCTTTACCCTCATTTTTAAGCTGGCCTAGTCTATAGGTCAACAGTTGTGCTTTCGTGATTTCAGTAATCATCTCAGCCAATTTTTTCTGTTGCAACTGGAAACCTGCGATCGGCTTACCAAACTGGATACGTTCTTTTGAATAACGCAACGCAGTATCGTAACAATCCATGGCAGCTCCTAAAGCACCCCAAGCAATACCAAAACGCGCACTGTCTAAACAGGAAAGTGGCGCACCTAGACCGTCACGACCCGGTAAAATGTTTGATTTCGGCACGCGTACGTTATCGAAGACTAATTCTCCGGTCGCTGAAGCACGAAGTGACCATTTGTTGTGCGTTTCAGGCGTTGTAAAACCTTCCATACCGCGTTCAACGATAATCCCTTTAATACGTCCCGCTTCGTTTTTCGCCCAAACTACCGCGACATCACAGAACGGCGCATTTGAAATCCACATTTTCGCACCGTTCAAGATGACATCGTCACCATCTTCCTTGAAGTTTGTGGTCATGCCGCCGGGATTCGATCCGAAATTAGGTTCTGTCAAACCGAAAGAACCTAGAAACTCACCCGTAGCAAGCTTCGGCAAAAACTTACGCTTTTGCTCCTCAGATCCATAAGCGAAGATGGGGAACATCACTAATGAACTTTGAACGGAACACGTGGAGCGAACTCCGGAATCACCGCGTTCCACCTCTTGCATCATTAATCCATAACTCATGTGATCCAACCCTGCGCCGCCGTATTCTTCCGGGATATACGGACCAAACAAACCGATTTCACCCATTTCTTTAACCAGATGATCTGGAAAAGCGGCGCGCTGCGCGTAATCTTCGATGATAGGACTGACGGATCTTTTGATCCAATCTCTTGTCGCATCGCGGACCATTTTATGTTCTTCAGAGAGTAAATCGTCCAATTGGTAATAGTCCGGGTGGTGGAATGCATCCATGCCTGTTCAATTTTAGGTTCAAATTAAAAGAGGTGTTGAAATTAAAACACAATGGCCGAATTATTGTTGTTTACAGTCAAGAGATATTCGCATCTTTAATGCAGAAAGAAAATTGGACCCTGTTATGAAAAAATTTGCCTTGCTATTCGCACTCATTGGTATCGTTAACTATTCGTACACGAATTCTGGTGGCTCACCGGGCGGCAAGAGTGGTTCACCGGCATCGAACGGACAAACTTGTTCCGGTGGCTACTGCCACGGCGGAGGGAGTCCTAACGGAAATGAACTGATCGATATTCAAGTAAATGTTACGCCTAATGCGGGTATGAGCAACTACAGCGATACAATAAGAGACTCTATTCAGACTCGTGTTTACCTGGATGTGGCTGCTGCGGGCAGTTCTAAAATTGGTTTCTCAGCAAGTATTGAAGATGCAAACGGCAATCACATTGGTACGCTATCCACACCGTCCTCAACCAACACGAAAATCACGAGTTCAAACTACGTTACCCACAAGAGTTCTTCAACGGCTGTTTCGAACAATGCCATTAGTTGGGTATGGGACTGGGATACAGGAAATATGGGAGACTCAGTGACTATTTATGTTGCGGTCAACTATACCAACAGCAATGGAACAACCTCTGGAGATTATGTAGTTACTGCATCTAAAACACTCTACCCTGGCCTCGTTATGGGACGGGCTGAAAATCACATGCAATCGGCCTTGAAGGTCTATCCTTCGCCTGCGACGGAGTACATCACTGTGAAAGCTGAGGGATTGAAAGAGATCCGCTTATACAACACGATCGGACGCTTTTTAAGTATGGACCAGTCCTGGTCTGCTACGGGTAATGATCAGTTCGATATCAGCAGCCTGCCGCGAGGTAATTATATCCTTCACGCCCTATTCAAAGACGGTACCATACAGTACAAGCACATTGTTTTACAGTAACTTTGTGCCTTGATGGGCACGAAATGGATTTTTATCGCACTACTTGCAGTTCTCGCCTTTTTGCGAGTGACTCAACCAACGTTCTTTAAACGTTGGGTAAGAGCCGATTTAAATAGTATCTCAGAACATCCAATAAAAGTGAGTACCCAAATTTTTCTTTGGGTATCCATGGCAGTTTTTGGCGCCATCAGCCTGTACTTCGCGGGATACGAAGCGCATCCCTTTCTGTTGTTAGCCATCCCTTCCCTGCTTTTTTTACGCTATAGCGTTTCATTTTTGATCCATTTTCTGCTCAAAGAGGAAGGCGTTCGTGCGGTATGGAAACTGGGGCCAATGACCGCATTATTATCGCTTTGGTATGCCTTAACAGCTGCCTTTCTCTTGCTCTTATCACTGACCGGTTACTTATCAGAAGAGTGCAGCCTGTATGTTTTCTTGTCCTTTCATGTGCTCGGAATGGTCTATTTCGCTGTGAAACAACCAGGATTCGTTGTTTTTAAGACATTTGGAACAAGAGTTTACGCGATTTTGTACCTTTGTGGACTTGAACTAGCCCCGTTAGTAATAGCCGTCCAATAACACACACATGACAGACACCCGTAAAGCAAAGGTGAGGTCCATTCTCGTTTCGCAACCAGAACCCACCACCGAAAGTCACCCCTTTTTTACGCTTGCTGATAAGCATAAAGTAGATGTTGACTTTCGCTCTTTTATCCATGTTGAAGGCGTGAACGCATCCAACTTTAGAAAGGATAAAATTCAAATTCGTGAATACCGCAATGTCATCTTAACTTCTAAGAATGCGGTGGACCACTATTTTAGAATGTGTGAAGAGATGCGTGTGCAAATCTCCCCAGATATTCGCTATTTCTGTATTTCTGAAGCGATCGCCTATTACTTACAGAAATACGTCGTGTACCGTAAGCGCAAGATTTACCACGGCAACTTGAAGATTGATGAACTCATTCCTACCTTGAAAAAATTCAAGAATGAGAAGTTTTTGATGCCCTCTTCTGATAGTCTAAAGCCATCTATTCCTGCTGCGCTCGAGTCTGCGGGTATAGACTACACACGTGCAGTACTGTTCAATACCGTGGTGAGTGATTTAAGTGACCTCGAAGACGTATTCTACGACATCTTGGTCTTTTTCTCTCCCTCAGGAATCAAATCCCTTTACGAGAATTTCCCCGATTTTAAGCAGAACAACACGCGTCTAGCCTGTTTTGGATCGACGACTCAAAAAGAAGCAGAAAGCCACGGATTGATTGTAGATATTCCTGCACCCACGCCGGATGCACCGTCTATGACTAAAGCTATTAGCGATTATATCAAGGACGTCAATAAGAAGTAAGAAAATCCTTAATTTACAAGCCCGGCTGAACGCCGGGCTTTTTTTATGCGCTTTACCTTTTCCAAAGACGAAAAACTGACCAGCCCACGGCTGTTCGATGCCATTCACAAAGAAGGAAAGACTTTAAAGTCCTTTCCCTTTTCTGTGCGCTTTATTGATGCATCGCTCGAAAAAGAGGTACAACGGCAGGTCGCTATTGTGGTTCCAAAGCGTTCTATCAAAAGCGCCGTACACAGAAACCGCATCAAAAGACAAATGCGCGAATTATACCGCCTGAACAAACACCTGATCAAAGGTCCGATGCAACAACAGGCGTGGTCTTTACGTTATTTGGGCAATCGACGCAATGAATATACTTTTTTGGAAGACGGATTTCTAAAATTGATTGACAGCTACAACACCTATTATGAAGAAATTTCCAGTGACCCATTGGGCTAAAAAGCTTCTATTACCGGCAATCATTGGTTGCGCGGGGCTATTGACGAGCGCATCGGCGGGCGATCCGTTCGAAACGAGCAAACAGTTAGAGGTGTTTACGGCGGTGCTCCGCGAGGTGCAAAACGTTTATGTAGATCCGGTGAGTGCAGAGCAAGCTGTGGGGACCGCTATTACGGGAATGCTGAAAGAATTGGACCCCTATACGGTGTACTATCCAGAAGATCAGATTGAAGATGTTCGGTTGCTACAAACGGGAGAATATGGTGGCATAGGCTGTATTATTCAAAAAATTGATGATGCCGTACTGATTTCGGACATTCACCCTGGAGGACCTGCGGATAAAGCCGGTTTGCTCGTGGGCGATGCGTTACTTTTTGTAGATGGAAAACCCGTTGAAAACCTTCGTGTGAATGAAGTCAGCACCTTACTCAAGGGCACGCCCGGAACTGAAGTGGCGATTTCCGCAAAGCGCTTCGATTCGCCGGTGTTGAACTTCACTTTTGAGCGCGAAACCATTACAAAAGACGCTGTACCCTATTATGGCATGCGCGAAGATGGCGTGGCGTATATCTACCTGGAGTCGTTTACTGAGCAGGCAGGTGCGCAAGTAAAGAAGGCTGCTTTAGCATTGAAAAAACAAGATCCTAAAGCATTGCTCTTAGATCTTCGCGGAAACGGCGGAGGCTTACTTATGGAGGCAGTGAAAATTGTGAGTTTGTTTGTTTCTTCCAGCGATACATTGGTTTCTACCCGTGGTCGAGGAGGTGAAGTTCAAGACGTTTACCGCACCATAGGCCAACCCATATTACCCGAGATTCCACTGGCTGTTCTTACGGACGGTTCGAGTGCTTCGGCCAGCGAGATTGTGGCAGGAGCCCTTCAAGACCTTGACCGTGCAGTAATTTTAGGCGAGCCCAGTTTTGGCAAAGGATTGGTTCAACAAATCCATCCCTTACCCTTTGGGGCACAAATGAAAGTGACGGTAGCAAAATACTACACACCGTCGGGACGTTGCATTCAAAAAGTGGCGTATGACCGTGATGGTGCAGGAAAGCGGATCGACAAAGCAGACCAGCAGACATTCACGACGAAAAACGGTCGAATCGTTGTCGATGGCAACGGTATAGCACCAGATTCTCTACTAGCGAACGACTATTACCCAGAGTTTGTGGCGGCGCTGAGTGCCGAAGGCTTGGATTTGAAATTTGCCGCCCGCACCATAGGAAAAATGCCTGAGGATGTGAATGTCGGTGACTTTGAGATCGACGAAGTGTTTTGGACCGATTTCACCAACTTTCTGACCCAGGAAAAATTCACGTACGAAAGCATGAGTGAGATGCGCTTAAAGGAGTTGCAAGAATTGGCCAGTGAAATGGATTATCTCGGTGAGGAAGATTTATATCCTGTGCTCGAAGCCATTAAAACGCGCAAGGACCACGTACTCGAAGCAGAAAAAGCGGCCATTAGTGAATACCTCTCCGATTATTTGATCCAGCGTAAATATTCCATGCCCGGTGCGCTTGAACGTGGATTGCAAAAAGATGACGTTATTGCTCGTGCAGCAGAAATTGTCTTAAATCCACAAACGATGTCGGAACTGTTGAGCGTTACTCTTTAAATGCAAAATCGATCTTTTCTCTTTTATGCCGTTGCTAGTGCGGCGGTGCTTTTACCTTTTGCCTTTGAGTGGCTCAGCCCGCTTTACGGGCTTATTTTAGTAGGGGCAGCACTGCTCTTTCAGGGCAAATGGCATCTTAATAAGTGGTTGCTTTTTGCAACAGCGGCGTTCTTCGACTGGGAGCTGATCAGTGTTTGGTGGAGTCCTCACCGCAGTGAAGGTTGGGACGATCTCGTCATGATTCTCCCAATCGTACTGATGGGACTTATCGTGGGATCCCGCTCAAAGGACGTGGAAATGAAAGCGTACCAAAATTGGGGGTTGCTCTTTGCATATGCTACTGTTGCAGCGTGGAGTTGGACGGTTGCGGAGAGCCTATTCAAGCACGGCTGGGTACAATACAATGACCTCGAATTAGGGGGCCGATTAGGCATCCACTACCAAAGCCTCTACCTGCTCGTCGCCGCATTTATCCTTGAAGCCCAACTCTGGAACAATGCCCGCAAAAAACACCGACTCCTTCATCTGCTGTTGATTGTATGGCTGCTCTTCGGCTGTATCATGCTCAGTGCACGTATTCACCTTCTACTCCTACCTGTTTTTATTCTTGTACGCACGCTTGACTTACTACGAGGAAAAATCGCTAACAAGAAAAAGGCGAGTCTCTGGGCTGCTGGAATCATTATATCCATGGTAACGCTCATGGCAGTATTGCCAGGAACATCACGACGACTGACTGATCTTAAAAATGAATGGCGCAGTATAGGTGGAATGGTCGACGGTAAGCAAACCAACCACCGGGTCTATTTATGGAAATACGGCTGGAATGTAGCGAAGGAAGCTCCCCTGATCGGCGTGGGAAATGGAGCAGGCGATGAACTCCTGCACGAGGCGCTTCAATCCTGTGAGGCCGTATTTTACAGGAAAAAAGAGCCGTATTACCTCTACGAGTTCAAATACGACTTTCACAATATCTTGCTGCAAAACTTCGCCGAGGGCGGGTTGGTCGGAGTGGTGCTAATCCTGTTTTTATTTACCGTTGGATTCTTGCAGTCTCGAGGACCCTGGCGTTACGCTTGGGCGCTATTTTTCAGCACAGGGATGACGGAAAGTTTATTAGAACGGCAAGCAGGTGTATTCTTACTGGCTTTTCTAATCCTGCAGATACAAACGGGGAATCCGAGCGCCAAGGCCCGTTAAAATTTCATAGGAAATGGTTCCTGCATCTTTTGCCATGGCACTGGCCGATTGCTCGGGACCAATAAGAACCGCTTCTTCCCCCGGTGCAATTTGCAGATCTGTCAATTCCACCATGACCATATCCATACAAACATTGCCTAAAATGGCACAACGTTTTCCACGAATATAAACGGCACCTTTCCCCTGCGATAAACAACGTTGCAAACCGTCTGCATAACCCACCGGTAAGGTGGCGTAATGGGTACGGGTTGTTGCTTTAAAAGCGCGCGAATACCCTAAGGTTTCGCCGGGCTGGAGCACTCCCACTTGAGATACGGTGCATTTCCAAGCCAGCACCTCTTCGAGTCGATCAATTCCCTCGTAGGTTCCCAAACCGTACAGACCCAAGCCCAAGCGCACCATTTCGTGCTGTGCCTCTGTATGGCGGGCAATACCATACGAATTCAAGGCATGTGCTTTAGCGTTTGGATAGTGGCGACGAATGTGGTCGCATGCGGTTTGGAATTGGTCCAATTGGGCTTTTGTAAAGGCATCCTCCGATGGATCATTGCTTGCACTTAAATGCGTCATGATTCCGGTAACCGTGATGTCCTTGCGCGATTGCAACACCTCCAATACCTTTTGTACTGCTTCCGGGGAGAAACCCAAACGGTGCATGCCTGTATCTACTTTGATGTGGACTTGTAAGAGGTATTCCTGTTGAGGTGCCGCCAACCAATCTTTTAATTGGTGCAGGTCAAACAATTCTACTTCACACCCCGCCTGAGCCAACATAGGCAACTGCGCCGCCTCTGAATTCAAGACGAGGATAGGACATTGGATCCCTCGTGCACGCAAACTCAGCGCTTCTTGCGCAAAAGCCACACCCAAATAATCGATGTGCATCTCCTGCAGTGCGCGAGCAACTTCAAAACTTCCAGTACCGTAACCCGAAGCTTTCACCATGGCCATCACCAACGTATTGGGCTCAAGCTTCGCCTGAAACTTCTGTAGATTTCGGCGCATTGCACCTAAATTAATTTCTGCCCATGTACTGTGGTGCTGACGGCGCAAAGTAATGGCCAATTCTTCCAACTTGAAACGGCGTTGCCCTTTGATCAGTACTGTAGTATCCTGCAAAGACAGTCCTTCAAAAGCCGTCACGACCTCCCGAACCTCAGCTTGGTCCTTGACCCACCAGATCCGGTCCAATTCCATTTTGTTCGCCATTGCCTGCGCAGCGGCTGTAAGCTCTGGCGTAGCAAGAGTGCTTAGAACTGCCCATTTTTTGGAGGTACTTTGCTGCATCATTAATTGCTCGAGTGCCAAACGCAAGCTGTCTAAATCCGAGCTGTACGTATCCTCTATCAACTTCCCTCCATCTTTGGCTTCAATCTCTTGAAGACGCATGGGCAAGGGTTCTACTGTTTTTAATCGCGCCAGTGCTTCCGGCAGCGGTACGCCGAGCAGCACTGCTCCTGCTAGGGCATTCATGGCATTTTCGAGCGCGTATCCGCCGGTAAAGGCCACCTCTTTTAATACCTCCGGATCCAATTCTTCACCGGCTCCCCAAAGCAACGCCGGCGGCGTTGGCAAACCTAAAGATTGTGCTTTATCCCACCATTTTCTGTGCGTTGCAATACGTTCGCATTGAGAAAAAAGGAGCCATTTTTCCGTAAAATGCTCATTTTCATCCTTGAAATGCTCTGAATGGGCATTACCGAGGTTCGTAAATATACCTAGTGCCGGACGCAGCCATTGTGCATGCGCATCCATGGTTCCAGGACGGTCGATGCCAACTTCTATGATTGCTTTCGAATGCGATTCTTTTAAACCACTCATCGCCAGCGCTATACCAAGCGCGCTATTAAAACTTCCTGGTGTGCGGTGCACATCAAGGGGCGTTCCCATCAACTGAAACAGCCATTCTTTGACCACCGTTTTACCCGTACTTCCTGTAATGGCCAGCAACGGACCGCGAAGCCCATCGCGTTTGCGCTTGGCCCAAGATTGAACGACGGCTAAAGGGTTCGGGTGCGCAATAAAAGCCAATTCTGGATGCGCCGCTGTACGTTCTGCAGCATCAGTACAAATGATGGTTGTAGCACCGCGTGAGATGGCTTCTTCAATATAGTGGTGACCGTCCGCATGTGGGGTCACTAATGCAATAAAACAGGAAGGAATCGCGGCATGAATACGACGCGAATCGAAGGCGAAAGCCTCGAAATTCTGAGCCGCATTACCGTGAAGGGTTGCACCGGCCGTTTGTGCTATGTCAATCGCTTTCAGTAGCACCTGATGCGTTGTTCAATTGATTGTATATCGTCCTGCTGACCGGTTCGTATTCGCCCGTTTCACCGAGCATAAACGTTTGGTCGCCTTCAACTTTTCTGTACGAGAAATGGGCGGGGCCGCCCGTTCTGCGACAAATGGCGTGAAGTTTCGTAACGTATTCCGCCGTTGCGAGCAGCTGGGGCATCGGGCCAAAAGGGCGGCCCTTGAAGTCCTTATCTAAACCCGCAATGACTACGCGCTTGCCTTGATTAGCAAGGGTATTGGCGACTTCTACGATACCGTCGTCAAAAAATTGTGCTTCATCTATGCCCACTACCTGTACATCATCCGCGAGTAAAAGCATGTTCGAAGAACTCTCCACGGGCATCGAAGGAATTGAATTTTTATCGTGACTTACCACCTCTTCTTTGTCGTAACGAACGTCCGAAACAGGTTTAAAAATCTCCACTTTTTGGCCGGCAATCTGCGCACGACGCATACGACGGATCAACTCTTCGGTTTTACCGCTAAACATGGGACCACAGACGACTTCGATCCAGCCGCCTAATTGTTGGTTAAATTCTACTCCGGGTTGAAACATGAGGGGACTTTCGTGCTACATTCAAGGCATTAAAGGTAGATAATAAGATGCAGAGCCAAAGCCCTTCACCCAGCAGAAAAGAATTAGAACAAGAATTAACTGCTTTTGCACTACACATCGGCGAGAAATCGGACAGTGATGCAGCGGCGACGTTGTTGCAATTGTTCCGGAAATTCAAGCTCGCCGAAATGGAATCCGCAGTAAGGCATCAGCTGGAAGACGTCGAAGAACAAATGCGCATTGAACTCGAAGCGCGCTTGAGTGCCTTGACCGCTGAAATTGAAACCCCTGAGGTTAGTGTAGAAGAAGGTGAAGCTTTTGATGGATCTGAAACTAAAGTGGCACCAACGCAAACGGATGGTCCGGCTCCAGTAATTGAAGATCAACAAACAAATCAGCTACTCGATCCTCAACCTGTCCAACTCGAAATTCCGTCTGAAAGCGAAGAACCCGAGCTTGATCTAAGTCCTGATATACCCGAAGAACCAGAAGATTTAGAGGCCATCAAATTAGTTGTGAAAGAATCGCCCCGTGAAGAGGCAACCCCGCAAAAAGAAGTCATCGCTCTAGATGCTGCAGCCGGTATTGAGCGTAGCGATGCTCTTCCCCTTGACGAAGCACCTTTGCCTCTAAGAGAAAGCCCTGTTTCTAAAGAAAATACCACGCTGTCAGAACGTGCGCAGCAGAGCGGCGCATCTAAAAGTTTGAATGATCGTTTTGCGCAAAAGGTCTTGAAATTTGGACTGAACGATAGAATTGGATTTGTCAAAGCACTCTTTGAAGGCAATCAAGAAGATTTTAATAGGGTCGTAAGCCAATTAAACACCCTCAGCTCATACGATGAGGCAACAGCATTCATCGAGACGTACGTGGCGCCAGAATACAAATGGGACCAGCAGGAAGAGATGGCAGAGCGATTCATGACGGCAGTGGCCACAAAATTTAACTAAGTATGGCCGGTATACTTCATGTGGTTCCCACACCTGTGGGAAATTTAGAGGACATGACGTTTCGTGCCATTAAGGTGCTGAAAGCCTCGGATCTCATTCTCGCAGAAGATACACGTACGACCGGAAAGTTGACCAGTCATTACGACATTTCGACGCCGAAGCAGGCCTTCCATATGCATAACGAACACAAGGTCGTGGACCGATTTGTGGACCAATTAACTGGCGGCGCAAACATCGCTTTAGTCAGTGACGCGGGAACCCCTGGCATTAGCGATCCTGGATTTTTATTGATCCGTGCTGCCGCCGCCGCGGGTATTGAGATCATCACACTGCCTGGAGCAACAGCTTTTGTTCCTGCATTGGTAAGCAGTGGCTTACCCTGCGATACCTTCTATTTTGAAGGTTTCCTACCGCCGAAAAAAGGAAGACAAACTAAATTTGAAAAAATAGCCGCTTCGGACCGAACAGTGGTGCTGTATGAGAGCCCGCACAAAATCATCAAGACCTTGGGTCAAATTGTAGATTATTGCGGAAGTGAACGTCCAGTGACCATTAGTAGAGAGATTTCAAAAAAGTTTGAAGAAACCCTGCGGGGTACGGCGGCTGAAGTATTAGCGATAGTAGAAGAGCGCGGCGGATTGAAAGGAGAATTGGTCCTTTGCATTGGCGCTTAATTTCTGCAACAACTACCGCCGTTTAGCGTTATATACCTATGACAAAAGCCAGCATACAATCCATCACGAATTGGATGGAGCAACCCACCCATTCGCCTTTACTCATTTCCGGGCCATGTTCTGTTGAAACACCGGAACAAGTGCTGGATACGGCTAGGCAATTGAAAGCGCATACGCCAATAAGTTTATTGCGCGGTGGCGTTTGGAAACCCCGAACAAAACCCGGAAGTTTTGAGGGCGTTGGAGCAGAAGCCATGCAATGGTTGATTGATGCCGGTCGTGCCATCAATACACCCGTTACGACCGAAGTCGCAAATACACAGCACGTTGAGATCGCTTTGAAAGCGGGCGTAGATGTATTGTGGATTGGTGCGCGTACTACTGTAAATCCCTTCTATGTTCAGGAAATCGCAGAAGCGCTGCGCGGGGTAAACATCCCTGTATTAGTAAAAAACCCCATACACGCTGAAATAGGATTGTGGGCAGGAGCGATCGAGCGTTTTCAAAATTTAGGGATTAGCCACGTCGCTGCAATTCACAGAGGGTTCTTTTCTTCGTCTAAAAGCATGTACAGAAATGCGCCCGATTGGCAGCACAGTTTCGATCTGCGTGCCCTTTTGCCCGAGATTAAAATCATTTGTGACCCGAGCCACATTGCAGGCGATAGAGGTCTCGTAAGTGAGGTCAGCCAGGTAGCCATGGATTTAGGCATGGACGGCCTCATGATTGAAAGTCATATCAGTCCAGATGATGCTTGGAGTGATGCGCGGCAACAGATTAGTCCGCAGGCGGTGGGGCAGCTGATGAAGGAATTGAAGTTCCACAACGATGTGCCTATTGTCGCCAATGAGGAATTGGCGCAGTTGCGCTCAGAATTGGACCAATTAGATGCACAGATTGTCGATGTACTCCGCAAACGTATGCACATCGTCGAGGATATTGCCAACATCAAAGATCGCGAAGGGATGAGTATTTTCCATATGAAACGCTGGATGAAACTCGTTGGCGAACACAGTAACGGCAGTGAGGCCGGTCTTTCCGATGCCTTCTTAAAGGAGCTGTTCTCCACCATACACAAATACAGCGTTGAACTACAAACCTCGCTGATCAAAAAAACAAAGTAATGGTGTGGCGTCAAAAACCACAGCCCAACGCTGGCACGGTTCAGATGCTCGACGCAGCGGTCACAAAAGATCCTTTGCTTGCCGCATTGCTCGTAGCGCGCGGGGTAGACTCTTTTGAAGCTGCAAAATCCTTCTTCAGGCCTAACCTCAATCACCTGCACGACCCCTATCGAATGATGGATATGGAACGTGCCGTGGAACGCATTGAACAAGCGCGTTTAAAACAGGAGCACGTCATGATTTATGGCGATTACGATGTGGACGGCACCACCTCAGTGGCTTTAATGTGCGACTTTCTTGAAGGAAAATTTCCTA
>Ga0209138_1000851_pt1 | contig 27850 bp, 19 predicted proteins | sample SaaInl3SG_22_DNA_FD_184645 | JGI IMG/M metagenome (GOLD analysis project Ga0209138, IMG submission 184645) | Marine microbial communities from expanding oxygen minimum zones in the Saanich Inlet - ESP_153SG_22_DNA (SPAdes) (version 2) | ecosystem: Environmental > Aquatic > Marine > Intertidal...
CTTTGAAGTGCTTGATGCTAGCGGAAGGGTGGATCAGCAACTTCTGATGCGGGCAAGAAGAAGAGCAGATCAGGATAAGTTTTCTTCAGGTGAGCATCTGATCAAAAGCCGAACCCCTTTTCGAGTTATCGCTGTTCAGGATCGAACAGCTGATTTGGAAAGGCAGATTATTGTTTTGCGGCCTGTGCCTAAGGAAACCATTGATTTAAGGCGTGACGTGATAAAAGATCCCTTTACCATGGCACCAAATGCCTCGCTTCTGGCAGCCCGTCTTGCTTCTGAGGCTCAGGATCAACATGTAAACCTTAGGCCTGTTAATCCACCTCTGGTGCAAAAGCTGAAACCAATAGCGACGGTAAAACCTATTGGTTTGGACTCTGCTTCTGCCTCCGTCTCTGCGCTTTCTCTGGGTGCGCAAGCGAAGGTAGATGAACAGGACAAAACAAAAAAGAAATTCAAAGAGGAAGCTGAAGGGGAAGGCGAAGGGCTTGAAGAGCTGGCTGAGCTTATCTGATACCCGAACTTCCTGCCCTTATTTTACGCAAAGGATTTCTGCGTTCCTGTTTGGCAAGGAATCTCGCGAATAGGTTAATTTCAACATAATGTGAAAGATTGCAGCACCACCTTCCCCGAAACTAAAAATTACAAAGAGTAGGGATTTTATGAAGATTAAACTTTATCAACGCCTCTCAAGCGCAGAGAAACAACAGATCGAAAATGTGGTCGAAAAAACCTTTCTTAAACGGGCACCAGAAGGGGAGAAAAAATACGAATTTATTAGTAGGCAAGCGGCAAAAATTTCTCGCCTTAGATTGTATGATTTAACAAATGAAGAAAAAGTGGTTCTTCGTTTTTATGGTATTTTTGGGCGCGCTGTAAACAAATACACGCACCGACTATTCAATGAATACCCAAGCCTTAAAGAACCCACTTTTGACATGGCGATCGCTTCTGTCCAAAAACTAAGCCGGACTTTTGACATCACTAAACCAAAAGATGTTTTTGAAATGATAATGCCTTTTTCTGATTATTTAGTAGAAATTTTTGAGGAACATGACCCCTTTCTTGGGGCCTCTATTACTTCATATTTAGATAAAATTATCGAGAAATATTCTAAGCGCTATAATAATGATGGCTACCTCTACCGGGTTGGCGAGACATTGCATGATGCGGCGCTATTTGAAGCGGGAAGTGAATATCCAGCTAATGCGCTTACGCCCGGGGATGTAATTTTACCACCCACTCTCTGGTCATCAAGCATTGATGATGATGCTGTTTTGTTCAGATATGCACGTCATGGTGAGGCGGTAACAAAGCAGTCATTGAGAGTGGATTCTGCCGATAAAAGTGGCGCGAGGTCATCTATTTCTGGAGATAGCCGCGAGGTTCTTTATATCATTGAAGATAACGAAAATCTTCAACGGCTCGATATATCTGGCTTTAAGTTTAGCCGCTACTCTGAAGGTGAAAATGAAGATCAGTTTTCTTCAGGTGAGCATCTGATCAAAAGCCGAACCCCTTTTCGAGTTATCGCTATTCAGGATCAAATAGCTGGCTTGGAAAGGCAGATTATTGTGCTGCGACCCATTTCTCCGCACTCTATTGATTTAAGACGTGATGCGATAAAAGACCCCTTTAGCATGAAACCTGTAGACCCGCTTCTGGTAACCCGTCTTGAAGCTGAGGCTGAGGAGCAACATGAAAACTTTAGGCCTGTTAATCTACCTCTGGTGCAAAAGCTGAAACCAATTGAGACGGTAAAACCTATTGGTTTGGACTCTGCTTCTGCTTCCGTCTCTGCCCTGTCTCTGGGTGAGCTGTCTGAGGGGGAAAAGCAAGACAAAACAAAAAAGAAATTCAAAGAGGAAGCTGAAGGGGAAGGCGAAGGGCTTGAAGAGCTGGCTGAGCTTATCTGACACCCTCAGACATTTATGCCCCCTTACCGTATAGTCACTGACGAAAGCGTATAATTATTGTTACCAACCACTCCGTTATTAGCTATCGGCGTAATCTTGATTTTTATTTTGTTTAAACCGATCACCAGATAGTCTTGATAATTTAATGATTCATAATCCCGATTGCGAAGCGGCAGGCGTGTAGATGTGGTCTGGCCTTCAGAACTCACATTTTTGCCTAGTCGGGTGGAACCTGTGAATTTATCATTCACGCTCCAGTCAATCTGACAATCATCATCCCCTTCTGTCCAATGCGTCAGCACCAATTCATAATCGAGATTCGTATTAGATATCTTAAAGTTTATTGTAAGGGAGGGATCCGTTTTGAATGTGCTTGTCATCACTTCATCAAAACCTGTCCCAGTGACCTGTATATCATTGGTGGCAGACACAATTTTAAAGGGATCGGCATCTGAAGCTGGAGAATAGGTAAAAGGGTCTAATTTGAAGCCAATTGTTGCCAGCTCTTCTGCTGGATAGCCCCCTATAGGGGATAGCGAATAAAGGCTTAAATCCAGCTCACCGGTAGAATAGGATGCTGTAGAGGCCTCTGTTAAAGATTGAAGGCGCGCGGAAAAATCATTTCCCTCAACAGAGTGGCTAGCAGAGAAACTTGTGGTCTCATGCGATATGCTCACAGTTTCATTTTCTTTCACACCCTCAGGAAAGTCAATTAGCCATGAAGCCTGAGCCGTAAAGTCAAGGCCAAACAAGGACAATTCGCTTGGTGGCAGAACCAGCCCGTCACTTACCATACGGTCCTGAATAAACTGCGGCAGGGCGATATTGTCGCCGCTTGAGGTATGATTATATAAAATCACGTCCCATGGATAGCTCTGCCCCCATATCCAAGAAAGAGATAAATTATCATCACTGAGTTGGCTATAGGCACTCCAGTCCTTGACGCTCATTGTGTTTTCAAGGCTATTATCTTGGCTGGATTGGGCTGCCCCGCCAGTTGTGTTATCAATCGACGAACCTCTAATCCAAGAGTGAGTGTAACTTAAGCCAAGATCACCGACAGGGTTGCTGCCGAAAAAGCCTGCGCTGAGCGAGACACCGAACGTGTTCACATTACTTGTTGATGAGCCTGATGTAGTTTGATGGGATGTTGAGCTCGACTGGCCAGTGGCAGAACTACTATTTATTGTTACTTGAGAGTTTAGTGTTCGGGGGAATACCTGAGAAATTCTTGCGGTGCCTGCGTTGTTTAGCTTTAAAATAAGCTCATTCTGTATTATCGCTGGATAGTTTTTATATGAGGTCTGCGTTTCTGCCCCAAGGGCATAGCCATTTGGGTTGGGAATGACCAGCCTTTGTTTGGCCTGCAGATAATATCCTTTGACATTTTTAAGGTTAGCCACGTCCGTGCGTCTATAAATCTGATATTCAGTAATAGACTGACCGAAGGCCGTGCCTGAGCTATCTTTAAGTTCCGTGTTCGCTGATGCGCTGTAGAATGTGCTAAAACGTTGCCGTAGAGCCATTTTCTGTCCTCCTTTTTTGGTTAAGTGATAAAATATATTTCGGCGCCCGCCCGCGACTTACCTGTTTTTCCGTCCTGTCCGCGAAGGCCATCATCTGCTTGCAATGTGTCTGTATTTTGATCCTTGTCCTCGTTGTCAGCCTGTTCTAGGGCTTGTCCTGCTTGTCCCTTACGCCCACCAGTGCCGCCTTGCCCGCCTGCCGAAGGTGCGGTTTCTGCGTCAATTAAATGTTGGTCTGTCTGTGGAACCTGAATGAAGATATTTGAAGCTAATCCGCCATTGCCGCCATTACCCCCATTGCCCCCGTGACCGCCTCGCCCAGGGATAGGCCCGTTGCCGCCATTACCCCCATTGCCCCCGTGACCCCCTCTGTTGCCATCCCCGGCCTTGCCAAAAATCCGGAAGCCTTTCCTCTGAAAATGGGTAAGTTTGCCAAGGCGGATATCAGCCAGCATGGCCATGCCGCCATTTGTTCCAATGCTCCCATCACCCCCATCACCCCCATCCTCCGCGCGGCCACTATTTGAAGGCCGGTTGCCATCATTATCGATAATCGGCCCAAAGATACTGGGCACAATTTCAGCCTGCGGTGGCGGTAGACATGCGCGCCCATCAATGCCGTGCAGGCCGTCATAGGCATCCACTCGCCGCGAATTGCTGAACGCATAATGACGTGTCCCTCTGATACTCAGTTGAACATCAGTGCCAGTATCTTTGGTGCCAGTATCTTTGGTGCCAATATCTTTTGTGCCAGTATCTTTGGTGCCAGTATCTCTAGCTGAGTAGCCTTCGGGCTTGTCAAGCCGCACCTCATCACAGCAGAAAACTAGAACATTGCCAAAGACAACCAGTTCCGCCCCAGGCTCAACAATTAGCTCATTGATATGAACATAAACATAAAGCTCTTCCCTGAAATGCAGGCCTGGCCACCATTCTGCATGGGCGCTCAAGTCAAATACCTCATTTACGCCTACCCGCAATGTCTTACAGCGCAAAACACATACCCGGAAAGGCAGATGCCTTTGGATGGCCGGCAAATCTTCCTCAGGAATTATCCCATTAGCAAAAATATATTCTTCTGCCCGGTCATGAATGCCTAAGGGTAATTTCTGCCGAGTTTGCATCTGGCGGCTTTTATAAAATACCCTGCTGCGTGCGGTGCATGCTGACGCTGAAGACGGGCCAAACAAAGCACGCATCAGATCAGGCGAGGCAATTTCAGTGCAATATCGACCATGCAACCAATCCTCACCCAGCAGAGCTAGATTGTCGGGGTTGCCTAGCAAAGGATGAGGGCAGAGCTCATGCCTCATTGGCAATATTAGATGGGGTTAGAACTAGTTGCATGTCTGGCCTGTCTGTAGCTGCTGTTCAGGTGAAATGGTATGTGACATTACCTGGGGAACCATCATGCTGGCCTATTGGACCTGCTTTGCCGTCAGCGCCGAATTTGCCCTGACTGCCACTAGCGCCACCAGATTTATGTTTACCGCCACTACCTGCAAAACCACCCCTGCCACCACTGCCGCCTACGCCTTTGCGGCCACCAGTGCCAGGCTTTGCGTCCATAGAGATAACATTCAGTTTCCCCTTTCCAGCTGTGGGAAAAGTTATAACAATCGGGTTCCCGTCAGCACCGCTTCCGCCATTGCCGCCATTACCGCCAACACCGCCATTACCCCCTGCGCCGCCATTGCCGCCATCGGTTCCCTCACAACCACTATTGCAACCTTGGCCGCCATGGCCGCCAATTTGCCCACTTCCCCCTGTGCCGCCATCGCCGCCATCGCCGCCCATGCCTGACTGGGTAAAAATTACAAAACCTTCTGCGCTTTCATCGAGAGCTGCAATAGAAATATTGGCAGGTAAATTGGCCAATCCATCCTTTCCATACTGGCCTGAACCACCCTCAGCCCCGCTACTTCCCGCTAATCCGCCATCGCCATTTGAAGCCCCTGAGCAGATACCGGGTGTTGGTGCACTCGCACTGGAACCAGCCTGTGCAGGACTATCATAGGGCATTCCATCCGGTCCTTTGCTACCATTCATACCTGTTTGGCCAAGGATGCCTATATGGTAGGATTTCGCACTTTTTTGGTTTTGTGTGAAAACTAGCTTGTTTGCCCGGATAGTAAGTGCTGTTGAAGTTACAGTCAGAGAGCCGCCATCTATCGTAAGAGTGTCTGCGTTGATTAGATAAGGCCTTGCTCCGGGTCCAATCAACATATCCGATGAGATTGTCACATTTTCGCCAGTTAGTACGTCAATTTCAATTGGAAATGCCTCGTCAACAAATTTCTGTGCTTCAGCAGATCGCAACTCCGTATTAGCATAGACATGGGATACAATCTGTTCTAGAAAATCTAAATTATAAATTTTATTTTCTTGCCCTGCTGTACTCGGGATGTGCTTTGCAAAATTAGTTCGTTGAGTGTCTGTTAGACCACCAGAAAACAAAACTCTAAAGTCCTCAACAGAAGTAATTTTAACCGTTGCAGTTATCTGTTTTTCATGTGAATTCAAACCAACTATATCTAATATGTCTTGATATTTCATAGTGTTTCCTTTCTGAGGTTTTGCCTGTTTTTTGTGCTACCCTTATTGAATTATCCGCATTGAAGGTAAAAAAACTTTTAAGCGAATAATATTTTAAAACACTGACTATTTGGTATTGGAGCTTATCTTTTATATTCGTTGCCAACTCTCGAAACGGTGGAGTGAAAATTCCCGTATATTCCCCTACTCCAACACGTAAGGCTGAATTTTGGGTTTCACGAGTTACCCAGCCATGGGGCATCGTTTTAGGTAATGGACGAATCACACGTTAATAGCGTTAATCTTTTAATCTAATTATCCTTTTGGCTTATTCATAAGGGTATATGAAAAAGGCAGGGAAAAGCGCCCTGCCCTTTAATCTGTGTCTGGCTGGTTCTTTTCTGGCTGGTTCTATTCTGGCTGGCTATTTTCTAGCTGGTTCTATTCTGGTTATTTCTCGCTAGCCGCTTTCAGGCGTTTATAAAGACTGAATGTTTTCCAGCCTGAAGCGATTAATTTTTTTCAAACAAGAGTGGTGGCTTACGGATATGCACTAAGAGGTGCGCGCAAACCTTATTTAAGGGATTCACAAATGCGTGAAGATAAATAGATGAACAATTGAGGGACTGGCTTTCCAACCGCAAGAAAGACTTATTTGGGGGCTGCCAATTTGGATAACAGCTAGTTTCATAGTTTAAAAGATTGCGAGCCGAGGGTCTTTTTGAAGGGTGTGGTCGAGGTTCAGTCCAATACAAACAGAAGTTCGTATTAAGTATGTGTCCTCTTGGGCGGTAACTCCTAGCCGGTCCCATACCCTCAGGGGGACACTCCCTAGAATCCTCAACCACTTCGCTATGCTAGCAGTGCGATAAGCATATAGATATCTTTTAGAACCAAAGCCTTTTCACCCATTAAAATACCTACCTGCTATGCATCCAAGACTGCAACCAAGGCGCTGTATACCTCACTCCCTTTAGCAACATATAAGGGTGAATAATCAGTTTTAGTGATTTTTGGTGAATAGGTTTGAACTGCCAGGACGAGGGTAAGACCCGCCCTAGAAGCTAGCGTTAAGGTAGTATTGCTTTGCGCTTAAAGCTGTTCTTGTAATTCAAGCCAGCTTTCTTCTGCTTTTTCTAGCTGGGTGGTTATATCGCTGAATGTCTTTGTCTTAAGGGCTATTTCTGCACTGTCATTTACGCTATAAAAGTCTGTTTTTAGCATTTCTGCCTCCAGAGCTGATTTCTGAGAGGCAAGTATTTCTATCTGGCTATCAAGGCGGCGTATCTCGCTTTTCAGCTTTACTGGATTTATCTTCTTTGCTGCTGCAGAACCAGACTTTGCCGATGCGGTAATGGATTTACCTTCTTTATCTTTGCTCCGCTTATTTGCCTTACTAGCAGATGTTTTATTACCAGATGTCCTATTAGAAGACATGATCAGCTTTTTATATTCATCCATATCTCCATCAAATGGCGTTACTGCGCCATCTTTCACCAGCCACAAGCGGTCTGCGACAGCTTCCACCAGATGCGTGTCATGACTGACCAAAATAACAGCACCATCATAATCATTTAACGCCAAAACCAGCGCTTCACGACTTTCAATATCTAGGTGGTTGGTTGGCTCATCTAATATCAAAATATGGGGGGCTTCAATGGTGGCGATCAGCATTAGCAATCTAGCTTTTTGCCCACCAGAGAGTTTTTCCACAGGCATATCAACAATATCATTATTAAAGCCAGCACTTGCTAGCCTTGTGCGTAGGCTCTTTTCGCTATCGTCTGCGCGTAGACCTAATATATGCTGAAGGGCACTTTCGCCTTCTACGAGCTCATCCAACTGATGCTGGGCAAAAAACCCTACCCGCAACTTACCTGATTTAAAAGCCTTGCCGGCCATAAGCGGCAACCGGTCTGCTATAAGTTTGGACAAGGTTGATTTTCCCTCACCATTGGCCCCTAGCAAGGCAATTCTGTCATCACTATCTAAACGCAGATTTAACCGCGAGAGAACCGGCTGTTCACCATAGCCGACAATACCGCCTTCAATGGTAACCAGCGGCGGGCGCAAGGCCTGTGGGGTGGGAAAAGAAAAACCTGCCACCGCATTTTCAGACAAGGCGGCAATAGGCTGCATGCGTTCTAGCTGTTTTAAGCGGCTTTGAGCCTGGCGTGCTTTGGATGCTTTGGCACGGAAGCGATCGACAAAGCTTTGAATATGGGCACGTTGAGCATCTTGCTTACGTTTCATAGAATGCTGTTGTTCCAGCTTTGCACGACGCTCAGCGTCAAACTGATCATAATTGCCTGTATAATAGGTTAGGCTATGATGGCTAAGATTTAAGATGCTGTTTACAGAACGGTTTAACAATTCTTTATCATGTGAGATTATAAGAGCGGTTTTCTGGTAATTGGCTAAAAACTGCTCCAACCAATAAGCGCCCTCAAGGTCAAGATAGTTTGTTGGCTCATCCAGCAATAGCAAATCTGGCTGAGAAAACAACACCGCACCCAAGGCTACGCGCATCCTCCAGCCGCCTGAAAACTCGTGGCAGGGCCGGGCTTGCGCATGCTGGCTAAAGCCTAGTCCTGCCAGAATAGAAGACGCCCGCGGCTCTGCTGTATAGGCATCAATATCTTCTAACCTTTGGTAAATCTCGCCAATGCGGTTTGCATCTTCACAGCTTTCTGCTTCGAGGAGCAAGGCTGCACGTTCTGTATCTGCGGCCAGCACCGTATCCAGCAAGGAAGCATCGGAGGCAGGCGCTTCTTGTTCCACCCCGCCAATTCGAAAATAAGAGGGCACTTCGATATTGCCGCCATCAGGGGCTAGCTGTCCTTTAATGAGTTTGAACAAGGTTGTTTTGCCCGTGCCATTACGCCCGACTATACCAACCTTATGGCCGGCAGGGATGGTGACAGACGCCCCCTCAAATAAGGGCTTGCCCTCAATAGCAAAAGAAAGATTGGAAATAACTAACATAAGGTCAGAACAGATGCCGGTTTTATTCTATTTTGTCAAATAAAGACATGATAGCCAATAAGAAGCTTCATTGGTACTTCAGTGGCGTTTTTTTTCAAATACTGCCCGCATTTTATACAGATAGAATCTGATAAAGCGTTTTATGTTTGCCACGAGGACGGATGCCCCGTAGTAATATGTTGAGATAAATACATGATATTTATCAGAGCCTGATACTCAACCCAATCGAGGTTGATGAAAGTGGAATTTTGAACAGTAAAAATTTTGAAGCGCTGGGACTAAATCAGTCACTAGTGCGCGCGTTATCTGAGGCTGGTTATTTAGAACCAACACCAATTCAAGTTCTTGCAATCCCTAAGGTCATCGAAGGACATGACCTTCTTGGTATTGCCCAAACTGGTACGGGTAAAACGGCGGCGTTTTCGCTGCCAATATTGCATCACTTGAATGCTAAGCAGGTTGAGAGTAAAGCCCGTCATCCGCGGGCCCTTATTCTGGCGCCAACCCGGGAGCTTGCGATTCAGATTGCTGATTCAATCAAGCTCTATGGCAGCTACATAGCTTTCAAACAGACATCCATTTTTGGTGGCGTTGGTCAGAACCCGCAAGTTACGGCTTTGAAACGCGGTGTTGATGTGGTTGTCGCAACGCCCGGCCGGCTTCTTGACCTTGTTAACCAAGGCTTGTGTCATCTTGGTCAAATTGAGTATTTTGTACTTGATGAAGCTGATAGAATGTTGGATATGGGCTTCATTCATGACGTAAAGAAAATTGTCGCCAAATTGCCGCGAAAGCGTCAGACGCTATTTTTCTCCGCAACAATGCCTAAAAGTGTTTCTGCTCTTGCTGGAGACCTCCTTCATAAACCCGTTAACGTATCCGTAACAGCGCAAGCAACAACGGTTGATAGGATTGACCAGTCGGTAATTCTCGTGCCGCAGAATCACAAACAACTACAGTTAGTGCATCTACTTTCGGATGAAGCGGTTACATCTGCTATCGTATTTACTCGAACTAAGCATAAGGCAAATCGGGTGTCTCTTGCTCTTAACAAGGCGGGTATATCATCTGAGGCAATTCACGGGAACAAATCACAAGGTGCCCGCCAACGCGCCTTGAATGCCTTCAAAACAGGTGAGATTAAGGCTCTTGTTGCAACTGATATTGCTGCACGTGGAATTGATGTGGAATCTGTTTCGCATGTGATTAATTTTGAGCTACCTAACGTACCCGAAGACTATGTCCACCGAATTGGCCGGACTGCGCGTGCTGGCGCGTCAGGTTTTGCGATTTCACTTTGTGCCCCAGATGAACGCTCTTATCTCAAATCCATAGAGAAGCTTATTAAGCTTAATATCAATGTAGTCAAAGGCATTAATGTTAAAAATGATGATATCCCGCTAACCGAGCCAAACGATGCACGTCCGCCTCGTCGGTCGACAAGGCCAGGCAGGCCAGACAGACCAGACAGACCAAGCGGTTCTCGTGGTACCAAGCCCTCAGAAAAACAAGGCGGGCAAAAAAAGAAGAACGGCAGTTCTGTTAGCCAAAAGCAACGCCTTTCTAGAAATGGTAATGCTGGTGGTCGCAGGCGTTCCAAAGATTAATTATCGCATAAGCATATGTAATAATTAGATATAAACAATAATAAAGCTAACAAAAATCTAAGGGGGTGTGGCGGAGAGACGGGGATTCGAACCCCGGAGGGGCGTTAACCCCAACACGCTTTCCAGGCGTGCGCCTTAAACCGCTCGGCCATCTCTCCAACGCCAGCTTGCAAAAACAAGCCTTCTAAAAGAGGGGCTATTTAACAGACCTAAAGCCCCTTACTATCGCAAGCGATGGGGCGCACCATAGCCTGTCTGCCTGTATCTTGCAATCCTCTTCACATCTAAGCTGGCCACTACCCCGCTATAAGAGGAAGCGTCCAGACGCTAGACTTAAAATCTATTGCCAGCCGGACAATATTTCTTCACACTGTCGACATGGTACGATTATGCCTAAATGTCCTCGCGCTATTTGCCATCATCATTGCCGCCGGCTTGATGTGGCAGGACTTTGTCAGCAACCAGCCATCTGTTCTGCTGGGTCAGATTTGGTTTGAGATAGCCCCGCAATCATTGCAGGTAAGCGAAGCAATTATTGAACGCTATATAGACCCTTGCGGGCTGATTATGGCGCTAGGATGCTCACCTTTCTTGTGGCATCCGATTATAGCGTCAGTGCTGCAATGGCCTGCGGTCCTGTTTTTTGCCTTACTAGCGGTGATTTTTAACCTGATAGGCAGGTTATTTCCGCGTATTAAGAGCAAAAAGCGCAATTATAACCGCGATAGCTTCTAAATTTTTTAGATTACTTCTGGTGTCTTATTGGGGCTGGTTATTGCGCAGATTATGGCTCTAATTGTCGCTCATCTTCAGCGCTTCTAGAAAGGCATTTTGCGGGATATCCACCTTGCCGAACTGGCGCATCCGCTTTTTTCCCTCTTTCTGCTTTTCCAGCAATTTCCGCTTACGGCTGACATCGCCGCCATAACATTTAGCTGTCACATCCTTGCGCAAAGCCGATATTGTCTCTCTGGCGATAACTTTGCCGCCAATCGCCGCTTGCAAAGCAATTTTAAACATCTGGCGGGGAATCAAATCCTTTAAGCGCGCGCAAATGGCGCGGCCACGAAACTCTGCCTGCTCACGGTGGACAATCATCGCTAGCGCATCTACCGGATCACCATTGACAAGAATAGAGACCTTAACCAGATCGCCGCCTCGATATTCATCCATCTGATAATCAAAGCTAGCATAGCCTCTGGTAACCGATTTCAGCCGATCATAGAAATCAAACACCACCTCATTCAGAGGTAGGCGATAGACCACCATCGCCCGGCTGCCAGCATAAGTCAGGTCAATCTGCTCCCCGCGCCGCTCCACACACAAACTCAACACCTGCCCCAGATATTCGTCTGGTGCCATAATCGTGGCTTTAATCCATGGCTCTTCTAGGCTGTCAATTTTGGTAACCTCTGGCATATCAGCTGGGTTATGCATATCCAGCACAGAACCATCTGTCATATTCAGCTTATACACAACCGAAGGCGCGGTAGAGATAAGGTCTAAATCAAATTCACGGCTTAAACGCTCGCGAATAACTTCCATATGTAACAGGCCTAAAAAGCCGCAACGAAAGCCAAACCCCAAAGCAGCAGAGGTTTCCGCCTCAAACGAAAAAGAACTGTCATTCAAAGAAAGCTTTTCTAAGGCTTCCCGCAAGCCAGAAAAATCGGCTGCATCAATAGGAAACAACCCGCAAAAGACAACTGGAACAGATGGCTTGAAACCTGGCAAAGCTTCTGCACACACCCGCCTGTCTTCAGTAATGGTATCGCCAACCTTCGCATCAGATACGGTTTTAACCCCAGCATTAATAAAACCAATTTCACCCGGACCTAGCTGTTCTACCGCCTCTGGCTTTGGCCCAAAGATACCTACACGCTCCACATTATGCACAGCACCTGTTGCCATCATGCGGATCTTCATGCCCTTTTTTAAAACGCCATCGCGCACCCGCACGAGCGTCATCACCCCCAGATAAGGGTCATACCAGCTATCAACCAGCAACGCCTGTAAAGGGGCTTCAGCATCCCCTTCAGGGGCAGGCAGTTTTGCAACAATAGCCTCCAGCACCTCGTCAATGCCAAGGCCAGTTTTAGCCGATACCGCTATCGCATCATCTGCTGGCAGGCCAATAACATCTTCGATTTGTGCTTGTACCCGCTCTGGCTCAGCCGCAGGTAAATCCATTTTATTCAGCACCACGAGCATCTCATGATCAGCATCTATGGCTTGATAAACATTTGCCAATGTTTGCGCTTCCACCCCTTGCGAGGCATCCACCACCAGCAGAGACCCCTCACAAGCGGAAAGCGAGCGCGATACCTCATAGCCGAAATCCACATGGCCAGGTGTATCCATCAGGTTGAGAACAAAATGCTCTCCAGATTTACTGGTGTAATCAAGCCGCACAGTCTGCGCTTTGATGGTAATACCGCGCTCGCGCTCAATATCCATATTATCCAGTACCTGTTCGGACATTTCGCGCGCTGTTAGCCCGCCACAGACCTGTATCAGGCGATCAGCAAGAGTTGATTTGCCATGGTCAATATGGGCAACTATAGAAAAATTACGAATTTGGCTGAGCTTTGTCATGGCCATATATCTATCCTAAATTCATATCATAATCCAGCAGGGTGACATAATTTAGATAGGCTTAGATGTGAAAATTTCACCTATCAGACAAAATTAGCATTTTGCGCTCAGACTTGACCCTAACTCTGAACATGGTACAACATCGAATTGCAGCTAAATCAGGGTTTTTGCTAGCCTAAAACCCGCATCAGACTGAAATTAAAATGGCCCAGATGAACATTCAAAAATATAGTGCTTACCCTCCCATCGATTTGCCAGACAGAAGCTGGCCAAATAAAATTATTGAAACCGCCCCTATCTGGTGTTCGGTTGATCTGCGTGATGGCAATCAAGCACTTATCGAGCCTATGGATAGCGCCCGTAAAATGCGGATGTTCAAGCTACTTGTTGGCATGGGCTTTAAAGAGATTGAGGTTGGCTTTCCATCAGCCTCAGAGACAGATTTTAATTTCCTGAGGGAGCTGATAGATGGGGGGCATGTACCAGATGATGTGACTATTCAGGTACTGACACAAGCAAGAGAGCATTTAATAGACCGTACTATAGAAAGCCTTGAAGGTGCCCCTCACGCAATTTTGCATTTATATAACTCTACCTCAACCTTGCAAAGGCGGGTGGTATTTAATTCAGATGAAAAGGGCGTTAAGGCGATTGCTGTAGATGGCGCCAAAATGGTAGCCGACCGTATTGGCAAGCTGGGATCAGAAACAGCTCTTCGCCTGCAATACTCCCCGGAAAGTTTTACTGGAACTGAGCTTGGCTATGCGCTGGAAGTGTGTGAAGCGGTAATGGATGTCTGGCAACCCACGCAGGAAAACAAAACCATCATCAACCTGCCTGCAACCGTCGAGATGTCGACCCCAAATATCTATGCCGATCAAATCGAATGGATGCATCGGAACTTCTCTCGCCGTGATGCTATGATCTTATCTCTGCACCCGCATAATGACCGCGGTTGCGGGGTTGCCGCTACAGAGCTTGGCTTGATGGCAGGTGCGGATAGGGTGGAAGGCACGCTGTTTGGCAATGGTGAGCGCACCGGCAATGTTGATATCATCACGCTGGGGCTGAATATGTTTACCCAAGGTGTGGACCCGCATTTGGATATCTCAGACATTAAATCATTAGTAGATACAGCAGAGTTTTGTAATCAGCTGCCGGTACATCAGCGCCATCCCTATGCAGGGCAACTGGTGCATACTGCCTTTTCTGGCTCGCATCAGGATGCTATCCGCAAAGGTATGGATGCGATGCGCCAATCTAACCAGACGGTGTGGGAAGTACCCTATCTGCCGATTGACCCTGCAGATATTGGCACCACCTATGAAGCGATTATCCGGGTAAACTCCCAGTCAGGTAAAGCTGGTTCTGCATGGCTGTTGGAAACAGAACATCATGTGCGCTTGCCGCGCCCGATGGAGGTGGAATTTAGCCAGCTGGTTCAAAAAGAGGCTGACGCCAGCGGCAGAGAGATGACCGCAGATATGATCTGGTCCTTATATGAGGATGAATATCTGAACATCACCTCCCCTTATGAATTGATATCGTTTGAGACTGAACCAGCCTCGCGTACATCTGATACAGAGCGCGTCACAGCAAAGGTCAGCTATGACGGCACAATGCATGAAATTTCTGGTACGGGTAATGGACCGATATCCGCTATGGTTACTGCGTTGCGGGAGCATTTTGGGCTTGCTTTCACCCTAGCTGATTTTGGCCAGAACACCCGCTCATCTACCTCTAAGGCAGAAGCAGCGGCTTATGTTGAGCTGAAAAATGGTGCAGGCTTATCAATATTCGGGGCCGGCATTGATACATCCATCACCAAAGCGCCTATCCTAGCGCTGATGTCAGCCATTAACCGGTTATAAGCTGTAATATCTTTTAGCTAATTTTGGCTAACCGCGCAGCACGCCGCCACAATTTTTGGCGACTGTAGCAACAATCTGGTCTGCAATTTTGGCCAAATCAGCCTCGCTAAAAGTGGTATCACGGGGCTGCAGGCGCACATTCAAGGCAACAGATTTATGCCCTTCTTCAATGCCCTTGCCCTGATACACATCAAACACCGTTACAGCCTCTACCACATCACGGGCAGCACGGCGCACCGCATCTATCAGCTTTTGTGCTTCCACCTCTTCAGCAACAATAAAAGCAAAATCACGAGATACTGGCTGTAGGGCAGATAGATCAATAGGGGTTTTGGCCGGACCTTTGCGGCGCGGCATTGCAATATTATCTAGCCAGAATTCAAAGGCAGCAACCCCTTCTGGTAAATCAAAGGCACGGCAAATCGCTGGATGCACCTCACCAAAAACGCCCATCTCAGCCTTGCCTAGCCGAAGAACACCAGAACGGCCGGGATGTAACCATGCAGGCACCTCACGGCTAGCAACAAGATTGTCAACGCGCACGCCTAATGCAGAAAGTGCGGCCAGAAGATCGGCCTTTGCATCAAACAGATCAAAACGCTGCTCTTTATGTTGCCAATCGCCAAGCTGGCGCCGTCCCTGACGAACACCGCCTACAGCCATGCGCTGCCCTTCTGCATCCGGGCTTAAAAATACAGGGCCAATTTCAAAGAAACATGCCTCTTCGATACCGCGATTCAAATTACGACCCATCGCTTGCAACAAATTTGGCACTACTGACGGCCGCATCATGTTCAGATCATTACTGATGGGGTTAGCAAGCATCAGCGCGTCGTTATCCCCGCCAAATAGCTCAGCATCTTTGCGCTTCAGAAAGGAAAAGGTTACAGCTTCGGTTAGCCCGCGTGAGGCCAGCGTTCGGCGCAAGACAAGACTGCGTTTCTGGGCTGGCGAATAAGATGGGCGCGCAACCACCTCATCACGTGGCAGGCTTGCCATCTCTAGCTTATCAAAGCCGTAAATGCGGATAATTTCTTCAACCAGATCAGCAGCGCCATCAATATCATTGCGCCAATGCGGCACCGCTACCTGCCAGATTGGCTGGCTGGTATCAAGTTCAAATCCAAGCACAGATAGAATTTCAACCTGCTTATCCAGCGGGCAATCAACGCCGGTTAGCTGAACCACTTTTTCAGGGGCAAAGGACACAGATTGCCGCGCAGGCTTTGCATTACCTTCCACTACCAGATGGCTAATAGTCCCGCCGCAGATGCTATTCACCAGCCTTGCGATATAGCCTGCCATTTCAATAGGCGAGCAGGCGTCCAGACCGCGCTCAAATCGGTAGCGAGCATCTGAATGCAGATTTAATTGCCGCCCAGTTGTGGCAACGCGGATAGGGTCAAATACGGCTATTTCAAGGAACATGCGGGTGGTGGTCTCTGACACGCCGGTGCGCTCACCGCCCATAATACCTGCCAGATCATCCGGTCCAGCTGCATCCCCTATCACCAATGCCCCTTCTTCTAGGGTATAGGTTTTCTCGTTCAGTGCTTCGACCTGCTCCCCTTGTTCAGCAAGGCGAACGGTAAGTTTATCACCCTCAACCTTATCTGCATCGTAAGCATGCAAAGGCCGGCCAAGATCTATCATCACATAATTGGTGATATCCACCAGTGCAGAGATGGGGCGCTGGCCAATAGCAGTTAGCCTGTCTGCCATCCAAGAAGGGGCATCAGCATTTTGCACACCCTCAAACAGACGCCCAGAGATAAGCGGCACTAGCGGCTTCGCCTCTTCGGCGATTTCCCATGTAAGGGGGGAGGCAAAACACCCTTCCTCTTCACTGAAATCAAGCGGCTTTAGGTTGCCATAACCCGCAGCGGCTAGGTCGCGCGCAACCCCGCGCACACCCAAACAATCGCCGCGATTAGGCGTAATGGCAATCTCGATAACCGGGTCGCTAGCTGGCAATTCTGCATCAGCTGCAAAGCTAGCGAAACTTGTGCCAACAGGTGCATCTGCTGGCAGCTCAGCAATGCCATCATGATCTTGACCCATCGCAAGCTCTGCGTATGAACATAGCATCCCTTGAGAAGCTTGGCCGCGTATCTTCCCTTCTTTTAAGGTCATATCGCTGCCTGGAATCCAGCTGCCCACAGGAGCAAGAACAGTCTTTAAACCAGCTTTGGCATTGGCAGCCCCACAAACGATTTGCAAGGGTTTGCCATCCCCTTTATCAACCGTGCAAACCTGCAAACGGTCTGCATCTGGATGGCGTTCTGCTGTAATGATTTCAGCTACCAGAAAATCGCTCAAATGGCGTAGCGGGTCTTCAAGGCTTTCCACCTCAAGCCCTAGCATTGGCAGCGCATCACAAATTTCTGTGAGTGAATGTTGGGTATCTAAATGATCCCGTAACCATGAGAAGGTAAATTTCATCGCCTAAACCCCCTCATCCAGACCCGTATGCAACGCTGGCACGTCAATAGGCAGAAACCCGTAATGCTTTAGCCAGCGCAAATCACTATCATAGAAGGTGCGCAAATCCGGAATGCCATATTTCAGCATCGCCAGCCGCTCAACCCCCATACCAAAGGCAAACCCCTGTACTTCATCTGGGTTCATTCCACAATTTTCGATTACTTTGGGATGCACCATGCCAGAACCTAAAATCTCCAGCCAGTCATCGCCAGCCCCAATTTCCAGCTTGCCATCCACACGCCGGCAGCCAATATCAACCTCAGCAGAAGGTTCGGTAAACGGGAAAAAGCTAGGCCGGAAACGTACCGGCAGATCATCCACCCCAAAAAAGGCGCGGCAGAAATCGATCAAACATCCTTTCAGATGCCCCATATGGATATTCTCGCCAATAACCAGCCCTTCACATTGATGGAACATCGGCGAATGGGTTGCATCATGATCAGAACGATAGGTACGACCCGGCACAATAATCCGGATTGGCGGCTTTTCTTTTTGCATGGTTCTAATTTGCACAGGCGAGGTATGGGTGCGCAAAACAGGACGGACATTTTCTGCATCAGGGCGCAGATAAAAAGTGTCATGCTCTTGGCGGGCAGGATGTTCTGGCGGAATATTCAGCGCCGTAAAATTATAAAAATCTGTTTCGATATCTGGGCCTTCTGCAATAGAAAATCCCATATCAGCAAAAATAGCAGCAATCTCCTCAACAGTCCGGCTAAGCGGGTGAATATTGCCTGCTAGCGGCTGCTGAACAGGTAGGCTGATATCCACACGTTCTGCTTCAAGCTGGGCAGATAGTGCCTCTGCTTCTAAAAGCTTCTGGCGTGCAGAAATGGCCTCTGCAAGCTCGTCCTTAACCTGGTTCAGGGCTTGGCCAGTTTGCTTGCGCTGCTCTGGCTCTAGAGCGCCAAGCCTTTTTAGCTGTACAGAGATACGCCCTTTTTTCCCAAGTGCATCAAGGCGCACCGCTTCCAGCGCAGCCAGATCTGATGCGCCCTCAACAGAGCTCAGTAAATCTGCTTTCAGCGTCTCAATCTCAGTCATCGAAAACCTGCCTTTTTCGGTCTTTGCTTAAATCGCCCTGTAATAACGAAAAAAGGCTGCCAACGCTTTCCCAATTAAACCTAAAGGGAGCAGCAGAAGGCGGCCTTTTAAACTCTTATCGCTATTAGCTAGCCTGCTTAGACTGCTCAACAAGGCTCGCGAAAGCTTGTGGCTCATGCACAGCGATGTCAGCCAGCATCTTGCGATCAACCTCGATACCAGCTTTATTCAGACCGCCCATTAGCGTTGAATATGTCATGCCATGCAGACGCGCTGCCGCATTAATACGCTGAATCCACAAGGCTCTGAACTCGCGCTTGCGAACGCGTCTATCGCGATAGGCATATTGACGCGCCTTATCGACCGCTTGCTTAGCTGTTTTGAAGGTATTCTTGCGGCGACCATAATACCCTTTGGCAGCCTTGATAACTTTATTATGACGGGCGTGGGCAGTAACCCCGCGGCTTACTCTAGCCATCGTTCACTCTCCTATGAATTAGCGTTATTTAAGCGTAGGGCAGAAAACCGCGTACAATTTTTGCATCAGCCTCATGAAGGATCATGGTGCCGCGTGCTTGACGCTTCATCTTCTGCGAACGACGACGGAGATTGTGGCTAAGAAAAGCTGCAGAACCGCGAACTTTCCCTTTTGCGGTTACGCGAAATCTTTTCTTCGCACCGCTCTTGGTCTTCAATTTGGGCATTTTAACCTCACTTCATTTAGGGTTAAACAGATGGCCATTAACTTCCCATCTGTTTCAATAACCGGCCAGGCAGCCCTTTTCAGCCCGGACGCGGCAGTATTTTCAAAGATTTGGGTTATACCAAAAACCGCTCAGAAATCAACCTAAATCGTATCTTGGGCTGATTTCTGTATAAGCGGTATAGATTTGATGTCTGTTTCAGCCCTTATTTCGGCGCCAACACCATAATCATCTGCCGCCCTTCCATTTTTGGCATAGCTTCGATTTTAGCTTCTTCGTCAATATCGGTGCGCACCCGTTCTAACAGTTGGCTACCGAGCTCTATATGCGCCATCTCGCGCCCTCTAAAGCGCAGGGTGATTTTTACCTTATCCCCTGCTTCCAGAAACTTACGAACTGCGCGCATCTTCACATCATAGTCATGGCTATCGATATTAGGACGCAATTTTATTTCTTTAACTTCAATGACTTTTTGCTTTTTACGTGCCTCAGAAGCACGCTTTTGCGATTGATATTTATATTTTCCGTAATCAAGGATTTTACATACGGGCGGCACTGCATTTGGCTGTAATTCAACCAGATCAAGGCCAGCCTCATCTGCTTTGCGTAACGCTTCATCCAAAGTCAGAATCCCTAATTGTTCGCCTTCGGGATCAATACAACGAACAGAAGCAGCTCTAATGGCTTCATTGATGCGCGGACCGTCACTCGCGGGTGGCGCATCTTGGCGTGGACGTGCTATATCACTCTCCTTCTATAGTTAATCTTATGTAGCCTAATTTTTGGCACAAACCAGTACTGTCTGCACCTGAATTACTTTAGTGCTTACACTAAAATACCTAGTCTTGTTAGCATTAAAATTCAAGTTCTGTCTTGCTTTAAGTCAGGGGGGATGGCGGCATCGCGTAGCATTGATACAGCCTCATCTAAGTCTTGCACTTGCTGGCCGTCTGAGCCGAGCTGGCGTATCGCCACTGTTCTTGCCTCTGCCTCACGTCCGCCAACTGCCAGAATGAAGGGCACTTTTGCGGTTGAATGCTCTCTGATTTTATAGCCTATTTTCTCATTACGCGTATCTAATTCAACGCGCAACCCCGCTGCCTGCGCGGCCTCGTACACTTGCTTTGCATAGTCATTAGAGCTATCCGTGATAGACGCCACAACCACCTGAACAGGCGATAACCAAACCGGCATACGCCCCGAATATTGCTCAATCAGGATGCCTATCCAGCGTTCAAGAGAGCCCAAAATAGCGCGATGCAACATTACCGGGCGATGGCGATTGCCATCTTCTGCAACATATTCTGCATCCAGACGCTCAGGCAGCACGAAATCTACCTGCAAGGTGCCGCACTGCCAATCACGGCCAATGGCATCCCGCAAAACAAATTCCAGCTTTGGGCCATAAAAAGCCCCTTCACCTGGATTTAAGGTGGTCTCTAATTCAGCGGCTTCGGTAGCATCTGCCAGCGCTTTTTCAGCTCTATCCCAAGTTTCATCATCACCAGCCCGCACTTCTGGCCTATCGGAGAATTTCACCCGAATATCGGTAAAGCCAAAATCAGCATAAATTTCTTGTAGCAAATGACAAAAGGCAACAGATTCTGAATTGATCTGATCTTCGGTACAGAAAATATGCGCATCATCCTGAGTAAAAGCACGCACCCGCATAATGCCATGCAAAGCCCCTGACGGCTCGTTGCGATGGCAAGAGCCAAACTCAGCCATGCGAAGCGGCAGGTCACGGTAGGACTTCACCCCTTGGCGATAAATCTGTACATGCCCCGGGCAATTCATCGGCTTAAGCGCTAATGTGCGGTCTTCATTGGTTTCAGCGGTAAACATATTCTCGCCAAACTTATCCCAATGGCCAGACGCTTCCCACAGGCTGCGGTCAACCAGCTGCGGTGTTTTTACCTCACTATACTGAGCAGCCTCTAGACGCCGGCGCATATATTCTTCAATTTCGCGATATAAGGTCCAGCCACGCGGATGCCAAAAGACCGATCCTGCGGCTTCTTCTTGCAGATGAAAGAAATCTAGCTGGCGGCCCAATTTGCGGTGATCGCGCTTCTCAGCCTCTTCCAGCATGGTTAAATAATTCTTCAATTCCTTTTCATTTAACCAGGCGGTACCATAGATACGCTGCAACATAGGCCGGTTAGAATCGCCGCGCCAATACGCGCCTGCAACCTTCATCAACTTAAAGGCATGCCCTGCACGTCCAGTGGAAGCCAGATGCGGGCCGCGGCAGAGATCAATGAAATCGCCTTGCGTATAAAAACTTACCGTCTCATCTGCCGGAATAGACTCAACCAGCTCAACCTTGAACGGCTCATTCTTTTCTTTATAAAAAGCAACTGCCTCATCACGTGTCCAAACTCCGCGCATAATCGGCTCATCACGGTCAACAATTTCATGCATACGCGCTTCAATGGTGGCTAAATCTTCCGTGCTAAATGGTTCCTCGCGGTGGAAGTCATAATAAAAGCCATTTTCGATAGCAGGGCCAATAGTTACCTGTGTGCCCGGATAAAGCTCTAACACTGCTTCGGCCATAATATGCGCGCAATCATGGCGCACAAGCTCGAGGGCGGCTTCACTATCCTTTGCGGTGATAAGCTGAAGCAGGCAATCTGCTTCTATCGGGCGGTTTAAATCCCAGTCATGGCCATCTACCTTTGCCGCCATCGCAGCTTTCGCAAGGCCGGGGCCAATATCGCTGGCAACCGTTGCAGCAGTCACCGCATCGTCATATTGTCTTGTTGACCCGTCCGGCAGCTGAATAATGGGCATCTGTTACTCTTTCCTAAAACCGCTAACTTTACCTAACAATGACCCCAGAGCTAGCTCAGTGGTCAATTCTGCTTCATTTCTGCAAGAAATCTGCATAGATTGCCAGTGTTTTTTCGCACATTTGCGCCGTTGAAAAAGAAGTTTCAACATGCGCGCGCGTACGTTTCGCCCAAATAGTGCGCTGACGCGGACCAAGGCTAAGCGCAGCCTTTAAACAACGGCTTAGATCGCCAACATCACCTGGGCGTGCCAACCAACCAGTCTCGCCATCTATAATAGACTCGCAAGCCCCGCCATGGTTAAAAGCAACAACGGGCCTGCCCATCGCTTGGGCTTCTACAGCAACACGGCCAAAAGGCTCTGGTATTATAGACGGCATCACCACCACATCCGCTAGCATTAGCGCAGCTGGCATATCATCTGTTCCAGCCACGATACGCAGGCGGCCATCTAGACCTGTTTTAACTGCCAGTGTGCGCAAACGTTCAACAAATCGGCTATGCCCGTCCCCTGCCCCTAGCAGCAGCAAGGTCACATCTTTAGCCTCAAGCTGGGCAACTGCCTCAATAAGCGGAATATGACCTTTCCATTCTGTTGCTCTGGCAGGCAGCATAACAACCGGCCCATCATCTGGCAGGTTCAAAGTCTCAGACAGGCGCACAATACGATGCTGGCTGACCTGTGCTGGGTCAAACACGGTCAAATCAACGCCGCGATGGATAACCGTGATTTCCTCTTCTGCTATCGCGTCAGCATAATGGGCGCGGATAACTGATTTTACATATTCAGAAATGGCAATCGTTTTATCTGCGCTCAGCATTTTTCGGTTATAGATACGCTTTAAAAAATTCTGTGGCACAAATTTGGAATGAATAGTCGCAACGCTTGCAAGGCCAAGTGATTTTGCCAAAGGCAGCGCAATCCAAGCTGGCGCACGCGAGCGGACATGCACGATATCAGCGCCCACACTCAACAGCACGGATTTTAGCTTGCGCCGGACAGATGGCCATTTTAAGGGGTTTTTAGTATCAACTGGCAGGGTATAGACCTCAGCACCAGCTCGGCGTAGCTGGTTTTCCATACGGCCACCATTACAGATCACCACGGCCTTCCAGCCATTTTTGACAATCGCTTCTGCAACCTCAACCGTGCCGCGTTCCACCCCGCCCCTATTCATCTGGGGCACGATTTGAACAATGACTGGCTGGACGATATTTTTTACCGATGGCATAAATTAAGATACTCTATAAATTATGAATAACAGACCAAGTTGCACAAGTGATACTCTGGTTAAAGAATAAGAGAAATAGCAAAAATGCCGGATCAAGAAAATATCGCCCCTATATCCTACCATAATCTTGAGCAGGGCGGCAAACGCGCCTACCAAGCTATCCATCAAGAGCATGCAAATGAGCAAAACCCAGGTATTGTTTTTCTAGCCGGGCATGGCTCTGATATGGAAGGCAGTAAAGCGATTGCGCTTGAAGAGATGGCCAACCGCCAGAAAATTCCATTTTTGCGTTTTGATTATTTTGGGCATGGCCGCTCAGATGGCCGCTTTCTAGACGGGAATTTATCGCGCTGGCTAGCAGATTGCACGGCAATGCTGGATGCGCTGACCAAAGGGCCACAAATATTGGTTGGCTCTTCGCTTGGAGGCTGGCTGATGGTACTTACAGCCCTGCAACGTAAAAGCCGTGTCGCGGGCATGGTGGGTATCGCAGCTGCACCTGATTTCACCAAAACGCTTATCTGGGATGAATTAACGCCAACCCAGAAAGACCAGATGAAAAAAGACGGCCAGATTGCTTTGCCCAACCCCTATGCGGATGAGGATGTTATCTATCCCTATCACCTTATTGAAGATGGGCAGATGCATCTGCTGCTAGATGATGAGATTGATTTAGATATTCCAGTTATTTTGCATCAAGGCATGCAAGATAGCGAAGTGCCTTGGCAGACCGCTATTCAGCTGGCAGAAAAATTAACCTCAACAGACGTGCAAGTTATTTTGGATAAGCAGGCTGGACATAGATATTCAGAAGCTAGCCAAATAGATGCTTTGCTTACATCTATCATGGGCATGCACCGAAAAATCACCTCTGAATTGTCCGGCGAGCGCTAGAAATCTAGATTGCTATAATGGCTGGCTGGCGGCATACCGACCAGTATATCTGAGAGAAGTGGGCGAAAGCTGGGACGGCTTTTCAACTTCATATACCAGAGCTTTGCTTCTGGATAACGCCGCCAGTCAATATCACCAAAATAATCTAGTACTGAAATATGCGCAGCCGCCGATAGGTCTGCCAAGCTGATATCAGGGCCTGCTAGCCAGCTATATTGGCCAGCCAGCCAGTCTACATATCCAAGATGGATTTGAGCGTTTGCCAAACCTGCGCGCAATATCTGTGAGGAAGCTGCCTCACCAGACTGAAAGCGTTTAATCACGCGCTCCCTCAGTAATGGGCGCGTTACCTCAAGGGTAAACTTGCCTTCAAACCAGTCTATCAGGCGGCGCACCTCAGCACGCTCCCCGGCCTTTTCTGGCATTAAAAAATTATCCTCGACTATATCTTCTAGCCATTCTGATATGACCCGTGCCCCAGATATCACCCCATAGGTTTCATCTTCAAATACTGGCAATTCACCAGCTGGATTTAAGGCAAGGAGCTTTTCATCACGAAGCCATGGCAACTGGGTTACCAGATCAAGCTCCAATTTATATTCACCGCACTGCAAACGGATAAGGCGGCTGGATGCGGCAAGCGGGTAATGATGCAAAATAGCCATGCTTAATTCTCGCTTTGCCTGTCCAGATTAGGCATCAAGGCCATTGGACCGGGCAGATGCACATCTTCTTGTTTGCGCTTTAAGGGCCGCATTAGCAATTTATTTGGTGCAAGCGGACCTGGCCAGATAAATCTGCCTATCTCAGCTTCTACAAATCCGAAACGTTTATAATATTCTGGCTCACCGGATAGGATAACAAATGACCAGCGCCGCATTTGCTCAGCACGCCGCAGCCCATCACTGACCAGCGCGCGCCCAAAACCACGCCCCTGCAGTTCTGGCAAAACTGCCAACGGACCTAATAGTAATTGCTGACGTCCCGCCACCGTGATTTCCCAGAACCGGAGAGAGCCGACAATATTGCGATAATCAGAGGCCACCAAACAAAGCTCGGCAACTGGCTTTCCCGGGCGAAGCTTCCACACCGCGCGCCCCGCATGCTGGTCAGGGAAAGATAAAGAGACAAGTGCATCCACTCTTTCTTGATCTAACTCACCTTGAATACGAATATCCACAGCCTCTCCCGCCCCTCATCCTAGACTACTCGTTGGCCAGATTAGCACCAGCAAATAAGTCTGTACAGGGTTAGGCTGAACGCGCTGGCATCTCATTTTCTAAAACCGGTTGCGGCAAAAGACCCAGCACTTCGGTTGGCACCACATGCCAGAAATATTCGCTTTCCACTTCCCAGTTATTAAGCAGCCTTTTAGCCAAAGCAGAATCTGTTTCAGACGCATGCAGGCTAATACGCTTCTCCAAGTAATCTTTCCAATAACCAGAGGATAGCTTGGAGATATGCAGGGTTTCAGGGTTCGCCTTTGCAAGGAAATCATTATCCTGATCATAGATGAACGCCATACCGCCGGTCATACCCGCCCCAAAATTAGAACCGGTCTTACCCAGAATTATAACCTCACCGCCAGTCATATATTCGCACCCGTTAGAGCCGCACCCCTCGATAATCGCTGAAGCCCCAGAATTGCGGACACAAAAACGCTCACCTGCTTGACCATTAGCCAGTAATAGGCCCGAGGTCGCCCCATATAGAACGGTATTGCCGATGATGGTGTTATTCTCTGCAATATAAGTAGCAGACGGGCTTGGACGAACGGTAATCATACCGCCAGAAAGCCCCTTGCCAACATAGTCATTACCATCACCGATAACATCCAAACGCAGCCCCTGCACCGCAAAAGCACCTAAAGACTGGCCTGCTGTTCCACGAAGCAGGGCTGTAATCTGGCCTTCGCGCAAGCCATCCATGCCAAACCGGCGCACAATATGCGAAGATAAACGCGTGCCGATAGCACGTGCTGTATTTTCTATATTATAGGTTAGCTGCATTTTGCCCCCAGACTGAAGCGCGGTTTCAGCATCCTTTACCATCTGTGCATCCAGCGTGTCAGACACTTCTACACGGCCCTTACCGCCGCGATAGCCAGAAGCGCCATTTGCTTCTGCTTGAACCAGAACAGGGTTTAGATCCAGATCATCCAGCGCCGCATCGCCGCGCGATACTTGAGTAAGCAGATCTGTGCGCCCAATAACTTCATCCAAACTCCTAAAGCCTAGTGAAGCCAGAATTTCGCGCACCTCTTCGGCTACATGCGTAAATAGCTGCACAACTTTTTCAGGCGTGCCTTCGAATTTCGCACGCAAATCATCACGCTGTGTGCAGACCCCAACTGGACAGGTGTTTGAATGACACTGACGCACCATAATACATCCCATCGCCACCAAAGCAGAGGTACCAATTCCATATTCATCGGCGCCCAGCATCGCTGCCATAACAATGTCACGCCCTGTTTTTAGACCCCCATCTGTGCGCAATACAACCTTTTCACGCAGACCGTTCATGGACAGCACTTGATGCACTTCAGACAGACCCATCTCCCACGGCATGCCCGCATGCTTGATAGAAGATTGTGGGCTGGCACCAGTACCACCGCCATGACCTGAGATCAAAATTGTATCGGCTTTAGCTTTGGCCACACCGGCCGCAATTGTGCCAATACCAGTAGAAGCTACAAGCTTTACACATACCCGTGCGGTAGGATTGATTTGTTTCAGGTCATAGATAAGCTGAGCCAGATCTTCGATAGAGTAAATGTCATGATGCGGCGGCGGCGAAATCAAGGTAACCCCCGGCGTAGAATGACGCAGCTTGGCAATCAGGCTATTCACCTTGATGCCCGGCAGCTGGCCACCTTCACCAGGTTTCGCGCCTTGCGCCACCTTAATTTCCAGCTCTTCACAATTATTCAGATATTCTGCTGTGACGCCAAAACGCCCAGAGGCTACCTGCTTAATCGCACTTGACGGGTTATCGCCATTCTCACGTAATTTAAAGCGTGAGGGATCTTCCCCGCCCTCTCCTGAATCTGATTTAGCCCCTATACGGTTCATCGCAATCGACAGGGTTTCATGCGCTTCTGGGCTTAACGCGCCAAGCGAAATACCGGGCGATACCAGTCTTTTCCGAATATCTGTGATGCTCTCTACCGTCTCTACCGATACCGGCTCATATTTGCGCTCAAAATCCATTAGATCACGCAAATTAACAGGCCCTTGGCGGGCCACCATCGCTGTGTATTTTTTCCAACTTTGATAAGAGCCTGTGTCACAAGCATGCTGCATTGCATGAATAATTTGGCCGTCAAACGCATGGCGTTCGCCTGATTTGCGGAAGCGGAAAAAGCCGCCAACTGGCAAATAGCTAAGATTGGCGTCATACGCTTGCTTGTGCAATTCCATCAGCCGCGCCTGAATACCTGTTAGGCCAATGCCAGAAATACGCGAAGACATGGGCGGGAAAAATTCCGCTACGAGCGCGCGCGAGAGGCCTAAAGCTTCAAAATTATAGCCGCCGCGATAAGAAGCGATAACCGAAATACCCATCTTTGACATGATCTTTAAAAGACCATCTTCAATAGCTTTACGATAATTGGCGACCGCTTTGGACAGGCTTACCTCTTCAAGCAGGCCTTTTTGCTGACG
>Ga0209138_1000853_pt1 | contig 27820 bp, 32 predicted proteins | sample SaaInl3SG_22_DNA_FD_184645 | JGI IMG/M metagenome (GOLD analysis project Ga0209138, IMG submission 184645) | Marine microbial communities from expanding oxygen minimum zones in the Saanich Inlet - ESP_153SG_22_DNA (SPAdes) (version 2) | ecosystem: Environmental > Aquatic > Marine > Intertidal...
CGCGTGGTGTGGTGTTTTGTCCGCAGCGGAAGCGGTGAAATTTTCGAGCAGTCGTTTTTCGACTAGAGGTAGGGCTCTAACCGCTCGCGCATGATGTCGAGTGCTGGTTCGTGCGAATCCATCACCACGAAACGACGCTCGAGCAGTGCCGCGGCGTGAGCGGTCGAACCGCTGCCGGCAAAAGGGTCCAGGACCCAGTCGCCGGGATTGCTGGAGGCTTGAATGATCCGACGGAGAATGCCCAGTGGCTTTTGCGTCGCGTATCCCGTTTTTTCTGACCCCGTAGGGCTCACAATCGTGTGCCACCACACATCGGTGGGCAGCTTGCCTCGGGCCGCTTTTTCTGGGCCCACCAGCCCCGGTGCCATATAGGGCTCACGATCGATGGCATCGGAATTGAAGATGTAGGCCGAGGGGTCTTTCACGTACACCAGGATCGTGTCGTGTTTGGTGGGCCAGCGTGTTTTAGCTTTGCCGCCGTAATCGTAGGCCCAGATAATTTCGTTCAAAAAGTGGTCCCGGCCAAAGATCAAATCGAGAGCAACCTTGGCGTAGTGGACTTCCCGCCAGTCCAGGTGGACATACAGGGTTCCGTGAGGGGCAAGTACGCGCCAGGCTTCCTCTAGCCGGGGCGCGAGGAACGACCAGTAATCGGCAAAAGCGTCGTCATAGCTCATCAACTTGTCGACAGTGACGTCGTAACGACGGCCACCAAAGCCACCGCGCTGGCCACTCGAGGCTTGGGAGGCGCGGGTCGTCTTCCGTGTTTGTGTTCTGCCCGTATTGAACGGCGGGTCCATGTAGCACAGCGTGAAGGACTCATCCGGAAGGCTTCGCAGCAGAGGAAGGTTATCGCCGGCCAAGACACGGTTGGAGCCTTGGGGTGACCACGGCTGCTCGTTCACTCCCACAGGCTACCCGTTGGTGCCTAGGCTGGTCAGGTGACTGACGCCGGCGAGCACCCCGAAAAATCCACGCATGGAGTGGGCCCCTGGGCGGGGCCGTGGCCCGAAGGCGATCATTTTGACGCAGAACTCCTCACCCACGGCGACTCTCGCAATGTGGTTGATCAGTACCGCTATTGGACGATGGAAGCCATCGTCGCGGATCTCGACACTCGCCGCCATGGCTTCCATGTCGCGATTGAGAACTGGCAACACGACCTGAATATCGGGTCGATTGTCCGGAGCGCAAACGCGTTTCTTGCCGACACGGTCCACATTGTCGGGCGCCGACGCTGGAATAAACGTGGCGCCATGGTCACCGACCGCTACCAACATGTGTTGCATCACGCGACCATCGACGACTTGCTTCAGTTTGCGCAACAACAGTCTCTCCCACTGGTGGCCGTCGATAACGTGGAGCGCTCGGTACCGGTGGAAAAAATGACGCTGCCGGAGCGGTGCATTCTGCTGTTTGGCCAGGAGGGCCCCGGTCTCTCTCCTGAGGCTTTGGCCGCCGCGGATTACGTTGTCGAAATTACGCAATTTGGTTCCACCCGATCTCTGAATGCGAGCGCGGCTGCCGCGATCGTGATGCACCAGTGGGTAGTGCAGAGACAGGACTGATCCCGAAACACAACTATCAGTAGACTTGGCCGGTAAGGACGGCTAAACAAAGGATTCTGATGCCCGCCGTTGTAATTGTTGGAGCCCAATGGGGCGATGAAGGCAAAGGCAAAGCCACCGACCTCATCTCTGACCGTATCGACTACGTCGTGAAGTTCAATGGCGGAAATAATGCTGGGCACACGGTCGTCATCGGCGAAGAAAAGTACGCGCTTCACCTGCTGCCCTCCGGCATTTTGACGGCGGGCGTGACGCCCGTCATCTCCAACGGCGTCGTGATTGACCCCGAGGTCCTCATGGAGGAGCTCGATGGTTTGACCGCTCGGGGCATTGACGTTTCGCGACTTGTGGTGAGCTCCCACGCGCACATCATCACCGGCTACCATCGCACCCTGGACCGGGTCACCGAGCGCTTCTTGGGCAAACGACAGATTGGCACAACGGGTCGTGGGATTGGCCCGACCTATGCCGACAAAATCAACCGCGTGGGAATCAGGGTTCAAGATCTTTTTGACGAAGGGATTCTTCGGCAAAAAGTTGAGGGTGCTCTGGAGGCAAAGAACCACCTGTTGGTGAAGATTTATAACCGACGGGCAATCGGTGCCGACGAGATCGTCGATGAGCTGCTTTCTTACGCGGACCGCTTACGGCCGATGGTCCAGGACACGGGGCTGCTTCTTCACCGCGCACTCGAGGAAGGTAAGACGGTGCTCTGCGAGGGTGGTCAGGCGACCATGCTCGATGTGGATCACGGAACGTATCCCTTTGTGACTTCGTCCAACGCCACGTCCGGTGGGGCCAGCACGGGCACCGGAATTGCTCCCTGGAGGCTGGACAAAATCATCGGAATTGTGAAGGCCTATACGACGCGTGTGGGCGCCGGACCATTCCCCACGGAACTGGAAGACGAGTTTGGTGAATTTTTGCGCAATAACGGCCACGAGTTTGGAACCACAACCGGTCGACCGCGCAGAACTGGTTGGTATGACGCCCCCATCGCGCGCTACTCGGCGCGCATCAACGGTGTGACCGACTTTGTGCTGACGAAGCTTGATGTCTTGACGGGGCTGGAGAAGATTCCGGTGTGTGTCGCCTACGACGTCGATGGCCAGCGCGTGGAGGATATTCCCTGGTCCCAGTCGGACTTCCACCACGCCACCCCCATTTACGACTACTTCCCCGGCTGGAGCGAAGACATCACGGGCGTGCGCCGTTTTGAAGACCTGCCGCAGAATGCTCAGGATTACGTCATCGCGCTTGAGGGCATGAGCGGATCGCGCATTTCCGCGATCGGCGTGGGCCCTGGGCGTGATGCCATCGTCACCCGGCATGCTCTTCTGGACTAGTCAGCTCGGCTTGCGCCTCGATAGGGTCAAGTCATGACGTCTTCGGTCCCCAGCGAGTTGGTTACTTTGCGAAAAAGCATCGACAACATCGATGCCGCGCTCGTCCACCTGCTCGCAGAGCGGTTTAAGACAACCCAACAGGTGGGGCGACTAAAAGCAGAGCTCTCCATGCCGCCTTCCGACCCTGCCCGCGAAGCATCCCAGCTGGAGCGGTTGAGGGAGCTTGCGAAAGGGGCGGATTTAGATCCTGCCTTCGCCGAAAAGTTTTTGAGCTTTATCCTCGCGGAGGTAATTCAGCACCACGAAGAGTTAGCTGCTGGCGAGGGGTAATTCTCGGTAGAGGTTGTGGGAAACCTCCACCAGTCTCTCGATGAGCGCTTCATCCCGTTCGACGATGACGTATTTGGGTCCCGGCCAACCGGGAACCATGGTTCCGTTCTTGTTTTCTCGCAACATCCACCCGAAAACACACGATTGCGCGCCGGTCACATAGAGCTGCCACTGCACTTGCCGCTGGTAGTGACCGGGCACAAAGCGCCATTCGCCCCAGTCCTTACCGGTGGTCTTAACTTCGGCGATGAGGTCGTGATCGGGGGACAGGCCATCGGGTGTGGCCATTTGCCATTTTCGTTCGGTGTCATCACGCGCGATCAGCCAATCGTTGGCGTGTAGCTCAAAACGCTCCCCGAGTTTCTCCATCAGGGATTGTTCTTGCTCCCGGCCAAAACGCATGTAGTCGTTGTCCGGGATCGCTCGAGGGTATTTCATTTGATGGGCGATTTCGCGAAAGCCTGACGGGGTGACCGCTTTGGACACGGCCGTTGCCGTGACACCGGAGGCTCGAACCTGAAGCCACTTCTGATAGTCGCTGGAGGGCACCAGGAAGCGGGAAGTCTCAATCATGTTCGTGACAACCGTATAGCCCGCATCCGACAGCGGCCCTACGAGGCGGGGTGGTACCCGACGACTGGGCCGAGCGCTGCGGGGAGGGTTGCGCGGGTAATCGCGGTGAGTTCGTCAATCGAGAACCTCGCAATATCGGCGATGTCGAGTTCCGCTGAGGGAAGGTCGGTAACTCCAATTCGGGTGACGGGGACTCCGCGACCCCGGCACAAGCCCTGGAACTTCACATCATCTTCCCGGGCCACTGACACCACCATGCGCGCAACACTTTCGGAGAACAAGACTGTGGTGGCATCGAGCTCGGTGTTGTCCATCACATCGCCGAGCCAGACCCGGGCTCCCACTCCCCGACGAAGGACACCTTCGGCGAGAGTCACCAGCAACCCACCTGACGAGAGGTCATGTGCGCTGGTCACCAAACCATCTCGTGCTGCTGCTTCCATGACACCTGCAAGAGCTTTCTCGGCGGCCAAGTCAGGAACAGGGGGCATGCCCCCCAAATGCTGATGGAGCACTTCCGACCAGAGCGAACCACTGAGTTCATCTTTGGTGGTTCCGAGTAAATAGAGGTTTTCGCCATCGTCTTGCCAACCACTGGGCAAGCGACGATCGACCGTGTCGATGACTCCCATCACCCCCACGACGGGGGTGGGATAAATCGGGGTGGACCCTGTTTGGTTGTAGAGGCTGACATTTCCCCCGGTGACGGGGATGCCGAGCTCTTGGCATCCATCCGCCAGGCCCGTGACTGATTCGACGAACTGCCACATCACTTCCGGGTCTTCCGGGCTGCCGAAATTCAAACAATCGCTGACGGCAACGGGTCGCGCACCTGTTGCGGCAACATTTCGGTAAGCCTCCGAGAGGGCCAGTTGTGCACCGCGATAGGGGTCGAGGTAGCTGTAGCGAGCATTGGCGTCGAGCGCCAAAGCAACACCAAGGCCCGACTCTTCGTCCACGCGGATCATCCCGCCGTCATCGGGATACGCCAGAGCGGTGTTCCCCATCACATAGCGGTCATATTGGTTAGTGATCCACTCAGTGTTCGCCACCGTCGGTGACGCAAGAACCTTCAAAATGTCCGAGCGGATGTCTCCAGAGTCGACGGACCGCTTCAGTGTGATCGCCGAATCCGCCTGGAGTGCGTCAAGCCATTCGGGCCGATGATACGGCCGGTCATAGACCGGTGAATCAATAGCGACAGTGGCGGGGTCAACATCAACAATGGTTTCGCCGCGCCAGTGGATGACGAGGCGGCCGGTGTCGGTCACGCTCCCGAGAACGCTGGCTTCGACTTCCCACTTGCCCGTGATTTCGAGGAAACGCGCGAGCTTGTCGGGCGCGACCACGGCCATCATTCGCTCTTGGCTCTCCGACATCAAGATCTCTTCGGCGGTGAGGGTTTCGTCGCGCAGCAAAACTTCGTCGAGGGAAATCTCCATGCCGGAGCCGCCATTTGCGGCCAGTTCTGAGGTGGCACAGCTAATGCCCGCGGCTCCGAGATCCTGAATGCCTTCCACGACATTTTCGGCGAAAAGCTCGAGGCAGCACTCGATGAGCACCTTTTCGGCAAACGGGTCGCCGACTTGAACGGCCGGGCGTTTCGTGGGTCCCCCCTCGTCGAAGGTTTCACTTGCGAGGATCGAGGCTCCACCAATTCCGTCGCCACCCGTGCGGGCTCCAAAGAGCACCACCGCATTGCCCGCTCCCTTAGCGCTAGCCAAATGGAGATCTTCATGGCGGAGAACCCCGACGGCAAGGGCATTTACGAGCGGGTTTTGTTGATAGATCGGATCAAACCAGGTCTCACCGCCAATGTTGGGTAGGCCTAGGCAGTTCCCGTAAAAGCTGATGCCGCTGACCACACCGGGAGCTACGCGCGCGGTATCGGGGTGGTGCAGGTCTCCGAAGCGAAGTGCGTCCATCACAGCAACCGGCCGCGCGCCCATGGAGATGATGTCTCGAACAATGCCGCCCACGCCGGTGGCGGCGCCTTGGAAGGGCTCGATAAAGCTGGGGTGGTTGTGGCTTTCGACTTTGAAGGTGACCGCCCAGCCCTCGCCGACGTCCACGACGCCGGCGTTTTCTCCCATACCCACGAGGAGATCGCGGGTCATTTCGGGCGTGACCTTCTGCCCGAATTGGCGCAAGTGCTTTTTGGAGGACTTGTAGGAGCAGTGTTCACTCCACATCACCGAATACATCGCTAGTTCACCAGAGGTAGGCCGGCGACCAAGAATGTCCTTGATCAGCGCGTACTCGTTCTCGGTTAGCCCCAGAGCCGCGAAAGGTTGCTCCTTCTCGGGACTTGCTAGAGCTTCGCTGATGCTGTCGACGCTCATTCGCCACCCCACTCTGTGGGAGGGCCAACGCTGAGAAGCAGGGTGATGGTTGCCGCCATCCCCACGACGATGAGGATGAAGAACCAGGCTGGGTGCCCCACCCAAAACCGAACAAGGCGGTCCAGGAATCCCGCGGGAGCGGGATCGGTCGTCGCCGTGGTGCGCCAGGCTCCCTCTAGTTTGTTTTTTCGAATCAGCCAACGGTCAAAAGGCAGCGTGGCGAACGGAATGACAGCCATCACGACGGCCAACACGGTGGGCCCGAAGCCCCAGCGAAGATTAATCCCCACCACGAGCGCGGTGAGCCCGTAGGCCAGAAATACAATGCCGTGCGAGAGGCCCGCAACGAAAAATAGCTCGCCGTCGTAGCCAAAGCCATAGCGGGCGATCATCGCGGTAATCAGCCCGGCCCAGGTCACCATTTCCGCCGTGGCAAGAACGCCGTAGAGCGATGCGGGGGTTTTCGTCACGCGGTCACCACCGTGCCGACAACGGACTCGAACATGGTGAGACCTTCGATTCCCGATTTCATCGCGACCGACGTGTCTGGCCCAAATCCTGGTTCCACGGCGTGCTCAGGGTGGGGCATGAGTCCCACAACATTGCCAGCCTCATTGCGAAGCCCGGCAATATCGTGCAGCGAACCGTTGGGGTTGACCTCGCTGTAGCGGAAGGTCACGAGGTTTTCACCCTCGATGCGTTTAAGCGTTTCGTCATCAGCGATGAAACCACCTTCACCGTTCTTCAACGGGATGGTGATTTCCGCTCCTTCGCGGTAGCCACTGGTCCACGGAGTGGAAATGTTGTCCACCCGAAGTTTCTGATCGCGACAGATGAAGTCGCCGTGGTCATTGCGAATCAAACCCCCGGGCAGCAGCCCGCTTTCCACCAACATTTGGAAACCGTTGCAGATGCCCAGCACGGGCATACCCCGGTGGGCCGCATCAATGACCTCGGACATGATCGGCGAGTGCGCGGCAATAGCCCCGCACCGTAGATAGTCGCCGTAGCTGAAACCCCCGGGAAGAACCAGGGCATCGACGCCCTGAAGGTCGTGATCCCCATGCCACAGTGCTACCGGGGTGCCCCCGGCCAACGTGATTGCACGAAGCGCGTCTCGGTCGTCGAGCGAACCGGGAAAAGTGACAACCCCGACTTTCATGCCGGGGAGTCCTCCGTCCGGATTGATACGACATCTTCAATGACACCGTTGGAGAGCAAATCTTCGGCGAGCGTGCGGGCCGTCGCGAGGTGAGCGTCGGTGACCTCGCCCTCGACGTGGAGCTCAAAACGTTTACCGATGCGAACCTCGTGAAAGTCCTGAACTTCTTGACGATGCAGCGCCCCCAGGACAGCTTTACCCGCGGGGTCCAGAAGTTCCTTCTTCGGCATCACCTCGATAACAATGGTGGCCATGGGTCACACTCCAGAGGCGTAGAAGGCGCGATGAACCCCTATTCTAACGCGGGGCTACGTGCTGCAGTGCGCCACGCTCGAGAGCATCCTGGAACGCAAACCGGGCCCAGTCCCGATAGCCGCTGACGCTGGGATGGAAGCCATCCGGGGCAAAAAACCCCTCGCTATATGCCGGAGGCGGAGGCGACATGATCGCAAACGGCCTGGCTTCCACCAGCGGGCGGAGAGTCCGTTCGATGGCTTGAGAGTGGCCGTAAAGAACGGCCTTGAGGGGTTGGGGCAGTGTCGGGAACTGATTGAACGCTGGTAGCGAAGAAAACAGAAGTTGAGCATTCGGGTGGGCCTCGTGAAGGAATTCGGTCAGTCTCTCGAACCGGCGAATCGTTGACCGTAGCGGCTTGAGGTCTTTCGCGTCGTTGGCCCCAAGGGACACCATCACGATGTCGGCAGGTGCGCCGGGCGCAGCTGCGAGAAACTGCGCCAAGATTTCCTTGGACGTCGCACCGGATTCGCCAAGGGAACGCCAGGAGACACCTCGCTGTGACCACTCGTGCAGGGCCTCGGAAAACTGTGGCACCAATCCCAAGCGGGCATCGGTAACGCCCACACCAGCCACGGTGGAGTCGCCCACGCCTAATACGTGGAGCGAGTCAGGCCCGTCGATGGCGCCATCCCACGGTTCTGGGGCGGGGGGCATTTTTGGGTGGAGGCTTCGCACATAGCGACCCTGCGCAATCAGCAGGGGGCTCAGAGCCACCGCGGTTGGCCACGCCAGCCGGTGAGCCACAGTGGGGGCTTCCTGATGAAGTGGTGCCTGGTTCATGACGGGATCCTGGGGTTAGTTCACGGTCAATCGAGAAAGCAGTTCTTCATAACGAGCCCGTGTTTTGTCGACGAGCTCCGCTGGCAGGCGGGGTGGGCTACCGGTGAAGTCCCAGTTCTCGCTGAGCCAATTACGCACAATCTGCTTATCGAAGCTATCCAAGCGGTCTATTCCGCCCTGGGAATATAGTTCGCCATCCCAATATCGCGAGCTATCGGACGTGAGGACTTCATCACCCAGAGTGATCGCTCCGGTGGCCGTGTTTCTTCCCCATTCGAACTTTGTGTCGGCGAGAATCACCCCTCGCTCCTCGCACATCCTCGCTGCTCGCGCGTAGAGGTCCAGGCTGAGCCGTCTCAACTCGGCAGCGTCCTCCGCGCCCAGAAGGTCTTCGGTCTGCTCATACGTGATGTTCTCGTCGTGGTCCCCCAGCGCCGCTTTTGTCGCGGGCGTATAAATAGCCTCCGGCAGCCGGTCGCCTTCTGTGAGCCCCTCGGGGAGGGGAATTCCGCACACGCTGCCATCTCGCTGATATTCCTTCCAGCCGCTGCCGCACAGGTATCCGCGCACCACACATTCGACCGGGAACATGGCAAGGGGCTCGACCACCATCGCATTACCGGCATGGTCGTCAGGCGCCGTGTGGTCACGGAGATGATTGGGAATGTCGGGGAATTGACGGAACCACCACAGGCTGAGCTGCGTGAGTAGCTCCCCTTTGCCGGGTATCTCTGGCTCGAGGATGTGATCGAAAGCGCTGACGCGATTTGTGGCCACCATCAGCAACTTGTCGGCGTTACCGATGCTAGATGCCGAAACGGGAATATATAGTTCTCGAACCTTGCCCGAGTAGACGGGTTGCCAGTCGGAGAGGAAGGTCATCCGATTCCTTGGGCAATGTCGGTGCGAAAGTGGGAGCCTTCCAGTCCGATCTTCCCGATGGCGGAGTACCCGCGGGCGCGTGCCTGCGAAAAGTTTGATCCCGTCGCCACCACGCTGACGACGCGACCGCCCGTGGCGAGCAGTTCCTCTCCATCCCAGGCGGTCGCTGCGTGGGCGATGCTGAGGGAATCTCCCGAGGCCTCGTCGAGGCCAGTAAGCACTCGGCCTGACTGCGGGTCTTCCGGGTAGCCCTCACTGGCAAGAACAATGGTGAGGGCCACATCGTCGGAAAATACGGGGGGTTCGACGCTCTGCAACACCTCCGTTGCTGCGGCATAGAGCAGAGGGGCAAGCGGGGAGGACAGTCGGGCGAGCACCACCTGCGTCTCGGGGTCACCGAATCGAACGTTGAATTCAATGACTTTGATTCCCGCGTCTGTGATCACCAGCCCGCAATAGAGCAGGCCAACAAACGGTGTCCCGCGTTGTGCCATCTCGCGAATGGTGGGTTCGGCAATCTGATGCTGAACGGTCTCGACGAAACCTTCGTCCAACCAGGGCAGGGGGGAATACGCTCCCATTCCGCCGGTGTTGGGGCCTTGGTCATTATCAAACGCACGCTTGTAATCCTGTGCCGGGGTAAGCGGCATCACCGTTGTTCCATCACTGAGAAAAAACAATGACACTTCCGGTCCGGCGAGGAACTCCTCGACCAGAACGTCCCCGTGTTGAAGGTAAAACTCAGCGTGCTCGATGGCGTGGTCCTTGTTGTCGGTTACCAGGACGCCTTTGCCTGATGCCAGACCATCGGCCTTGACCACATAGGGCGCACCGGTTCGATCGAGTGCCTCCACGAGCTCGGTGCGATCGGACACATTCCACGCCTGGCCGGTGGGTACGCTTGCTGCCGCCATAACTTCTTTGGCGAACGCTTTGGAGCCCTCGAGAGCGGCTGCCGCCGCGCTCGGGCCAAAAACGGCTACCCCTGCTTTGCGCAGCCGGTCGGCAACACCCGCGACCAAAGGCGCTTCCGGGCCAATAATGACGAGATCAATGTCGGTGCTGACAGCAAACTCGGTGACCACCTTGGGGTTCGTCGCATTGAGAGCAACGACCTCGGCGTCGGCAGCGATGCCCGCATTGCCGGGCGCCGCCCACAGCTGGTGGTTTTCGGGGTCCCTCCGGAGAGCCTGAATGATGGTGTGTTCGCGAGCTCCCGAGCCAACCACCAAAATCTTCACGCGATTACCCTACTCGGGCGGGCTTGCTAGCGTGTGGCAAATGGCTCTCAAGCGAATAGCGCAATCCGACGGGCAGGCAGCGCTCTCGGCGTGGGCTGGTGGCACAGCATCGCCGGAAGATGAGGCGCGGGCAACCCGCTACTGCTTGCAACTTCTGCGCGATGCGGCACCCGGCAAGAGCGTAGAAGTGAGGGTTCCGCCGTACGGGGCGGCCCAAGTGATTGAGGGTCCGCATCACACCCGCGGCACACCACCAGCGGTCATTGAAATGGTGCCGGAAACGTGGTTGCGTCTTGCCACGGGAGCACAGAGTTTTGCCGATGCGAAGGTCCAGGGCGAATTGTCGGCCTCGGGGGAACGCGCTGATCTCACAGCCTGGCTTCCGCTTACCCGGTTACCCTGAAGCCATGGCAGAGGAATCTTCTCCGAACCGGCAAAGCGTGCGCGTGAGGCGTTCGCCGAAGCTGTCGGCTTTCGTGGGCGTGTCTGCTGCCCTCGGGTTTTTTGGAACCTTGATCGTGACCGCGTTGTTCCCCGCGGACCCTTCTGTCGGCTTCGGCGCGCTGTTTGCTTACTTTTCTCTCTACGGAATTACCGCTTCGATTGCCCTCGGCATCCTGGTGTGGCTGGGTCTTGAGGCCCGTTCGCGCAAGACGGCGAAGGCGGTCGAAATGGAGCGCGAGCGCAGCTAGCTAGCTTGGTTGTGCTCGACCCATTCGAGGTATTCATCGCTCACGGTGCCGGTGACGTACTCACCGGTGAAGCAGGACAAATCCAACCTGGTCACCCCTGAGCCTTCGATGATCGCTGCTTCGAGATCTTCGACTTCCTGGTAAATCAGGTGGTCGGCACCAATCTCCAGGGCAATTTCTGGAATCGTTCTCCCAGCAGCCACTAACTCGCCTTTGTTGGGCATGTTGATGCCGTAGACATGGGGGAATCGTACGGGGGGCGCTGCGGAGGTGAAGGTCACGGACGCCGCACCCGCGTCCCGCGCCATTTCGACAATCTCGCGAGACGTGGTCCCGCGCACGATGGAGTCGTCGACAATCAGAACGTTCTTTCCGGCGAACTCGCTCGGCAGCGCGTTTAGTTTTTGACGGACGCTCTTGGTCCGTTGGGCTTGGCCAGGCATGATGAAGGTGCGACCGACGTATTTGTTCTTGTAAAAGCCTTCGCGATATTCGATGCCCAATTTTCTGGCCACCTGCATGGCGGCTGGTCGGGCAGAATCCGGAATCGGCATGACCACGTCAATGTTGTCGGTGGGCGCGTAGCGCGCGATCGTGTCGGCAAGCTTCTCGCCCAACCGAAGCCGAGCCTCGTATACCGAGATTCCGTTCATCGTCGAGTCCGGTCTGGCCAGATACACGTATTCAAACGAGCACGGCGCTAGTGTCGGCGAGGTCGCGCACTGGCGGGACGTCATGGTGCCATCTCGAGCAATGAAGATTGCTTCACCCGGTTCCACATCCCGAACAAGGTCGTATCCACCGGCTTCGAGCACCAGGGATTCGCTAGCAACGACCCACTCGTCACCGACCAAACCTGCTTTGCGGTGACCCAGCACCAGCGGACGAATGCCGAACGGGTCGCGGAAAGCAAGGAGGCCCTGACCGGCGATGACCGCGATCGCGGCATACGAGCCCTCCACTCGTTCGTGAACGCGAGATATCGCGGTGAAAACGACCTCGGGGCTAAAGGAATCGGTGGCACCCGCGTGCTGGAGTTCGCTTGCCAGCACGTTCACTAACAGTTCGGTGTCCGAGGTGGTGTTGAGGTGGCGCCGATCGGTCTGCTGAATCTCTTCGGTGAGCTCGCGGGTGTTGGTGAGGTTTCCGTTATGGACAAGGACAATTCCCCAGGGGGAGTTCACATAGAACGGTTGTGCCTCTTGCTCTGTTTTGGCCTTCCCTCGGGTTGCGTAGCGAACATGCCCCAGGCCTACGGTTCCCGGTAGGCCTCTCATATCTCTGGTGCGGTAGCCCTCGCGGACCTGACCCTTGGTTTTGTAGACGTGCAGGGTTTGATCATCGGAGGTTGCGATACCCGTGGAATCCTGGCCGCGATGCTGGAGAAGAGCGAGAGCGTCGTAGACCTGTTGATTAACCGGAGTGGAGGAAACGATGCCGACAATGCCACACATTTCGGGGGATTTGCTCCTCGCTTGAGACTGGCTCTCAGGCAATCCTAGCGTTCCAGGCGGCCTCCCCAGCGCGCCAAGAATTACTCCTGCCGCGCTTTTCTTCGCCGCCAGAAACCCAACCACCCTCCGCCCAACGCAACGGCGGCGAGACTCACGCCGAGCCATGCCCCCGCATTCACAGGTTCAGGAATTTGCCGGTCCGCCACCGGCAAATAACGAGGGTCTGGCCAGGTGTACTCGGGTTCGGGGTCGACAGCAGGGGGAACCTCGGCTGCCACAGGCTCAGGGTCAGCTGTCTCCTCGACCACGCGGGTGGGCGGGACCTCTGGCGCTACGTCAGCGACTACCTCTGGGACGATCGGAGCGGCAGCCGGGCTCGAATTCCGCGGCGATGCTGGTTCGCGGACGGGTGCCGGCGCTTCCGGTTCTGGGGCAGGTTCCTCCTCCACTTCCTCAGGGGCGGGCGGCGGCGGGGCGGCGCTGATGGTTAAAGATCCTGTCACGGTGTCGGGTTGGGAGACTGTCGTTACCCCTCCGGTGGTCACCCGCCGCGTCCGGGTGATACTCGGCGTGTAGGTGCCGGGGGTGACGCTCGCCTCCGCGCTGAGTGTGACACCCGCTTGCGTTCCCGAATCGGTGCCGCGGTTAATGGTCACACCCTCCGGGAGCCCCGAAAACTCGAGAGCAACACTTGTTCCCTCAGGGAGGCCGCCCAGGGGCAGACCGGTGTCGAGTGTTGCGGCGGTGGGCTCGCCATCAGCGACCAGATTCCAGGTCGGCGCTTGCAGACATGATGTCCGTGCGGGCCATGTTTCGCCCAAGGAACCTGCCTTGTTCTCTGCGAAAGCCAGAGCGTCGGCGGCGGAGCACGGGTCGCGGTCGACGACTCCGACGGTCACCGACACCGTGAACTCGTCGGAGGCGGTGGAGTGCACATAGAGCGTGGGCGTGAGATCACCGTTGCTCAGTGGATCCGTGAACGACTGGGCCCCTCCCCAGGTGGCAACACCTGCGCCGCTAGAGGCATGGAGCACCAACGTGGGGTGGGTGTGCGAGGTATCGGTGACCACCAGCGTTGAGGTTCCCGCGCCACGAAAGTCGCTTTCGAAACTATCGGCAAGACTGGCGGAAAAATACAGTCGCCGACCCTCGAGCACGTCGCCATCAATGGGTTCGAATGCCATCGTGAAACGCACTGAGTTACCTTCGGCACGAACGGTCTGCCGAACGAAGAGTTGCTCTCTCGGATTTCTCGCAAGGGAGCCTGCCCCTACCCACGATGAGGCTCCTCCCGGCGAGAAGTTCGTGGATTCGGTGCTGCCCTGGTAGGCGCGGCGCCCGGTGGAACCAGCATCGTCCCACTCCAGGCCGAGGGGACCCAGTGTTGATAACGGTGCCACACCCCACCCCGCGATTCCCGAGCCAAACGCGACTGGCGCTGCTCCGGAAAGTGTTCCCAGGCTCGAGGAGAGCGCCGAGAATTCCAGCGATGATGTCGCGAGAGCCGGGGCTGCGGCTACGCCCGGGGTGGGAGTGGCGGAGGCCACCCCAGCGCCGAGGATCAGAATGCCGAGCCACGACACCCAACGGGAGAAGACGGGAGCGGAGGGGGAAGATGTCATGCCTGAAGGCTAAGAAGCTCTTTTGCTTCGGCGCAGGAGTTATTCACACCCCGCCTAGACTGGGCTGGTGAGCTCCTCATCGCCGTACGCCGACAGTGGTGTGGACACGCACGCTGGTGATCGCGCGGTCGAGCTGATGAAAAAAGCGGTCTCAGAGAGCCATTCAGCCCGGGTAATCGGTGACCTCGGTGGGTTCGCTGGCATTTATGACGCCTCCTTTCTGACCCACTTTCGCCATCCGCTGTTGACCACCTCCACCGACGGTGTTGGCACCAAGGTGGCCATTGCCAGCGCCATGGACGTCCACGACACAATTGGCTTTGATCTAGTGGGAATGGTGGTTGATGACATTGTCGTCGTCGGCGCTGTTCCCCTGTTTATGACGGACTATCTCGCCTGCGGGAAAGTGGTTCCGGCTCGAGTGGCTGCGATCGTCGAGGGCATCGCCCGAGCGTGCACCCAGAGCGGTGTCTCGCTGGTCGGCGGCGAAACCGCGGAGCACCCCGGGTTGCTGGGAGCAGACGAATACGATGTCGCCGGCGCGGCCACCGGTGTCGTCGAAAAAGACGACCTCCTCACTTCTGCTCGGGTTCAGGAGGGCGACGTGGTGTTGGCGATGGCCTCCAGTGGCCTGCACAGCAATGGTTTTTCCCTGGTTCGAAAAATCGTTGCCGACAATTCTTGGTCCTACGAGCAGAAGCTCCCCGACTTTTCTCGCGAACTGGGACTGGAGCTTCTGGAGCCCACCCGGCTCTACACCGCGGCACTCGTGGAGACATGGGGCGCCCACCCCGGTGCCATCCACATGCTGAGTCACGTCACGGGTGGTGGGATTGCGCAAAACCTTTCTCGTGTGTTGCCCGAACACCTCGGGGTCACGCTCGATCGTTCCGGGTGGTCACCCCCTGCGGTGATGAGGGTGTTGGCAGCCGCCGGTGGTTACTCGCTCGAGTCTCTGGAGAACACTTGGAATATGGGTCTGGGCATGATCGCTGTTGTCGCAGCGGACCAGGCCGACACGGTTGCGGCGACCCTGCGGAAGCAGGGACACGACGTGTGGCCGGTGGGTGTGATTTCTCCCGCGGAGGACGTGAGCCGTTACTCGCCCACGACGGAAGCTAAAGGTGTGCGCGGTGGCGCGGTTGCCCTGGTGGGGGAATACGCGAGCTAGTCTCTCGAGTCTTCGTCAGTCTCGTCGCTGGAGTAGGAGTCTTCGCCCTCGGCGGGGTTGGTCAACTCGCGCTGGAGTTGGCTGAGGTCCATGTCGGGGCTTGAGTATTTGAGCTCTCGTGCCACTTTCGTGTGTTTTGCTTTTTGACGGCCGCGACCCATAGGTCACTCCTTCGTTCTCGTTGACCACTGCGAACACTGGTAGGTGTCTGCTGCGAGAGCAGAATGACGCGAGTTTATCACGCAGCGCCTTGGCGATAGGGGTCAAGACAGGGTTGTGGAGACCAGCGTGAAGGCGCCCCAACACGCGCCAATTCCCCCCACGCAGTGGGCCCCTGCAAGAGCGATGAGAACGAGTGGCCGCCGAGAAACCTGACCGGGAGTCAACTGGACCGCCACGGTAGAAAATGTCGTGAGGCCCCCGCACAAGCCTGCGATGAGAGGGAGGGAACCAGCGACAGTGGGGAAAGCAGCGACACCACCGGCCAGCGCGGAGCCCACAATATTGACCGCGAGAATTGCTGCCCAGGGTTTGGTCGAAATCTCCGTGCTAAACCACCGCAGGAGCGCTCCGAGCCCTCCAAGACCCAGCGTCAGTGCCCACAGCGAGAGGCTCATCCCGACACCCCCGTGCGAGCGCGGAGCGCGCGCCCGGTGTGCCAGCCGGCCCACGCAGCCAGAACACCGACGCTGAGTTGGAGGACGAGGAACCCCAGGCCGGTCGACAGAGTCGCGGTAGCGACAAACAGCGACACCGCTGAGAAGGTCGTGAAGGCCCCGAGGAAGCCCACGCCGATACCCGAGCGAAGAACCTGTGAGAGCGATGGCATACCGTGCGCCGTCAGAAGTCCCAGGAGAAACGCGCCGAAGACATTCACTGCCAACGTGCTGAGAGCGGGGTCGATGCTCAGCACAGCGGCCGCGTTGTCGAGGCCCACTCGAGCCGCCGTGCCGGCGGCACCGCCAGCAGCAACAGCGCCGGCCTCTCTGAATTTCACATAGCCGAGGCTAGTGCGTGCGCTTCTAGACTGAGGGCATGGCCCCCGCATCTTCTCGCGCTAAACGCGCGACCTGGGGCCTTGTGGGGTTACTGGGAGCGCTCCTTCTGGTCATGGCCGCCTGGCTGGTGGTGCCGATTCTGACCAATTCCCCGCAGGGTCAATCCGGCCAACCCTTGCAAGTCGAAGGTTTTCCCACGAGCGTGAGCGCTGTGGGTGATGATGGGCGAGAGCGCACCCTGTCCGTGGATCTCGAGAGCAGCGACCGGGGGTTAGATCGGCTTCAGGTTGGCGATCGCCTCACGGTGAGCGCCGCGGGTTATGACGCGGGTTCTGGTGTTTATGTTGCGCTGTGCAAAGTCCCGGACGAACTGGGTGTGAAACCGGGCCCGTGCTTGGGGGGTGTGGGGGCGATGGAAGAGCAGGACACCGTTGTGGCCGACGTGGTCGAGTACGCGCCCTCGAACTGGATCAATGACGACTGGGCGTGGCGGTTGTTTGGCTCGCGCAGTTTTGATGATCGCGCCGCTGGCACGTTTACGGCCTTTATTGAAGTTCCCCCGGCGGTCGACGAAAACGTCGACTGTCGCGAAGTGTCGTGCGGGCTGTACACACGTAACGACCACACCGCGTTAGATGACCGGGTCCAGGACCTTTACGTACCGATTGCCTTTGGCGAGTAAGGGCCGATTCGGTAAACCTTGATGGCGCGTTGCGCCAGCGGACCAATCATCAGGGCAAAAATCACCGTGCCCACCCCTACGGTTCCGCCGAGGAACCACCCGATGCTGAGCACGATGACTTCGACGGTCGTGCGCGCCGCCCACAGGGGCCAGCCAAATCGCGCGTTGATTCCCACCATCAAGCCATCGCGAGGGCCTGGACCGAAGCCCGCCCCAATGTAAAAGCCGCTGGCGATTCCCATCATGAGCAGGCCCGCCGCAAACAGCACAATCCTGTGAACCAGGAGCTCGGGCACATCCACAAGGGCCAGGCCGATTTCCATGCTGGGTCCGACCAGCAGAGCGTTCAAAACTGTTCCGAGCCCTGGCATTTGTCGCAACGGAATCCAGAACAACAGGACCACACCGCTCGAGATCACCACAATCCACCCGAAACCCCAACCCCAGGTCACATGCAATCCTTCGGCGAACACTGTCCAGGGGTCTACACCAAGGCTTGCTTTCAGCATCATGGCCGCCGCAAAGCCGAAGAGAAAGAGACCGGTAAGAAGTTGAACAAGCCTTCTGACGGTGTGGAGGGAACGAGGCACAGCTCACTCTAACTCTCGCAAGGCCTAGGAATTTTGCTCCTGTCCTGTTATCGTCATGAGTGGAACAAGGGTTCGCCATTGCGGGCAGAACCAGTGGGCCATCGCCTCACAATCGTGAGAGCGGCCACGTGTGTAGTTGAAACAGCCCTGGTCTGGCGTTATGTGATTTGGGTTGGTGTCCTCGTGACATCTCTTCTCCCCATCACAAACAAAGAAAGATCCACCCTGTCATGCCTCAAAAGAAGCAGGCTCCTTCATGGCGCCCACCCAGCAAACGCACCTCATTCCAAGACTCCAAAAAGCGTCAAGGTTCTAAGCCCCCGGCTCGTCACGGCGAGCGCACAGACGAGCACGCTCGCGGTGAGCGTAGCGAACGCGCCGAGCGCCCCCACACGCCGGGCAAAAAGAAGTACACCCCCCGCAGCGATCGACCCACCGGTGATTCGCGCGGCCAGCGTTCAGAGCGTTCAGAGCGTTCAGACCGTTCTGACCGGAATGAACGCCCGGCTCGCGCTCAGCGCCCCGAGCGCTTTGAGCGTTCGGAGCGCCCCACGAGCGAGCGTCGCTCGGATCGCTTCGAGAAATCGGAGCGCCCAGCACGCCACAAGAAGTCTGACCAGCCCGCCGCGGGACACCGAGGCCAGCGCCGCACCTTCGAGGAGCGTCCTGCGCGCGCACCGCGTCGCGATTATGAAGGTGCTCCGCGTTCGCAGGGTCGCCCCCGCTATGACAAGCCTGAGGCCCGAACCCCGCAACGTCCCAATGTTGTTCACGACGCTTTGGAAGCTATTGCGGTAACCGCAGACTCTGCCGAAGGACTGCAGTTTGGCGACCTCGGTTTGGGTCAGCGCATTGTTGAGACCATCGCTGATCTCGGCGCGAGCACGCCCTTTGCCCTGCAGGCAGCCACGATACCTGTCGCCCTGGAGGGTCGTCATGTTTTAGGTCGCGGCCGAACCGGCTCCGGCAAGACCATTGCTTTTGCGGCACCCACCGTCGAGCGCCTGTTGCGCTTGAGCAACAAAGGTGTGAAGCGCGCCGTGGGCCGCGCCCCGCGGGCGCTCATTCTCGCGCCGACCAGGGAGCTTGCCCTCCAAATTGATCGCACCGTGCAGCCCATTGCGCGAAGCGTGGGGCTGTTCACCACTCAGATTTATGGCGGGGTTCCCCTCGGTCGTCAGATTGGCGCCCTCGAGCGGGGTGTCGACATTGTGATTGGTACCCCCGGTCGGATCGAAGACTTGATGGCGCGAGGCAAACTCGATGTGTCCCAGGTCGTCATTTCTGTTGTGGACGAGGCTGACCACATGTCGGAGCTTGGCTTCATCGAGCCCCTGCAGCGCATCCTCTCTTCCACGGATCCGGCGGGTCAGCGCTTGCTGTTCTCGGCAACCCTGGATCGCGGTGTGAGTTCGATTGTGGCCGAGTTCCTCCCCAACCCCGCGGTTTTTGAGGTCGCCGGTGAGAATCAGGAGTCCTCGACGATTGACCACCGTGTGTATGTGGTTGACCAGCGCGAAAAGCGCAACATGGTGGTGGCTCTTGCGCGCGTTAGCGGAAAAACTCTGATGTTCACCAGGACGCGTGCGTTCGCCGAAGAGTTGGCCGACCATCTTGAGGACCACGACATTCCCGCGGTGAGCCTGCACGGTGATTTGAACCAAGCACGGCGTCAGCGCAACTTGGACAAGCTCACCTCCGGTCGTGTGAACGTTCTGGTGGCGACAGACGTGGCCGCCCGAGGCATTCACGTTGACGACATCGAGACGGTAATCCAGGTGGATCCGCCGGATGATTTCAAGTCCTATGTCCACCGCTCGGGTCGAACGGGCCGCGCGGGTAAAGAGGGTGTCGTGATCACGTTGACGACAAAGCCTCGCACGAGACGAGTGGTCGACTTGTTGAAGCAGGCGGGAATCTCCGTCACGCCGCAAGACATGAAGGCTTCGCAGCTTGAGGACCTGGCTCTCGTTTAGAGAGCCAGGAGGGCGCTTGCCAGCAGCGCCAGCACCAATCCGACCCACTGGATAGTGGCGACGCGTTCTTTGAGCCACAGCCCCGCCAGAGCAATGGTTCCCGCGGGATAAAGGGCCACCAGCACCGCCATCACGGTGAGAGAACCGACCCTCAAGCCGTAGAGAACGACGACGTTGGCGAGGACGTCCAGGAGGCCAGCGGCGACAATCATGACCGCGGCTCCGGGCAGGTGAGCGAGCCCTGGAAGCCTCGGTATCAGCGCTGTGCGCCACCGAAAAAGAAGCACTACTCCCACGGCAAGCCCGAGTGCTGTCGTGGACACGATCCGGTTGGCGACAAGCGGTATCAGACCTGAGTCTCCCGGGGTAGCATCCAGCAGCACGATCGTGAGTCCAATGAGCGTTCCCGAAGCAACAGCCATCACGAGTCCCACCGGGCGAGGGCGCACCGCACCCTGCTCCGGAACAAAGCCAACAAAGATAATCGCCAGCAGGGCTAGACCCAGCGCAAAGAAGAACGTTCCGCCACCACTTTCGCCCAGCCATAACCCAATCGATACGGGCACGAGCGCTGACAGGAACGCGGTGGTTGGCGAAAGGATACTCATCGGGCCAATGGCCAAGCTTCCATAGAGCAGACCTATGCCGAGTGCGCCCGCCAAACCCGAGGCTCCCCCGAGTAGCCACGCTGATGCGCTGGAAGCGGCGGGGACGAAAAGTGATGTGACGAGGAGACCCAGCAGGCCCACGACGGCGACGCCGGCGGTGGTGAGCAGGGTGGAGGATCGACGTGAGGCCAGACCCCCGAAGAAGTCGGCAGCCCCGTAGGTGAGAGCCCCGGTGAGACCGAGGAAAACAGTAAGCACAGCGAGACCCTCAACTTTCTGACGTAACAGTATGACGTATGGCTTTCCTCGCCCAGGCCGGAGCAATACGCTAGAGCTTCCGCAGGTTAAGGAGGAGCATCGTGGCGCTGGTTTACGGAAACATCACTGAGGCTTTTGGTAACACCCCATTGGTTCGATTGAACCGGCTCACCGAGGGGGCAGGCGCAACGGTCCTGGCGAAACTTGAGTTTTACAATCCGTCCTCTTCGGTCAAGGATCGACTGGCGATCGCCATTGTTGATGCCGCCGAGGCCTCTGGAGAGTTGCTGCCCGGTGGCACCATCGTTGAAGCGACCAGCGGTAACACCGGTATCGCGCTGGCTATGGTGGCGGCAGCTCGTGGCTACAAAGCTGTGTTGACGATGCCAGAGAGCATGAGCATGGAGCGCCGCATGCTGCTGCGTGCCTATGGAGCAGAGTTGGTGTTGACCCCTGCGCCGGAAGGGATGAGCGGCGCGCTCAGCAAAGCGGAAGAAATTGTGGCAGGCATCCCCGGAGCGGTGTTGGCCAAACAGTTCGCGAACCCGGCAAACCCCGAAATCCACCGCCGCACGACGGCGGAGGAAATCTGGCGGGACACGGATGGCGCCGTCGATGTGTTTGTGGCGGGCGTCGGGACCGGCGGGACCTTGACGGGAACCGGGCAAGAGCTCAAGTCGCGCAAACCCGGTGTCACCGTGGTGGGCGTAGAGCCTCTTGAGTCGCCATTGCTCACGGGCGGCGCTGCGGGACCTCACAAAATTCAGGGCATCGGTGCAAACTTTATTCCCGAGATTCTCGACCGCGAGGTCTATGACGAAGTCATCGACGTCTCCGCTGAGCAGGCTGTTGCGATGGCGCGTCGCCTCGGAGCGGAAGAGGGGATTCTCGGTGGTATTTCTTCGGGCGCGACCGCTCACGCTGCTCTCGAGCTTGCGCACCGGCCGGAGTATGCCGGTGCAACAATTGTCGTGATTCTGGCAAGCTTTGGTGAGCGCTACCTCTCCACCGTTTTGTATGAAGGACTTGGCACCTAAATGGATTCACCCTCGCCGCTTCGCGAAAATATTGACGCCGCGTTGCAGCGAGACCCTGCGGCCCGCACTCGTGTGGAAGTGTTTCTCACCTCACCGGGTGTTCATGCGTTGGCATGGCATCGGGTCGCGCACTGGCTGTGGCGGTGGGAATGGTTGTTGTTGGCGCGCATGGTGTCCTCCCTTGCCCGCTTTATCACCGGCATTGAGATTCACCCTGGCGCCGTCATCGGTTCTCGAGTGGTGATCGATCACGGCATGGGCGTAGTCATCGGCGAAACAGCGGTGGTGGGCGATGACTGCTTGATCTACCACGGCGTCACCCTCGGCGGTAACGCGCAGGTCAGCAGAGACAAAGTGTCGGGGCGCCGTCACCCGGTTTTGGGCAAGGGCGTGCTGGTGGGCGCCGGTGCAACAATCCTTGGTCCGCTGAGCATTGGTGACGGCGCCAAGGTTGCGGCCATGTCGGTCGTGTTGAAAGACGTTCCTGCGGGTGCACTCGCTGTAGGCATCCCCGCTAAAGTCAAGGGGTCCGCCAAAGCCAAGTAGGTCCCCATGTTGAAGCAGGTCAGCAGGTTTGTGCTCACCCCGCTCGCGCGGGGGTTGTTCCGGGCAAAAATTGTCGGGCGCAAGAACGTTCCTCGTGAGGGAGCCGTCATCCTTGCCAGCAACCACCTGTCGTTTATCGACAGTGTGATCATTACGTTGTTCGCGCCACGAAGCGTGAGCTTCCTTGCCAAAGAAAGCTACTTCACCACTCCTGGCGTGAAGGGGACGCTGTCGCGATTGTTCTTCACCTCGATCGGCGCGATCCCGGTAACCCGTGGTGTTGGACAGGCGGCGCAGAATGCCCTGGATTCTGGACTGTCGCTCCTGCACGAGGGCGAAGCTTTTGCCGTGTACCCGGAGGGGACACGCTCCCGTGACGGCAAACTTTACCGAGGCAAGACGGGCGTGGCGTGGTTGGCTCTGAATGCGGGAGTGCCGGTGGTTCCCGTGGGGTTGAAGGGCACGGACAACGTTCAACCGGTGGGTACCTCGGGGATTCGACCCGCCAAAGTCAGCATCGAGTTTGGGGAACCGCTCGATTTGTCCCACCACGGTTCGGCAGACTCAGGCCGCGCTCGTCGTCACGCCACCGACGAGGTGATGGACGCCATCGCGGCGCTTTCAGGTCAGGAACGTGCGGAGGGTTTCAACGAACCCCCGGCGAAGAACCTTGTGGAACGCGTGCGCCGCGGGCTGTTCGGTCGCAACCGCCTCTAGTTTTTCTCGGCCTCTTGTTGTGCTTCGGCCACTTGTTTGCGGACATCCTCCATGTCGAGGCCTTTCACCGCAGTAATCACTTCCTCGAGCGACGAGGCGGGAAGTGCGCCGGGCTGGGAGAAGACCAAGATGCCATCACGGAAGGCCATCAGCGTGGGGATGGACCGAATGTTCGCGGCTTGCGAGAGAGCTTGCTCCGCTTCCGTATCGACCTTGCCAAAGGTGACGTCGGGGTGCTGGTTGCTGGCTTGCTCATAAACAGGGCCGAACGCTTTACATGGACCGCACCATTCCGCCCAAAAATCCACCAGAGTAATTCCGTCTGAGGTAACGGTGTCTTCGAAGACGTCGTGGGTTAAGTCAATCGTGGGCATACGGTGTCCTTTCGTTGCTTTCAGTATACCCCATGGGGTATTTTATGTCCGCCCGGTCCACCACGAAACGGCAGGGTCTCGGGGTTTAGTAGGTAGTGCACAAAACCTGGCGCCAACCGTGGGCAACCATCGTGGTCGCCGACGACGGGCTGCGCGCGGCAGGGTCCGTGAATTATTCTTCAACTAGACCATCCCCTGAAGGAGAACCGGCATGAGCACTCAGCTCGAGAGCCCCACAAGCGCCTCGGAGCACGTCGAGGCACACGACTTAACAGTGGACGTCGCGCAGTTGGGCGCTCAGGTCCTGGGCCAGTGGGCCGACATTCGTTCTGCTGCCAGAAAGCTGTGTGAAGATCCGGCACTCTGGAAGATCGAGGGACAGCCGATGGCCGAGCACCGCGAGAGGGTTTTGAGCCAACTGAGCGTGCTCGTTGACGCAGGTGGCGTGTTGTTATCGTTCCCCGAGTCGGTGGGCGGCAAGAACAACCCCGGCGGCAATATTGCCAACTTCGAGCAACTCGTGCTCGCCGACCCGTCCCTGCAAATTAAGTCGGGAGTCCAGTGGGGCCTCTTTGGCGCAGCGGTCACTCACCTTGGCACCGATAAACACCACAAACAGTGGTTGCCGGGCATCATGTCGCTGGAGACACCGGGCTGCTTCGCCATGACTGAAACCGGTCACGGTTCCGATGTTGCCTCGATCGCAACAACGGCCACCTACGACCAGGACAGCGGCGACTTCCTTCTTCACACCCCGCATCGCGGAGCGTGGAAGGACTACATCGGAAACGCTGCGCTCCACGGCAAAGCAGCTGTGGTCTTTGCCCAGCTCATCGTGGCGGGAGAGAACCACGGTGTTCACGCGCTCTACGTTCCCCTGCGCGATGACAACGGTTTCTTGGCGGGAATCGGCGGGGAGGATGACGGCCCTAAAGGTGGATTGAACGGTATCGATAACGGGCGCCTGCACTTCACTCACGTGCGCGTCCCCCGCGAAAACCTGTTGGATCGCTACGGCAGTGTGGACGAGTCCGGCGTGTACTCCTCGCCGATCGAGAGTCGCGGGCGTCGATTCTTCACGATGCTCGGCACCCTCGTTCAAGGTCGTGTTTCCCTGGTCGGGGCGAGCGTCGTGGCTTCCCAGCTCGCTTCCACAGTGGCCATTCGATACGGGTTGGTGCGCCGTCAGTTCCCGATTCCTGGCTCAGACGATGAGCAGGTGTTGATGGATTACCAGACCCACCAGCGACGCTTGGTTCCTCACCTTGCCAACACGTACGCGATGGGCTTCGCCCAAGACGAGCTTTTGGAGTTGTTTCACGATGTTTTCATCGGGAACAAAGATTCCGAAGAAGAACGCCAAGACCTCGAAACCCTCGCTGCCGCTCTGAAGCCCTATGCCACTTGGTCGGCACTGGATAATCTGCAGGCCGGTCGAGAAGCGTGTGGTGGGCAAGGTTTCCTCTCCGAAAACCGCTTGGCCAGCCTCCGGGCTGATTTAGATGTGTACGCAACTTTTGAAGGTGACAACACTGTTCTGTTGCAACTGGTGGCTAAGCGTCTGCTTGGCGATTACGCCAAAGCCTTCAAAGCAGGGGGCCTTGGCAGTATGGCCAGCTATGTGGCCGATCATGTGGGTGAGGCCACCATCAACCGTTCGGGGCTGCGCCGGTTAGCCCAGCGAGTTGCGGACTTTGGGTCCACCGCCCGCTCGATTGGGTATGTCCGATCGACCGCCTCACAGCGGCAATTACTCACCGACCGGGTGGAGACGATGGTGGGGGTGCTGGCGGATGAGCTGCGCTCGGCGTCGAAAATGGAACCGGGTGAAGCCGCAGCGTTGATGAATAAACACCAAAGTGCACTGATTGATGCGGCGTGGGCCCACGCGGAACTCGTCGTGTGGGAGGCCTTTACTCGCGCCGTTGCAACGATGCCGGATGGCGACACAAAACAGGTCATGCGCTGGCTTCGAGACCTTCACGGGTTCATGCTCATCGAGCGCCACCGTGATTGGTACCTGATGAACGGTCGACTCAGCGTTCACCGAGCAGAAGCAATCACTGACTACATCAACAACCGTTTGTTGCCGCGCCTTCGCCCGCACCTGGGCGACCTGGTAGCTGGGCTGGGGCTCAGTGACGCCCATGTTCGCGCACCGATTGTTCTGGGTGAAGAACACGAACGGCAAGAGCAGGCCAGGGCGCACGAAGCAACGCACGGCTAAGACGGCGATGAAACCCTCGATCGCTTGGGCGCTGGTCGGCATGCAGTTTGGTGCGATCGCCGCTCTGGTGGTGTTTCCCGCAGGAACGTGGTGGGACCGAGGCGTCAGCTCCGGCACGGCAGCGGCGATTTTGCTGGCCGCGGGTCTTCTGTTGGTGGCGCTCTCTGGTCAACGGCTGGGGCGCTCTCTGACGCCGTCACCGATTCCGCGCGAGGACGCAACACTGGTGACCACCGGGGTGTACTCGCGCGTTCGCCACCCGATTTACACCGGATTGTTGGTTGCGGCAGCCGGCGGTGTGGTGTGGGGCGCATCTCTTGCTCACCTCGTTGCCTGGCTGTTTCTTCTTGCCGTTTTGTCGGCAAAAGTTGCGGGCGAAGAGAGCCTGTTGCGGGAGAAGTTTGAGGATTATGGCTCGTACGCCTCGCAGACCGGACGTTTCTTCCCCAAGTTTTCCCAGGAGACCCGCTAACAACAATCGGCCGAACCAGACGCCTCCGGAGGCTGGCGTTCTCTCAGCCAAAACACCCGGCTCTGCTAGTGTTGCGATGCTCATCCTCCGCGTTTTGGCAGAGGACACCACACATATTTTGAAGGCGAAGTCATGATTGTTGGAGTGCTGAAAGAGCCGATTGCTGGCGAGAACCGAGTGGCCGCAACACCGGAATCGGTGAAGCAACTTGTGGGCGAAGGCCTCAAAGTCACGGTCCAAAAGGGAGCGGGCGTTGCTGCTGGCTATCCGGATGACGCCTATAAGGATGCGGGCGCAACAATCGCTGCGACCGTTGACCCGGCGAAACTCGATGTCCTTGCTCACGTCCGCCCCCTGGCCCCGGCGACGATCAAGAAGCTGAAAAAGGGCGCCATCACGATGGGGCTCGCCTCTCCTGCCTCAGAGACGGCTGCCGTCAAAGCACTGAAAGCCCAAAAAGTTACCTCCTTCGCACTGGAGCTTGTTCCCCGAATTTCTCGCGCGCAGTCGATGGACGCGCTCACCTCGCAAGCGTTGGTGGCCGGTTACCGCTGTGTCATGGAAGCGGCAATTCGCCTTCCCCGGTTCTTCCCCCTCTACATGACGGCGGCCGGCACGGTCCCGCCCGCTACCGTCCTTGTCCTTGGTGCCGGTGTCGCGGGGCTCCAGGCCATCGCCACTGCCAAGCGCTTAGGCGCGAAAGTCAACGCTTATGACGTTCGTTCCGCTTCAGCGGACGAAGTTCGCTCGATGGGAGGAACATTCATCGAGCTGGATCTGGATGTTGCCGCTGATGGAGCGGGAGGATACGCCAAAGAGCTCGCGGCAGATCGTGTGAAGCGCCAGCAAGAGCTGCTCACCCCTTACGTCACCGCGGCGGATGTCATCATCACCACCGCTGCCATTCCTGGCCGTCCGGCTCCGCGCCTGATCACCGCAAAGATGATGAAGGATATGAAGCCAGGGTCGGTGGTGATCGACCTCGCAGCAGAAACTGGCGGAAACGTCGAGGGCTCCAAGCCCGGTTCCGACGTAGCGGTCACCGTGGGCAAGTCCGGTGGGAAGGTCACCTTGGTGGGGATGAAGGATGTTCCCTCGGCCATGGCCTTCGACGCATCGCGGTTGTACGCAAAGAACGTGTCCAACCTGCTGACTCTGATGACTAAAGACAAAAAGGTTTCTCCCGATTTCGAGGATGAAGTTGTCGCCGGTGCGTGTCTGACCCATGACGGTGAGGTTCGTCACGAGCCGACCGCCGAGGCGTTGGCCAAACCCGCAACCACAAAGAAAGGCACAAAGTAATGGAATCCATTGAACTGTTGACCTACTTTGTCCTGGCGGTGTTCGTCGGGTTCGAAGTGGTCTCAAAAGTGTCGAGCACGCTGCACACCCCTCTGATGTCCGGCGCGAACGCAATTCACGGCATCATCCTGGTCGGCGCCGTTGTGGTCGCGGGCCACGCTGACTCCACCTGGAAGCTCATCCTCGCTTTGCTGGCGGTGCTTCTTGCCACGGTGAACCTCGTCGGTGGCTTTGTGGTGACCGACCGGATGTTGGAAATGTTCGGTGGCAATAAGAAGAAGCGCTCGGAAGGGGCTGCCTCATGAGTATCCTCACCCAGGAAGTGGAAGCACTCCTTTATCTATTTGCCGCCGTTTGCTTCATCTTGGCTCTGCGCGGTCTCTCGTCTCCGAAGTCTGCTCGTCGCGGAAACCTTCTGGGTGCTCTTGGTGCGCTGGTCGGTGTTGTCACGGTCTTCCTCGCTGAGGAACTCAGCAACATTGCCTGGATTCTCATTGTCATCGCCGTAGGTTCGGCAATCTCGGTGCCGGCATCCCGCATGGTCCAGATGACCCAAATGCCTCAGCTTGTGGC